>JAEEGL014555554.1_pt1 | contig 11342 bp, 6 predicted proteins | sample 9134231 | NCBI WGS metagenome assembly JAEEGL01 (sample SAMN16246548, study PRJNA631951) | gut metagenome | biome: gut microbiome; feature: rumen; material: fiber-attached | host: Bos | place: Iran: Karaj | collected 2018-10
CATGATAGGGTTGTCTAAATCAGGGAGTGGGGACCACCTTATCCCAGCATCTCAGAAATTTGGCGACTTAGACAACGTCATTTCCTCTTATCCAGATAAACCGTCAAATGAATTGATGGGGACCAACTGGGCCTCCGTGTGTCGGAGGTCTGCAACCTCATGGTCAAGGACGTCCACTTCGACAAGGATCCGCACTTCGCGCCGAAATGTGGAATCTCCTGTTGATCTCCGACATCACGGTCGATGTCACCGCGACCTTTCCCGATGATAATGATAATTCAAGGATCTCCTGCAGGTCGTCATCCGACAGGATATCCGCGTCGAAGATACCGATGAGCGAATCAGGATCATTGGAGGTGACCGCATGCTGGGCGAGTCTCATGGAACGTTTCCGCATCCTATCGAGATACCTTGTCCTGCAATCATCCGACAGATACCTGGGTTTCGACAGTCTCTTCAATGCGACAGCATCGAATCCGTTCATATCCGATGCGAGCATCTCTTCGTCGAAGAGGGGGAAGCTCAGATGATGGCCGGCCGGGAATGTGAAAGTGAAATCCTCGCATTCCACCATACATTCGCATTCCGAATACCATTCGAATGCGTTGAAGGTGTCGAAACTTCCCCTGTAGACGATGTGCCTGATGTTCACCGACAGGTCCAAAGCGTCCGGTTCGGACCTCGTCACTGTGGAGGGGATGATTATCGTATGGGTGCCGGCGCCCTTGAGGTTCCTGAACGACCTTTCGGCGATGGAGACCACAGGGAACCCTTCGATGGATTCAGGGATGGTGATCAATTCCTCATTCGATACGACACCGGTGAGCATAACCCCTCCCTCAGCAGGCTTCGAACTGAACGTTACTGCCATCATCCCACCTCCTGCATCCTGCGGCCCCTGCCGCGTACTAGCATCCTGTCGTTGAGCTCATACAGGGGATTGCTAGGTGTCGATAGCAATACGACACTGCTGCATGACAGCAGTCCTGTGAGAAGGAACATGGTCTCGGGACCATTGCCGTAGTTATTCTCCATGAAGGAAATCGCATTGGACAGATGTCTGTCGAATTCCGAATGAGCCAGATCGGTCTTCTTTCTTATGGGGTCTGATGCATTCTGCACACCGATAAGCTCGGAGGCCTCCGAGTTGATCTCATCTATGAGCATGGTGACGACGGCGAGCTTTCCGTCCGCATCCATGCCCTCGACGGACTGATGCGCTCCCGAAAGGATCGTGCGTACGTCCACATCGGAACGGTACTTGCGGTAGAAATCTCTATACCTGGCGAACGCGGCCGCGATCTCGGGGTCGCGGATGTACTGCGAGATGAGATCCAATCCTTCATCAATCCCCTCGGCCTCGGATTCGTTGAGCACCACGGACAGGTCCTCCCATGCACGCGGTGTGACATAGAATCTGCCGTCCACCGTCCTCTCTATCTTCAGTAGATTCTGCGGCTTGATCTTCAGATAGTAGATCACAGCATCGTTGATGCCTGCATCCATGGCATACCTCAGCCATACATCCGTATCCGGCTGGACCTCGATCATCCTGACCCTGTCCAGGGTGGCCACATCGAACTCTCTCGCCGAATCGTTGAACTCATGTGGATTCCCGGCCGATACCAGTATCCACCCGTCCGGTATCCTGTGAGGGCCGAACTTCTTGTTCTGTAGCAAATCCAGCATGGACGGGGCCAGCGTCTCGGAGGCACAGTTGATCTCATCGATAAAGAGAATGCCTTCCTTCTTCCCCTGGTCCCTTATCGCGTCATATACGGAGCTGATGATCTCACTCATCGTGTACCTGGTGACTGTATATTCGGTTCCGTCGTAGACCTCCCTGTCTATCATCGGAAGTCCTATGGCCGACTGACGGGTATGATGTGTGATAGTGTACGAGACAAGACCGATGTCCAGCTCGGCGGCAATCTGTCCCATGATCGCGGTCTTCCCGAGACCCGGCGCGCCCATCAGCAGTATGGGCCTCTGCCTGGATCTGGGAATCTCATAACTTCCCGACGGGTCCTTGGAGAGGTACGCGCGAACGGCGCTCTTGATCTGGTCCTTGGCTTCCTGGATGTTCATTTCCGATTATCGTCATCGGTTTATGATAATAAATTATCTATCGTTAAGTCGGGTTCTGCGTTGCCTCGTCCCTGCCCACGATGACCTTCATCGCCCATCCCGGTACGGAACGGTCGCGGTACCTGTCATCGACGAACATGAACGCCACAGGGTAGTCCGGACCGTTCCCGGGATAGACCCCCATGCCGTCGGTCAGATAGATCAGACCCTTCGGGCGCTTCATCCTCCTTTCCGAAAGAAGACCGTCCACGTATTGGAACACGGGCCTGAAATCCGTTCCCTCCCCGCCTCTCAGTCTCATTCCGTCCAGGAATCCCCTCAGGTCCTCCCTGTTCCTGATGACCTTATCGTCCCTTATCCTGTCATCGCATTGTATGACGTGGATCTCGGTGCCCTTGCACATCCCGCACTGCTCCATGATGCTGTACACCTCATCCATGAAGTAATGCACCAGCTCACCCGACGTCGATCCAGAGGTATCGACGGCTATGACGAACTCCTCCATGACTGGCACATCGGAATATTCAACGGGATCGATGAGTGGGATGTTGCCGTACCTCTCCAATCCCAGGACATAGTAGGCAGGATCGAAATTATCCGGATCCACATGCACCCTCTCCGACGAGGTCATGAAATTCCTGAGGAACCTTCTGTGGTCCGTCCTCCTCCTGTTGCGTATGCGGAGGATCTCCAGCAGCATGGACGACCTGTCGCCCAGGTTCCTGGAGAATCCCTCTATCTCGACCTTCATCTGCTGCGATATCTCCTTCCACACCACATCCTCATCCGTTCCCAGGGCGGGATGTACATCCGGGGAGAACAGTTCCGAATAGACCGATATCTGCCATTCCGATGATCTGGATAGTTCATCGGCGATCAGTTCGACGGTGGGTGCACCCGCCCTCTTCAGTATCCTGTTGAAGTAGTACGTCCTCCCTTCCGATCCGAAGGTCGCCGTATGCTGTGAATCCAGTACGTCGAGGGCATGCTCTACGATGATGTCCTCGGCAAGTCCGTCCATCTCATTACGGTATCCGCGCGAATGTCCGAGGACCAGATGCAGGATCATGTGCGCGATCTGCCTGGTGATCGAATTGGGCTCTTCCTTGAATTGTGACAATACAGTCCCGGAGCGGAAGTGCAGCCTGTTCTCACTGAAAGTACACGGGCCTTCGCCCTCCGAAACGGATACTTCCATGGACATGACGGCCCGTGTCATGAATCTCAGGTCCATGCACAGATACGTGCGCGAATCCTCCACGATCCTCACGGCCGTCTCAAGTTCGGATGCCACGGTCTCCATATGTGCGTTTTATGAAATAATTGTTCTTTGACCTATCCATTTGCTGACTATATGCTAAGTCAAGTTTTATTATTCCATAGGTGATTGCACTTTCATCAGGGAGTGGGGGTCACTCTTGTCCAGCATCTCCTGGCGGAAGCTCGATTAAATTTTTTCCGTGAAAAATTGAACAATACTGTTTTTCGCCGATAGGTTACATGCAATATTTTGAGATAGTTTCTTCAAATTTCAGAAAAACTATAGATTTTACTATAATCTTTCCGAAAATTTCGGAAACATAGTCAACTTTAAGTTTGATGGTATTTTAAATATTCTTTAATAGAAAATAGTTTAAGTTAAAATATTTTATAATATTCAAATGAATCTTAAAGTGAGTTTTATGATGTTTAAAAGCCGCAATTGACATTTAAAACCGTTAATTGTAACCAAAAAACCAATCTGTAATCACGAATTCAATAGTTATTGATTAATAATCAATTAGTTTCGAAATTGTTTAATAATCAAAAACAAATACAAATTGCATGACGGACGAAAGAATCATTGGAAGGGATTCGGAACTGTCCTATCTCGAGAATCTGTGGAATCAGAAAGGGTTAGTCACCTGCTGCATCTGGGGTCGCAGAAGGGTAGGAAAGACCTCTCTCCTGAGGGAATTCGGAAAGGGAAAAAGAACACTTTTCCTGCAAGGGATAAGGGGATCATATTACGAGAACCTATCCTCCCTGTCCCTCGACATCTCCGAATTTCTGGGAAAGGATGTACCTCAGGCACCCGACCTGTCCCATCTGATGAAGACCGTTGAGGACATATGCAGAAAAGAACACACGCTGATTGTCTTCGATGAACTCCCATACCTATTAGAATCCGCACCCCAGGCGTCCTCCGTCATCCAGAAATCCCTGGACAAGGGACTGAAAGGGCTCGACTGCATGTTCGTGGTCTGCGGCTCTTCCATCTCGATCATGCGCAGGGAGACCGAAAATGCCAACAAACCGTTGTACGGAAGGTTCGAGAACAGGAAACAGATCAAACCCCTTCCGATTGAGATATGCAGAGAATTACATCCGAACATGGATACTGAGACCTCGCTCAGATGGTACTGCACCGTCGGCGGCATACCGTATTATCACCTGAACACAGACGGGAAGAGCTATCAGCAGCTCATCGAAGAGAAGTTCTTCGACGAGGATAGTTCATGGAGGGGCGAGGCGGCAAGCATCATCCTCCAGGAATTCAACGGCAACACGAATTACACCGGGGCGGTCAAATGCATCGCGGACGGCACCGTGAGACAATCGGAGATAGCCGATAAGCTGAAGATCGACCGTGCGGCCTGCAAGAGGATGCTGGATGACCTGGAATTCGTCGGGATGGTGGAACGCAGGATTCCGATGGGGAGCTCTCCCAAGAAACCCGTGTACTCCATCAAGGACCCGTCCATCTCGTTCTCCTTCAACGTAATATCCAACAATATCAAGATGATTGAAAACAGTTCCTCAAAAGTAACAGCATACGGCTTCCTCATGAATGATATCGACAGCCAAGTGGGACATGTATTCGAGAAACTGTGCGGCGACTGGCTGGACTCGAAGTATACCGTGGTGGGAAGGGGGCAATGGTGGGGAAGAATCGATGATGCCGACACGGACATCGATATCGTAGCCAAGGTCTCCGACGAACACCGCCTGATACGCACAATATTGGGAGAATGCAAATTCAGCAGGAAACCAATGGGGTTCAATGCATACAACACGCTGGTGTCCAGAGCGAAAAAGGCAGGATTCACCGAGAATACAATATTCATGCTGTTCTCCGCATTGGGGTTCGAAGAGGAACTGTCAGAATACTCAGAAGAGAACGGGATCGTCCTTATTGATGGTCGGATATTGATTGGAGAAGAGAAGCCCCCCGAGATCTTCTGACAGGTCGCATTCTTTGGCTACACCAATGAGTTCGACATACGCCTTACTTGCGGTATAAAAACCGCTTTATTTTTTTCAATTGTTAATAGTGCCAGATATAAATTCCAAATCATGAAGTGGAGACCATCTTACACTTATTTACTATTCAACGATGAGTACACAGGGAGAGGGGAAAGAACAGATCTCACCCGTTAGGCCCCGCTTCGTAGTTCTTCATTGATTGATCAGTTCTACAACCGAATCCGGTACCTTCAGGAATGACACCGATCGCTTACATCTTTCTTCACAATCATTTCCTGCCGAGGAAACCGGTCATGTATATGGGGATGTTCAGGATACCGTCGACCATCCCGATGTTCTTGGTCGATATCATCATCGGGACATCGATATCCCTGCCATGTTTCTCAATGAACCTGTCCATGGATCTGTGCGGTTTGATCTTGGAGGATTTCACCTCTATCGGGATTATCTTCTTGCCGGACGGGATGATGAAATCTATCTCGTAGTAATGATTGCCGTCCTCTTTCGGGAATGTGTGGTAGAACGCCTTGTATCCTGCAGCTATAAGCGCCTGCGCAACTGCGTTCTCGAACACATATCCCAGATTCGCGGGCAGTTTTCCTGATACCAGGTGCTCGTAGATGATGTTGTCCGACGTGCCCTTGTCCATGAAGCAGAGGGTAACGAACAATCCGGTGTCCTCCAGATACATTTTGAAGAAATCTGGATCCAACGTCATGCTCATGCCGACACGGGGATCGTTGACATGATAACTTACTATTACGGTCTTCGAATCCTCCAGTTCGGCGAACAATTTCTTTTCCCTGTTAGGGCTCACATCCTCGTCAATATATGTGGTCCTGTAACGCATCGTCTCCCTGGACAGTTCAGATGGTATATTGGAGAAGTATCTCCCTATCATGCCGCTGCTGTCGATCCTCCTGAAGTCATCCATGTACAGCTTTATTATGTTCCTCTTGACCTTGTCTATCTCCTGATAGCTCTTCCCGTTTACGAAGGCCTCCACCGCCTGCGGCATTCCGCCGACCGCGATGTATTCCATATAACGCTTCATCATCACGGAATGGGTGAAATCATCGAGACCCTCCCTGTCCATGAATACGTCCTCCAGCAGTCCAAATGTATTGTTCCCGTTCGCCCAGAGGAATTCCTCGAAGTCCATCGGGTGCAGGGTGAAGGATTCCTCCTCGCTCGGGATGACTATGTTCTCCACGTTCTTCTTGATGGATATCAGCGAACCAGTCTCGATGTAATCGTATCTGCCATCCTGGACCAGGGCCTTGATGGATTCCCTTGCACGGGGGAATCTCTGGACCTCGTCGAAGATCACCAATGTATCTCTTTCCTTGAACGTCCTCTTAGTGTGGAGCTGCAGTCCCCTCAATAACGCATCGATGTCCCCAAGATCATCGAACAGGGCCTTCACCCTCTGCGGTGCCTTGGAGAAATCGATGGTCACGCACACGGAATACTCACTGTCGCCGAAATTCTTCGCCAAGGTGGATTTGCCGACCCTTCTCGAACCCTCGATAAGCATCGCAGTGGAACCGTTGGACCTGTCCTTCCATTCCCTAAGGGTATCGTATGCTTTGCGTCTGAAGATATTGACTACGTCGGCCACATTATCCAGATGGTCTTGTATGATTTAGATATTTCTATTTTCCCGTTTTTCAAAACGCTATAAATTGGCATTTTCCCGTTTTGTAAAATAGCTTAAAACGAGATTTTCCCGTTTTCGAAACGATCCAAAATAACATTTTCCAGTATTCCAATAATATGAACAAAAGCCCCCCGTTCCTCAAATCGATCTTGGCCGTAAAGGCGTAAGTTGCAGTAATCCTTTGGTTACAATAAACGAGTTCGACAAATACCTAACAAACATTGTCATGGTCGTATTGTTGTACCAATTAGTTAGCAGTACCAGACATAAAATCCAAATCGGGGAGTGGGGACCATCCACTTCTGGCTACCCTGAATATTTGCAGTGTTCGACTTTAGGCTCCGATTTGCAGAGTACCACTGCTAAAGAGTCCATCCTGTCAGGGGGAGAGGACTGTTCTTGGTCATACGACCAGACCCAATTGACGATCGACCTCGTATCAGGAAACGTCTCGCTAAACAACAGGAATCTTCAGCGTAAGCTAGCCGATTGGATGTCGGCCTGCGATTACAATCATTTTAGAAATCTCGAGACGGGAGAAAATGTCTATGCATTACAGAGCAAACGCGGTAATGTCGTCCATGCCGCAAGGAAATCAAAGCAGAGGGACGAGATCTGTGAGTTGTTGGACGGTCAAGAATTCGACTATCCTATGAAAGTAATCATGGATATTGATCAATAGACTGAAAAGGCCAACAGTTAATAGGGCTTATTGACCAACGAATCTGTATCAATAGGGGTTTTTACGATAATTCCGGGATCCGGTGCCGATTATCCAGGGAGATTGGATTATCCATCCAATATTCATACGTAATCAACCATTAATATTGTAAGTAAGATTCCTACTCATGACTCTGAAGAAGATTCACATAGTCGCCCTGATTTTGGCTATTGTGATAGCATCCAGTGTTGCTGTCGCATATGCCATAGGGAACAATGAATCCGATTCGAACTACTTCGACATCAACATGTCCTCCATCAGGGACGTGGATGTCCAGACGCTTGTTATCGAATCGAACACCGATGTTTTCAAGAACGCAACTCCCGGAAACATAGTCGTCTATGTCACCGGTGTCGACGATTTCGTCCACAACGAATGGTTCGACAGCAACGGATTCTCAACCGATCTCTATGAGAACGGATATTACGATGAGGAGTACGACCTGTACATATCCGAAGACGCTGTCAAGTACACCGGCGCCGACCTCACCGTCACCCAGGACGGAAAGAAGAAGATCACTATCGAATTCGATGCCCCGTCATCGCAGTACTGCGTCTTCCAGGTGGAATTCGCACCCGAAATCCTCGACATGGAGATGAACGAAGGCGCTTACCTCGACCTCTATGATGTCCCCACCGGATCGATGATCCTTCCTGTCATCGAAATTACCGGTACCTTCTATGAATACCAATCCAACCCTGAAATCCATCTCGACATAACGGACGGATCATTCGTGGAGAATGTCCTTCCTGAGTACATCGTCCTCGACGGAGGATTCTCGGGACTCACGGTCAAGTCGATCGACAGGATCTCAGATACAATCATTATCATCAAGACCGACGGTGCCGTGCCCAGATGCAGTGGCATCCCCGGCAAAGTCACGATCACCGCAGATGCCTATGATGCACCCGCATGGATCACCAAGGACATACTCGCAACATACACCGACATAGATTACAACACAGTCATCATAGACACCTTCGAGATGGACATCGCCGGCGACAGCGTCGTCGTTCCGATCTACTTCAGCCAGTCATACTACGAGAAACTGACCGGAGGAGAGCTGACCCTCGGTGCCATCGGAACCACCCAGAGGGTAGAGATCTCCCTCACCGATGTCGAAGAGATCGGCGACGACTCCTTCGTCGGTTACGTCGGAAGCCTGGTCGCCCCTGTCGACCTCCTCTTCGCAGACGATTACGGCACGCTTTTGCTCTTCAGCGACGACGAGCAGATCGCCGACCTCAAGACCTATTCCGATTCCGTCATGGCATTCGTCTATGATGTGAGCGAGGATGAGAAGCACTTCAAGGTCAGCATCGTGCCCATTATGATGGACTTCGCCTCCGGAGTCAAGGCGGATAATTTCATATTCCCCGACGGCTGCACGGTCGATTCCTTCAAGATCGAGGACGGCATGGCGTACTTCGAGTTATCCGTCAGCGAGCTTCCTGAGGTCCTGAAATACTCCATCGATGTGAAGGAAGGTACATTCACCGACCTCCTGGGCGAGCCCAGCGGCGATATGGTCCTTTGCGTCATGTTCGCCGATGACGAAGAGTACGTTACTGACGGTACGGTGCTCTATGGCCTCGGTGCCGAACCCAGCACCGACGCCATGATCAAGGCGATCTACAGCTCCACCAATTTCAACGACATCTACAGCATGGTAGAGCTCGGAGTCGGAGTCGTCTCCACGATCCTGGAGGCTTCCGGACTCATAGATATCCCCGACCCGGAGCAGATGCGCTTCGAGGCACTGATGTTGCAGTGCGAGAGGATCCAGATCATGCTGGCGGATGTCAACGCGAAGCTCGACAAGGTGTCCAACCAGATCATGAAGCTGGACCAGAAGATCGACAAGATCCAGATGACCCTGCTGAGGAACGAGTACGGCAAGTACGTGGAGGCCGTGAACAACCTTGAGAACACCAGCGCCCTGTTCTCCAAGCACATCAAGACCCGCATGTACAACGAGATCATCAATGGAAGCGGCAGTTTCTACATCTATCTCATCGAGAACAACAAGACTTCCAACAAGTCAGATATCTTCAGCATCAAGCACGGGGATTACAGCAAGGACAACACCGGAGGCATCATCGGCGGCCAGAAGCTCGTGAAGACGGTCGCTCTCCCCATAGGAGCGGGCACATTCAAGGAGGCCAGCAAGCTCTCCAAGTTCGTCGACGGCAGTGCTGACAAGAAAGGAACCACCGCATACTGCATGATCAAGGACCTGACCGATTACTACACCGCGAACCCCATATCCGGATACACGGCGCAGGACCTCGCCAAGGGTACCTACAAGGCCATCGTCTACAAGCTCGTGGAGCTGGCCGCGAACCAGGAGGGCGGTGACGGAGACAAGCTGATCAACGCATACAAACAGTACGCCAGCGTCGCTGCTTCACTGCACAACGGTGTGTACGATGCCAACATCACCAACTACTACCACTCGGGAATCGACTACATAGAGTACAAGTACAACTTCTACAGCGAGACCAAGGACATCCTCAGGACCATGAACCACAGTGCGGCGATGAACACGTTCATCTACGGTGCGTTCGTCAACGTGCTGGACCAGCTCTCGGTCAGTTCGGATGACACCCTCCCGAAGTACATGGATTCCGCCATCAAGTATCTGAAGAACAATCAGGGTACCAGGGGCTCCAACACCTACTCCTACATCGCCCACGGCAGTCTCAGCCTCGGAAAGATGAAGATCCACAGCGAGACCACTTTCAAGAGCAAAGACAAGTTCGACGGTAACGTTTACGAGAATATCGTGTCGACCAGCCACAACCACACCCTCGGTAACGCCAGGTATGTCAACACCGATATGATCAACAAGATGTATCAGCGCTGGCAGGCATTGGGCAGTCCCAACTCGACCTTCGCCCAGTATGTGACCAAGTGCACCGGCATCCAGCTTGGCAGCTACCTGATGACCAAGTTCGATGGTGAAGGCGACTTCTCAGAAGGGGATGGCATGTATCTGCAGACCGCTAAGTACAATGTAATGGACGGAAACAGCGGCTACAGGATCGTACCCACGGACTACTGGTTCACACTCTCTGGTTCTTTCTCAGCGATCAAGACATACAGCGAGAGCTGGAGCAAAAACATCAAGTCCCACTTCTCGTACAACGGAGAGGTGCTGAAGCTCAGCGACCTGTCGGCCGTGAAGGTCGGTGGAAAGAGCAACTGTCTCTACGCCTACGCCAGTCTTACCGATCACAGGTGGCAGTTCGTGTTCGATGAAGCCCAGATATTCTCCTCATACGGCTATTACGACAACGATTACTTCAGTTACAAATACTGGAGCGACAAAACCTACCAGTGCATGTGGCACGAGACCACACTGGACTACCTGAAGATAGCCTGAACAGGAGTGCCGTCCGCTTCATAGGAAGCGGACGGCCAAACATCTTCCAAACCTTTCTCTTTTTATGTTTTACTCAATCAGACGATCATCTCAACCCTTGTCGTAGATGTCGTGCTTGGGTCTTTTCAGGCCCTCGATCTTGATGCCGTTCTTCTCCGCATAGTCCCAAAGGGCCGCATCGAAGTAGGCATCGATCCTGAGCAGACCCAGGACCCTCACGGTCGGTTCTATGGAGAGCGTCC
>JAEEGL015235838.1_pt1 | contig 11342 bp, 8 predicted proteins | sample 9134231 | NCBI WGS metagenome assembly JAEEGL01 (sample SAMN16246548, study PRJNA631951) | gut metagenome | biome: gut microbiome; feature: rumen; material: fiber-attached | host: Bos | place: Iran: Karaj | collected 2018-10
CACCTCTTAATATTAAATTTCAAACTATATATAATATATGTTATATATTCCAAATATTATATATAATAATAAGTTTAAATTATTATACTTAATATATTAAGCATATATATTCGATATATTATATATCTCATTTATTATATATTTCATATACGATATAATATTCAAAATTCCTGAATATTATTTATTAACGATACGATTCTTATATAATAAATATATTGTATGCGTGCTATATATTGTATTATTTCTATATGTTATATATTATAAATATTTTGAGAATTCAATTTATATAAAACATTATACATATATTATATATATCATCAGCAATAATATAAAATATATATAAGATATATTTTATATGTTCTATATATCATTAGTGTTATATAATATATATTATGTAAATATGCTATACTTTATAATTAATATATTTTTGTTATTTACTATTTGATTAAACAGGATAGTAGATATATTTATTATTCACATAATATAACTTATATATTTTATAAATATTTATTATAACTCATATTCTTAATATATGTGTTATATCTTATATATTTTATTTATGTTATATTATCATAATTCAATCGCTATTTACTGGACAGATAAGCCAGAAATTCTTTATTGATTTTTCTTGAATATATTTTTATCTGACCAAAATGCCATCATTTTCTTTTAAAGCTTCTCATTATTGATCTTTCTATGTAAAGTTAGGCAAAGTTGTGTTTTAAGTTAGACTAATACAAAATTTGATTATATAAATATTACATTCGAAGCTTAGATTCGTATATATCCAATATATCTTATATATATTATATTTTATTTGTATTATATTTATTTAATTTAATTTATTTATTGCATATTATTCCTATATTTGATATATTTTAAATATAGCAACTGCGTATTTACATTGCTTTCCTGGTGCCAGGACTCAATTTTTTTATTTTTTAACGCAAAGATGGAAATTTACTCGGAAAATTCTTCCTTTTGCAGAACACATTACTCGATTTGCAGGGACCAGGTCCAATACGATTTTTGATTTCCTGATGAAATACAATATTTATAACCTTTAGATCAGTGATGGACTACTCGTTTATGGATTTTATCAAACATTTCCAGTTTTAGATTAATATCTATCAAGTATTTGTGCATTTTTAATTGTTTTTCGCATTATTGCATTATTTTTTCCTGAAGACAGTGCATTATACATTTTGCGCATTTATAAATGATTGAAATTTTGATAAACAAATTGTAAATATTCTATAAAATAGAAACTAAGGTGGTGCAATTCATAATTTCATTAGCGGATGCAGTTCTTTTGGGATTGTTTGATTTTATTGCAATTATATATTCTTCGTTTGCATCAGTTCTTGCATTTGTTAATATGGAGAGAATCGTCCGGTTGAACAATAACAGTTGCTTTAATTGCTATTTTGCAAGCTTTTCTTTAGTATTTAAATCTTGTTTATATTTTTATTGATACATTTTCCAATTATCGAAATTACATTATAGATTTTTGACTGTATAAGTCATCCAATATATTTCAACTGTATGTTAATTTCTTCCATAATGTTGTTTTCCAAACATAAAATATTTTATATTATATCTTATATTATTTTATTATCTCTATTCTTATTTAAGTATCTTTTAATGTAACTTTCTTATATTTAGTCTATATAGTATTTATTAAATTTGTATTAAATATCGATATATATTGTATAAAAAATAGTTTCTTTATTTCATTATCATTCATTTTGTTGTATTTGAATGTCATAGATATTACATTTCTCTCTTTTTTATCTCATATTTAGATCTTTTTCATCTTAGATGGAATTTCTAATCTTCACATTTTCTCCAGTTTTGATCCACTAAAAGGAACTAGCCCACAGTATATAAAAGCAATTTCAAATAATAGCTTATTAAATCACTACGTTTTGAAACCTTGATTGAAAATTTCGGTAAACAGTCCACTGGGGAACTTCTTTAAAGATTCGTTTTCCTATTGCATCTTTTATAATGCAGCTGTTTTTCAAACATATTCATTTTTAATCAAACTAAGTAGTATTAGTACTTAAATAAAAGGAAAAATGGAAGACATTGCAGGATTTGCTGAGTTATTATGACGAAGCAGATAAATTAATAGTCAAATGATTTTAAATTATGAATAAGTTAGTTACATTAGTAATTCTGGTTTCTGTAAATCATCTAAGAAGACGCAAATTACCGGATTAAATAATAGTTTACCTATTGTAGATCCTGTATATAGGAAATACAAATTAAGTTATCTAATTGATTTATAAATAGATTATTCTTATAAAAATTAGTACTTGAACGACATTGTTGTTTATTTTTAATTACATACAATTATTTATTAATTAATAACCAAAACAAAAACACAGTAAATAAGCGAATCTCAGCAATATAGGGTGACTAAAATGGGAAGATTGAGTCTGCAAAAAGGGTATATGTCGTGTAGTAAATGGGTATCTAAAGTATATAAAAAGAGATGTATTTAAAGGTATATTAATTGGTACTGTGAGAGTGAGAATAGGTATAAAAAGTGAACAAAAAGGGAAGAGTAATAAATATGAAGTATTACTCCCGGAAAGCCAGTAAATAAGCGGTTTTCTTAATAGAATATCTTTTAAGGTGTACAAAAAGGGAAAACTAAGGTGACTAAAAAGGGAATATGTTAATATAAAATATGTACTGTTTAGCATAAATAGGGTAATAGCAGTTTGTTTAAAGAGATTTAATGCCAGAGCGGAAGTTAACAGCAAATTTGTGGGAAGATATCTATTATTTTGTACGCTGCGTGAGAAAAAATCGAGACTAATTTCATTTAGAAAGAAATATTATTGACCTAAATGGGTATGAAAGGTGAAGTGAAAGGGAAGAATATTGACTGGTTATGATTAATATAATCAGTCAAAAGTAACCAAATGGGGCGCATGTTTTCATAAAAGTGCATGAAAAGGGAATGTAAATTATTGTCCATATTAGTCAAGATTATTTGTGTTTCATGATCGAAAAAACCACAAAATATAGGGAAAAATAGCTTGTAAGTGCCAAAAAAGGGAATATAATAAAATTGAGGTGAAAAAAAAAGGAAGATTTTATCAACGGATTTTCTAAAGGTGATAAAAAAAGGAATTATTACAGTTTAGCCATAGGTGCACATAAAGGGAACAGTATATGGATAAGGAAAACAGAAATCAACTTGTAGTAAATAATAAAAGCTATAAGAAGTCAAATGAACTGATCAATGCAATGGGAAAGGGCACTGCATTAAGCCAGAAACTCTTTGCAATAGGGATGCAGAATATTCATACTGATGAATACAATAATGTAGTTGCTACCATTTATGGATCAGAACTTAGAAAGATGTTTAATTCAAGTTCCGGTTCTCTTTATGAGCATATTGAAGCACTATGTGATCAGCAGATAAAGGGCGCTACTATATTTGACTGGAAACTTCTTATGAAAGATCGTAAAAATGGGAAAATAGAAGCACATCAGGTCGTAACCGATGCCTCTTTTAAAAATGGTACGCTCACATTACGATACAATAATTATCTTACAGATAAAATAATCAATTTGCAAAAGGATTTTACTGTTTTGAGTCTTGCAGATACGATTAGTCTCAAGAGTGTATATTCTTTAAGACTTTATGAGATGCTGAAATCTGCATATGACTATCAAAGGGCTATTACAAAATGTCAGGGGGAACTTGTTGTAGAGTACAATCTTATTGAACTAAAGTTGGAACTGGGGATAATTACATCAGGTGGCAGCAAGGAAATAAGATCTGAACTTGAAAAGGATTACCCGGATTACGACAAAATTGAGGAACTTGCAGAGAAAACAGAGCAGACTAAGTATAAAGAATACAAGATCTTTAACAGGAATGTTCTTGCAAAGGCTAAGGAGGAGCTCAACAAAAAGACCAGCATTCAGGTGGATTATGCCCCTATTAAAAATGGCAGGAAAACAGTTGGCATAAGGTTTTTTGTAATAAAAAAGGACACTTCGCCCTCAAGTTCATCTAAACTTGTAAAGGCTGATAAGGATGATATTCTTGACGAGCTCATTGATCTCATGCATGATGATTTCAAGATGAAAGAAATCAGAGAAATTGCAGAAGAAGCAGATTATGATCTTGATAAGATAAAAAAGTCTTATGAATACATGAAAGGCTATTCAAAAACGATCGAAGTTCCTATAGCGTTTATGAAGGAATGTATCAGGAACGAGTATTATTTGCAAAAGAAGGCTGCTTCAAAGGCAAGAACTAACAGCTTTAACAACTTTGAACAACGAAATGAGATTGACTTCGACGAGCTCGAAAGGCTGCTCAGAGAGAATTAAAGATATATGTGATATATATATTGAATAATAAATATATTACATATGTTTGATATGCTACATATATACATTGGAGGACTGATGGAAAGAATAGTTGCGAAATTGCTCATTTACGGTGATTTACCAGAGGATTCAATACTGGTTCAGCTTGCCGGTGTCTATAAAAAATGGCATACGGGAGATTTTTCCAAAGAGGATCTTATCGCTCGTTGCTATAAGCAGATCAAGCGGCTTTTGGTTCTGGGTACTTCGTACGCTTTTGATAGGAATCTGTGGCATAACTACCTTACTTATTTGATAATTATGGATGAGAATCCGTTTACATTGACTTGTGAAAAGGTCGGAAGCAAAGATGGAAGCGTGAATCATTTTGCGATAAATGATTTTCATGCATTCAGAGAATTGTTTGATTTTGATTTTTCTACGTTGGAGGAGGAGCTTGGGATTGACTGCTTTAGTTGTATAACTGATTACAAGGCGATTGATAAGCCCAAGCTTATGTATAACGTAAATGTTAGCGACAAAGTAAGAAATCTAAGCGAAAAGCTCGAAAAAGCTGACAGTGATGAGGACTTTTTTAAAATAGTCACAGGATTTTACAAGAGCATTGGTGTAGGGGCATTTGGACTGAATAAGGCATTTCGATTCAGAGAGCTTGATGATGGCACTGTTGAGTTTAATCCTATCAATAATATGGAGATAGTATGGCTTGATGATCTTGTTGGCTATGATATCCAGAAAAAGAAGCTTATCGATAATACAAAGGCTTTTGTGGATGGCAAAAAGGCTAATAATGTGCTTCTTTTTGGTGATAGCGGAACCGGTAAATCTACCAGCATTAAAGCTATTGTCAATGAGTTCTATGGAAATGGCCTGAGGATGATAGAAATATATAAATATCAGTTCAGGAATCTCTCACAGGTGATCTCCCAGATTAAGAATAGGAATTATAAATTCATTATTTACATGGATGATCTGTCTTTCGAAGAGGACGAGTCTGAATACAAATTCCTGAAGGCTGTTATAGAAGGAGGAGTTGAGACAAAACCAGACAATGTGCTCATTTACGCGACCTCTAACAGGCGGCATCTGATAAAAGAGACGTGGAGAGACAGAAGAGATATTGAACAGGATGGAGATATCCACAGATCTGATACTATGGAGGAGAAGCTTTCACTGGCAAACAGGTTTGGAGTGACAATAGGATATTATAAGCCGTCAAGGCAGGAATATCATGATATTGTGAGTATTCTTGCTTCAAGAAACGGTCTGAATATAAAAGATGATGATCTGTTTCTTGAAGCCGACAGATGGGAACTCAATCATGGTGGTATTTCAGGACGTACTGCACAACAGTTTATAAATCATTTGAATGGAATTGATAGATGATAAATATAAGGTATATGTTTTAGATATTATATATAACATCGATATAATATATTACATGTACATCATATATAAATAAAGACGATAATGAAATAAAAAGAGTGCATAACTAAAGAGTAAGAAATCATGATAAAATAAAGTATAGCCTGCCGTGGGGTAATGGAATGCATGAAATGAGTTATATTGCAAGAATGGTAGAACTTGCAATAGAAGTTGCTAAAGAAAGCAATGCTGAACGGATTAAGAGTATAGTCGTTCAGATAGGAAAGACAAGTGGTGTGATGCCGTATTATATGTACAAGTATTATCCTGAGGCTGTTAAGGGTACCATTTTAGAAGGGGCGGTACTTGTCTGTGAAGAAGTGTCGGTCAAGGCGTTATGTGAAGAATGCGGAGCTGAATACCTTCCCGTCAGGGAGAATAATTACCTCTGTCCTGAGTGTGGAGGAAGAAAAGCTCACATTATCGAGGGAAAAGGTGTAACACTTAAGAATATAGTGGTTGAAGATTGAGAAAGGAACAAGATGAAGACACTCTATATCGAATGTAAGATGGGTATAGCCGGAGATATGTTTGCGTCCGCACTGTTAGATCTCTTTGAGGACTCAGAGTCGGTTGTAAGAGCGCTGAATGACATAGGAATCCCTAAAGTACGATATGAGCAGGCGAGGGTTCAGCGCTGCCATATTGAGGGGAATCAGCTTTCGGTACTGATTGATGGCGAGGAAGAAATCAGTAATGATGTTTTAGATGACGGACATCATATGCATAGCCACGCTCATGAGCATGAACATGAACACGAGTATGAACACGATAATGGTCATGAGCATGGACATTCTCATACGCATACTTCTATTTATGATATTGAGGAGATTATAGAGGAACTTATTGTTTCTAAAGAGATAAAAAGTGACATACGTGAGATTTATCAGCTGCTCGCAGAGGCTGAGAGCGCGGTTCACGGTGGACCCGTATCGCAGATACATTTTCATGAAGTTGGAAATCTGGATGCTATTGCTGACATAACAGCTGTCTGCTACCTGATGCATGAGCTCGATCCGGATAAAGTTATTGTGTCCCCTATTAATGTCGGAGGAGGGCAGGTGAAGTGTGCGCATGGAATTCTACCTGTTCCTACGCCTGCAACAGCTTTTTTGCTAAAGGGTATTCCAAGCTATTCAAGTGACAGGATCAGGGCGGAGCTATGCACACCGACCGGCGCTGCTCTTATTAAATACTTTGCGTTTGATTTCGGAACCCAGCCAGTAATGTCAGTAAGCAGAATTGGTTATGGAATGGGTAAAAAAGAGTTTGAACAGTCAAACTGTGTTCGAGTAATGCTTGGCGAGATCAATGATGAAGCAGAAAGAATAGTTGAACTGTCCTGTAATATTGATGACATGACTCCCGAGGAACTGGGGTTTGCCAAGGAAATGCTGTTTGAAACCGGGGCGCTTGATGTTTATTCAATATCAATAGATATGAAAAAGGATCGTCCGGGAATTCTTTTGACTTGCATCTGCCGAGAGGATAAAAAAGACGAACTCATTAAATGTATGTTCAGGCATACTACTACGCTTGGACTTCGTGAGAACATAAGTAACAGATATACGCTATCAAGACAGATTGACAGAGTTGATACTCCATATGGAGAAGTCCGTATAAAGAGAGCCCTGGGATATGAAATCAACCGTGCAAAACTGGAATATGACGATCTTGCAGGCATAGCAAAACGCACGGGAAAATCAATAATCAGCCTCAAAAAAGAAATTGAAGAGCTTATGTACGATGAGAAAAACAATCAGAATAAGTGATCTGAGCGGTGATGATATTAAAGTATTTCATGCGCTCAATGAGAATCAGCTAAAAAGAATAAATGAACCTGATTTAGGGCTTTTCATTGCGGAAAGCCCTAAAGTTATTGTACGGGCATTGGATGCTGGTTATGAACCGGTTTCGGCACTTTTTGAAGAGAATCTGATATCGCCTTTTATGTATTCTGATATGTTCGACAGGCTGGGAGATATTACGATCTACGAAGCGCCGGAGGATGTGCTGCTTGGAATTACAGGTTATAACCTGACCAGTGGCGCGTTGTGCGCATTCAGAAGAAAGGAAATGCCGGCTATCGAAGATGTATGTGAGAATGCAAAAAGAATTGTTGTTCTTGAAAACATAGAAAACCCGACTAACATGGGGGCTATCTTCAGATCGGCGGCTGCACTTAATATAGATGCTGTTATTTTATCCGGCGATTGCACCGATCCGCTGTACAGAAGATCAATCCGTGTAAGTATGGGAAATGTACTTTTGATACCATGGACGTATTATGGAGAAAAAACGGACAGCTGGTATGAATCAGGAATTGAAAAACTATCTGAAATGGGGTACACGACAGTTGCGATGGCACTGTCGGAGAATTCTGTGAGGCTTGATGATGCAAGACTTCTCGGACATGAAAAGATGGCGATAATAATGGGCACAGAGGGAGAAGGTCTTCGGGCAAGCACAATTGAGCATAGCGATTTCGTGGTGAAGATACCTATGTCGCATGATGTGGATTCGCTAAATGTAGCAGCAGCAAGTGCCGTGGCATTCTGGCAGCTTGCTGCTAATAAGGGATAAATAATGTTTATTCATTCATCAGTGCGTCAATTCTCTTTTGCGAGTTTATAATAGTCTGATCAACTGTTTGTTTATCTTCGATACACTTTACGAGTTCTTCTCCAAATTCTTCTTCTATTTTTGCCCACTTGGTTGTTCTTGGCCGAACCCTGGAATTATTGGTTCCCATATAGATCATTTCAAAATACGGAAATTTGTCTTTTACCTCACTATCTCGAAATACACTCTTTCTAGTCGGTATTCCTCCGTGTTCGAGCGCTTTTTTCTGTACTTCACTGCTTGTAAGGTAAATTGCGCATTTCAGAGCCAAATCCTGATTTGCTGAATTTGATGTTATGCCCAATAGCCAGTTTCCTATTTCTCCTGTTGCAAAAGGATCAGAGGATGCGTCCTTCTTTCCGGGTATCTGTGAGATTTCAGCTGTCGGACCTTCTCCCGACAGAAACCATGATGGCCAACCAAGCGCTATGGCTGCTTCTCCATTATTTATAGCTTTTATCAGACTGTCCTTGTCATAATTTCCACCTGTTTTGTAAAGCTGATAGTAGAAGTTTAAGGCTTCTCTGCTCTGGGGAGAGTCAAGAATAGTGTTGTTATCACTGTCAAAGAGTTCTCCGCCAAACGCCCATAGTATTGGTAGAAAATCTGAAACAATAGGGTTTCCGCTCTGGCCTCTTATGGCGTAACCGTTCTTTCCACTGCTGTGAAGGCTCTGGCAGGTTTTGAGTATATCGTCCCAGTTATCAAAAGATGAATCGCCGTTTATTAAGTCTTTATTAAAGAAAATGAGCTGTACGTTACCTGAGAAGGGAAGTGCATAAGTTGCACCCATAGGATAGGGATCCTTTCCGAGAAGCTTTGACTTTTCGACAAAATCATCATCATCAATATATCCGAGCTGGGTAAGGTTTTTGAGGATGTTCTTTTGAATGTATTCTGGCATCAAAGGGTCATCAACCATGATTATGTCATATTTGCCGGTTGTATTACTGGAATCCGCAATCACATTTTTATAAATGTCGTTGCCACTAAGAGAGACAACCTCGATTGTGCATTTATTCTCTTTTTCAAAATCTCTTTTGACAGCATTGATAACATCTGAGTGGGAACCATCCCTTGCTGCTATTGTAATTACAGTTCCTCTTGCAGAGGAGCCACCATAAGTGGATGCGCAGCCATGACAAGGCACAAGGCATATAAATATGAGAAATATGGCTAAAGCTCTTTTGACTTTGTTCATCTACCTATCCTCCGATAATAAATACATTTTATCATATACCGACCATGAATAAATGAAAAATAAATAATATTATGATGAATTTTGTTGTATAATTATGATAGGATAATTGTAGTTGAGGAGCAGATAAGGAGAGGCTTATGAGTGATATCAGCATAGAAGGAAAGATTGGATATTCAACAGATGCGGAGTTTGGCCCAAACGATATATTGTACATGTTAAAAGATCTCCCGGATGCTTGCTGCATTTTTAAAGTGCTTACAGATCCTTTTGGAACAGTAAAGGATATGCTGTTTTTGTTTGCAAATGAGAAATATGCCAAGCTTGCGGGGAAACCAACCGCAGAGCTTATTGGAGCTACTTATTATTCAACGGTAAAAAATCAGGATGAAGACTGGATAAAATTCAGTTATCAGGCTGCAATCCTAAGGCAGTCGTCCATCAATAGAACATATAATACACATTTCGATAAATGGTTTGAGTTCTGGGCAGTCCCTGTTTATCAGAAGGGATTCTGTGCATTTATTATCCATGATGTTACGGCTGATAAACGAAATGAAGAGAGCAGAGTGCTTCAGACCAATTCCAGTAATCTTGTCATAGACTGCGCCAAAGCACTTTCAACGTCTGATTTTAGCAAGGGAATTAAGAGGGTTCTTGGAAGAATCGGGGCGGCATTGGAAGCTGACAGGGTTTACATTGTCAGAGAAAACAATGGCAAAATTGAGCAGATATATGAGTGGATCAGTAAGTCGTGTTCAACAGAGCTACCATCCAAAAAAGTTTTTGAGAAATATGATATGGTATCCATATGGTCAAAACAGTTGTCGGGTAAAGACGTCTTTGTGATGAATGACACTACGCCTATTATGGAGCTAAATCCGACGCTATACAACGAATTTCTTGCAGGTAAGTGCTCAAGATATATTGTCGCCACTTTAAAGGAAAAAGACGGCATAATGGGCTTTTTAGTTGCAGATAACTACTCGCTTGATATACAACTAAACATAACTGAAGTTATGGAAACGGTGGCGGCATTTATAGCAACCAATATTAAAAACCATGATCTTACTACGGAACTTATTTATCTCGGAGGTCATGATGCGCTTACGGGGCTTGGAAACAGGTATGCTTTAAATCAGACTCTGATGCTTCTTGCTGAATTCAGCACTTCTGTAGGTGTCTGCTATACAGACATCAATGGTCTTAAAATTATAAATGATGAAAAGGGGCACCAGGTAGGTGACAAACTGATAATTGAAACTGCAGGACTGGTGGCAGGGGTGTTTAAGAAAAAGAACTGCTTCAGGGTAGGCGGTGACGAATTCATAGCAGTTGTTCAGGATGTTGAAAAAGAGAAATTTGAGGAACTGGTTGAAAAGCTTCGTCAAAAAGCAAAAGGTGTATCCATTGCCATAGGATATGACTGGAATAAGGACTCCTCTTTGGTGGACAATGTCATTAAAAAGGCCGATGAGACAATGTATAAAGATAAGGCTGCTTATTACAAAACTCACGAGAGACGCCACAACGGATAGTGACAAAAAGGCACAGGATTTTTGAATAGATGTAAATAAAAAGAGTAGCAGAGCTGGCAATGTCATTAAGATAAGATGACAACAAAAAGAAATAGAGAACTGAGAACCTGAATAAGGTAATCAGTTCTCTTTTTTTGATGGTTTTTAAACCTTCAGGGCATAGAAAATAGGCAGATGTCCATCTGCCGAAATGGTAG
>JAEEGL015358336.1_pt1 | contig 11342 bp, 10 predicted proteins | sample 9134231 | NCBI WGS metagenome assembly JAEEGL01 (sample SAMN16246548, study PRJNA631951) | gut metagenome | biome: gut microbiome; feature: rumen; material: fiber-attached | host: Bos | place: Iran: Karaj | collected 2018-10
GTCGTCGGGGTTGGTATCGGTGGCGATATGGAAGTTTGCGCCAAGCTTGCCAAAGAAGCCTTGATCAGAGATATCGATGACCAGGCTGATGATCCAGAAGCAAGAAAACTAGAAGAAGAACTCCTAGAACTGATCAACTCAACTGATGTTGGTCCGATGGGACTAGGTGGCAAAACCACCGCTTTGGCTGTCAAAGTCAATCTCTATGCCTGCCATATTGCCTCTCTTCCAGTAGCCGTCAACTTACAATGTCATGCTTGTCGTCATAAGGAGGTCACCTTATGATCATCAGATATCCTCAGGAAAAAGAAAAGTTAGCCTTACTCAAAGCAGGCGACATCGTGGAATTTGAAGGTGTCATCTATACCGCCAGAGATGCCGCCCATAAAAGAATCCAGGAATACCTTGAGCAAGGAAAAGAATTGCCAGTCGACTTCAAAGATTCCTTCATCTACTACGCAGGTCCAACACCTACCAAACCCGGAAAAGTGATCGGTTCGATTGGCCCAACCACTTCTTCCAGAATGGATCCTTATGCAGACATGATGAATACACTTGGGGTTGTTGCCACTATCGGTAAAGGCCCAAGAAGTAATGAATGCACCAAAAAATATATCGATCATCATCTGTTATATTTTGTTACCACCGGTGGCTGTGGAGCCTTATTATCCAAAGCCGTCCAAGAAGCTGAGGAAATCGCCTTCCTGGATCTAGGACCAGAGTCTATTAAAAGATTATATGTCAAAAACTTTAAGATGATTGTTGCAATTGATTACGAAGGAAACAACTTATTTAAAGGGAGATAAAACATCATTATGGATTTAAAAGAAGAAGCACTTGCCTTACACAAAGAAAAAGGTGGCAAATTAGAAATGCGTTCCAAGGTCAGAATTGAAAACCAGCACGACCTTGCTCTAGCTTATACTCCAGGCGTAGCTTATGCCTGCAAAGAAATTGAAAGAGATCCTTCTTTAAGTTATGTCTATACCGCCAAGCAGAATATGGTTGCTGTCATCACCGATGGTTCTGCCGTCTTAGGTCTTGGAAACATCGGCCCTGATGCTGCCATTCCTGTCATGGAAGGTAAATCCATTCTGTTAAAGGAATTAGCCGGTGTCGATTCCTTCCCTTTATGTCTGAAGACACAAGATGTAGAAGAAATCATCAAGACCTGCAAATATCTTGAACCAACCTTAGGCGCCATCAACCTTGAAGATATCTCTGCTCCAAGATGTGTCACCATTGAAAGAAGACTCAATGAAGAAATGAACATTCCCGTCTTCCATGATGACCAGCACGGCACTTCCATCATTGTAGCCGCTGCCTTTTTAAACATTGCCAGACTCACCAAGCGCAGCTTAAAGGATATGAGAGTTGTTCTTTCTGGTACCGGTGCTGCTGGTTCCATGGTTGCTAGAATGCTGAAGAAAATCGGTGTTGGTACCATCAACGCTTATAACATTCAAGGTGTCGTCGACCAAGAAAAATATGTCACTTACGATTTCCTCATTCAGGAATTATTAGATGATGGCATCTTTGACTCTCCTAAGACTCATGACAACACGCTCGCTTCATTATTAAAAGGTGCCGATGCCTTCATCGGCGTTTCTGCACCAAACCTTGTCAGCAAAGAAATGGTCGCTTCCATGAACAAAGATGCCATCGTCTTTGCCATGGCAAATCCTGTTCCAGAAATCTCTTATCCTGATGCTAAGGAAGCTGGTGCATATATCGTCGGTTCAGGCCGTTCCGATTTCCCTAACCAGATCAATAATGTTTTAGCTTTCCCAGGCATCTTCAAAGGTGCTTTATCCGTCAGATCCAAAAAGATCAACGAAGAGATGAAATTGGCTGCTGCTCATGCAATTGCCAATGTCATCAAAGACGAGGAACTCACTCCTGATTACATCGTCCCATCTCCATTCGATAAGAGAGTGGTTGAGGCGGTCTCTAAAGCGGTGGCCGAAGCTGCAGTTGAAACAGGTGTAGCCCAGATTTAAAAGCATCTATTTTCCATTAGAACTCAACAATCCCAACCGGATTTCCGGTTGGGATGTTTTACTTTCTAGCTTCTTGATTTGATGAGAACGGAGTGAATGGCAATCGATAAACTATAAATACCTATCAACAACAGCAGGCCAAACACTATAGGTACAACAAGGGATAACCAAGGCATATATAATCGCATCAGACATGGTGTAAGTACCATAGCGATGACGCCAAGGGCAAAAATCAACCACTCCTTTTTCAAGAACGAAACATCAGCAATCTCATAAGTTTTTTCTTGATACAATAGTCCAAAGACAAATGCGGTCAATAGAACAATGGTAAATAGGGAAGTAACCAGATAGATAATCTGATAAACCATTCTTGGGACACTAGAATAACGCTCTGACTGTTGCCCCATCGGTGGATAATAGAGATTTTCAATGGCGCTATGTAAGATGACATCTTCAGACATTTCCTTTTTTAATTCTGACTTTCTCTCAGGTTTTTTATAGCTGACGATAACGGGATTGAAACAATACCCTGGATAGCAGAAAGATTCATTGAAAAGATTGCTTCTTTGCTCAACTGAAGAATACCAATACCGACTGTTGGTTCGGCTATAATTTGCAACAGTAAACTCATCTTCAGTAATCGGAGCAGCCTTACCTTCCACTTTATAGATACCGCTGACTGTTACTGTGTATTCCAGTATCTTATAATCATCGTCGTGAACCACAACACGTAACATCTTCAACTGGCGACCGACAATATCTTCAATCGAAGAAAGGTTTAAGTCCATCAAGCCTCCGTTTTCACGCATAAACACGCATAAATCATAACCTAAGGCAATTTCATCACCATTTCGCGCTGGTTTATTTCCTCTGATAAAAGTGGTCTCGGATGGCAAATCGAAGGTATGATAGGGGAATATGGTTCTTCCTTGTTCCATTGGGCTTTGGTGATGAACTTTCAGTTGATAGTCCTGATAGAAGAAATATCGCTTATCTTCAATGTCTCTTTCATGGCCTTCATATCGAGAAGATCCAGGTTCAAATAGATAACGATATCCAAGGATATTGGCTGTCTCGACATAATCATAATCATTGTCATATAGATAATTGACTTTCGCATCCACCAATTCTGACTTGAAATGATTTACATCATAAAGATGGGCCAGCAAAAATGAAGATACAAAGGTAAGAACAACAATCATCGCCCGGTAAAACTTATGTTTCATAATCCACCTCAAATCGTGTTCATTTACACGTTCAAGCATTAAACTTATTATAAAATTTGACCAATAATAAAACAATAAGAAAACATTTTTTTGCAAAACGGTCATCATAAAATAATCCGTTTACTAATGTTTCACGTTACCATGAAGCCTAAGTATCATACATTACCAAAAATGGTCAGCCCTATATCAGGCTGACCACCATAAACTATTTTATCTTTGGTATTTCTGAATGTTCTCTTTTAAAAAGTGTCTTACTTCCTCAGAGAAATCTTCTTCTAGGTATCTAAACGACCAATTAGAATCAGAAAGAAGAGAAGGAGTATTCAATCTGGCTTCTTTTCCAAAAGGAATCACATCGCTCATAGGAACGATGGCTAACTTACAAGGGGAGGCATAGCAAAGAGAAACCACACAACGGACCAGATCTTTTAACGTTTCATCGTGATAATCCACATGGAAGAGTTCACATTCTTTCTTCACATCTTTCTTGAATGTTTCAAGGCTCTCAGTATCCAAGGCTAAAAGATAACTGAGCAATGGTTCATTATCATGAGTGCCGGTATAGCAGACATAGTTTTCTTTGGACTGAGAAGGCTTATGATCATTATCTTCTCTGCCATCAAAAGCAAATTCCAAGACCTTCATTCCTGGATAGCCAGATTTTCTTAACAATTCTTTTACCGGTTCATCAATGAAACCAAGGTCTTCTGCGATAATCGGTAAGTGCTGTTTTCCTTCAAACAAATCCATACCAGGACCGGTAATCCATTTACCTTCTCTAGCATTTGTAGCACCATAAGGAATGGTATAGTAACCTGCAATGCCGCGGAAATGATCAATTCTTAAAATATCAAAGAGTTCCAGGTTACCTTCAATTCTCTTGTTCCACCATTCGTAATTGGTTTTCTTCATGTATTCCCAATTGTAGATTGGATTACCCCAGAGTTGACCATCTTCGTTGAAATAATCCGGTGGACAACCCGCAACGATGGTTGGGTTATGTTTTTCATCAAAACAGAATAATTCTGAATGCTTATAAGCTTCAACAGAATCATAAGCCAAATACAAAGGCATATCACCCATCAAGAGAATACCTTTTTGATTGGCATAGTTCTTCAAGGCTTTATATTCCAGCAAGAATTCGTATTGCGTCCAAATATAGAAGAGATATAAGTCCTGGTTTTCAGCGATGACTTTTCTTTCTGTTTCGATACGATAGATTCTCTCATCCTCATTCCATTCATACCATGGAGAGAAATGATGAAGACTCTTCATGGTCATGAAGAAAGCAAAATCATGGTATTTTCCTGCGTTGACAAATTCGATAAACTTACGATCCGTCTTATCAAATCTCTGATAGGCTTTCTTTAAGACAGCAATTCGGTTTTCAAATAAAAGACCATAATTGATTTTTCTCTCGGAAGAACCAAAGTTGACATGCTCGACTTCTTCTTTCTTAAGCAAACCTTTTTCAATCAAGGTATCCAGATCGATGAAATAATAATTTAGACCATTGTTGGAAGGAGACTGATAAGGAGAGTCACCATAGCTAGTGACATTTAATGGCAGCATCTGCCAGATTTCTGCGCCGACAGAAGAAAGGAAGTCAACAAAACGAAAGGCATGTTTGCCTAACGTACCAATTCCATAATTACCTGGAAGGCAGGAAATGGGGAATAAAATGCCATTTTCACGAGATTTTCGGTTCATAAGAAGATATCCTTTCTTAAAGTCACGCCATTATTCTATATGGTTATGCAAGCGTTTTCAAAGAGAATGCCAGGATATGCCATCCTTCTTCTTTGCCTTTTGCCTCTTTTGTCAAAAAAGGAAAGAGAAAAGTCACGCGATAAAGCGTGACTATGGATTTGAATCACTTGGTAAGATATTCTAGTTTTTCGTTATAGAATGTCTCATAGATAGCTTTCCATGCTTCATAGTTTTTCTTTGCCATCATCTCTTTATTTTCACTGGCAGATAATTCCGGATCTTCAAAAATAGGTTTTAAGACAAAGATGGTGTACATCTGGATAGGGAATCCATCTTGTCCCATGACATCCGAATCTTCCATACAGATGAAGATTGGAACGACCGGAACATGAGCATGAACAGCCATGGTATAAGCACCTGACTTCAACGGCTTTGGCTTACGATAATTCCACCACATGGACTGTTCAGGATAAATCAAAACATAATTGCCGTTTTTTAAATGATAGGAAGCCCCGCGAAGAAATTCCTGCAAAGTCTGGAAATTGCTAGATAAAGGAAGCGTGTTGCAGTTTCTCATCAGTTTGCCATAAAAACCAGGGAAGGATGTGTAGTTACCTTCCTTGATGACGCGGAAGAGTTTTCTCTTTTTGCTCTGACGAGATTTCTCATAGACCACCTGAGTGGCAAAAGAATCCATGGCTGAGAAATGATTGCAGGTCAACACAGCTCCACTATCCAGATTATCAAGATTCTCAATACCGACAACATCCTTTACGATGAACTGCTTGTTCTTGATCATCTTGTGAAGAAATTTTCTTGCTAAAGCAAAGGTGAACTTTGCCTTGATTCTCGTCGATAGTTTCTTTTGTTTGTAATCCACTGTTCCTGGAAGAATCACTTTAGATGGCGGATCATTTTCGGGATCGACATCAAATTGACCATTTTCTTCTAATTCTTGAATTCTAGCTAGGACTCTGAGTCTTTCTTTATCTTTCTCCATGGAGGGCTCCTTCGTAACGATGTTTATAAACAGAATAGATGACATAGATATCATCAAACTGATGGTAACCAAATTTCTGATGCACTTTCTCAACGTGATATTGCTTGATATTTTCGGTATGTGGATAAGGTAGATAGAACAAGCGTTTGGAAAAGTGTCTGACGACAGTATGTTTATGTAGGAATTTCTGATCGTTGAATCTCTGCGGCAACATCTTCTTCCTAGTGGTGGATTTATAGATGGCATCCTGATCAGCAAACGTCAGTTTCTTCTTCTGAATCAGCGTTCTTGCTTTGACAAACAAACCCGTCTCTTTACATTTCTTCATGTTGAAAAGTAAGACACCTGCATTGATATAATTTGGATTCAGAAGATATTTTCCATAGTGATCTCTAGCCGCCGCATATTCATAACCTGAGATATCCTGGTCATAAAGAAGATGAATATCTCGATTGAACATGATATCCGTATCAAGATAGAGGAGCTTATCTGGCATACCTTCTACTTCATCAGCAAAAAGACGAATCAAAGTATAAGGAGAACAATAGGCACCTTCATTAGGACAGCCTTTGAATTCTTTTTCATATAGAGAAGTGACATCGATTTTGATGACTTCATTGTCGGGATTGAATTCCTTGACCATCTCATTTAAAAACGCGATCAGTTCATCTGAGACAGGGGTGTAATCCTTCTTGATTCTGGTCAACTCCATCGTATAAAGATAGATGCGATAGCAATCATTCTTTGATCTTTTCAAGATGGAGAGAAGAGAAGTGACAATACCATCAAAGACTTTGCTATTTCCACAATAAAGCAGATTAATCATGTTGTTCTCTCCTGACATATTGAATCATCTCCTTAGTGGAACTCTTTGCTCTGAAAGACATAATCTGATAGACCTGATTTCTGATATCTTCTCTAGCAGAGATATCATCAAGTTCTTCTTGAGGATAGAATGGTCCATCGATATAAGTGATGATTTTAACTTTCTTCTTGTTTTTTCTTTGATGATAGGTGTTGGTAAAACAATAAGTCGGTGTGTCATATTTCACCGGATAATGAAAAGACGTGGCCAAAAATGGTCTGATCTTGGTGTAATATGGCCACAGATGAGCTTCTGGGTAAATCACCAGTGCCTTGTTCTTCTTCACCAGATAGTCTGTCGCTTTCATGAAATTTCTTGTGGCACCTAAATCAGAAGGAAGAGGAAGACCACCAAGATAAGGGACAAAACGTCCGATGAAGGGAATCGCCACATTGTTTGGATGAACGATGGTGTAGACAGAACGAGGAGACATGATAAACGTAGGAATCAGAGCATCAGCGATGATCTGCGTATGATTACCATATAAGAAGAGAGGTCTCTTCTTCATGTCTTTCAGTTTTTCTTTTCCGACAATCTGATGATGAAACTTCATCTTCAGATAACACCAGGCAAGAGGTTTGCTGATCAGGTAATAGACAATGCCATGTAGCAATCTTTTCAAGAAACCAGTTCTGAGATATTGATAATCCTTGGTAATCTTTGGTGTATGAATCGCCATGGTGGAGAATTCATCATTGAGCTCGTCGGTATAATATATCGTCGAGGCAAGTTTAGACATAACTAGACTCCTGCAACGATAATACCAGTCTCATCAAAGACATCTTCTGAATCTTCTTCTTTGGTTTCTTGACGTCTCTGAAGAAGACGGAGATAGTTATCCGGATTGTTGGCTTCTTCAAGACAGGCTTTAAAGACATTCAAAGGAACTCTTTTTTCAATGGCAAGCTGTTCTAAGGTATAAGAAGCATAGACTTCCTTAATTTCCATATAGAAAGGCGAACGGAAAGCCACATCCCAGAAATACTGAGAATAAGGCGTCTGAATATCATGCCATGGCTTAGCTGCAAAAGCATAATGAATCAGATACCTTTTTCTTTCTCTGATTTTCCAATCCTTGATGCATTCCATATTCCAGCTACGACTGATATATTTCACATCATCTTTGCAGATGATATTGAGATAGTCCTGATCCTGGGCCACTTTAAAGGTATAGAAATGAACCAGGTCAATAAACTGTCTCATCACATCGACTTCACGCCATTTTTTGCAATTGATGACCAAGACGCCCGCATTGAAATATTTCTTGTTATCAATGCCTAAGCAGAGTCTGGAATATAAAGCAGCTTCATCAACGCGCATGACAGCTTCATCTACCGCGCCGACTAAATGATTGTGCAGGTTGACATCAAATAATTTACCCACATCTTCATTGATGGCCGTATCAGAATCGATATATAACGCTTTGTTATAAAGCGGGAACTTGTCTGCAATCAACAAGCGATAATAAGTCGAGGGAGAATAATAGTCTCTTACTGGTAAATGAGAAACCAATTCCTTGATTTCCTCGTTAACATCATTGATACAGATGGAGACATTTCTTCTTTCCATAGAAAGAAGCTTGTCTTGGGTATCCTTGGATAAATCTGTATGCAGAATATGAATGCGGTAATTTCTTTGTGGATCAGTATGCTCGATTAAAGAGAGAATAGCAACCGATGCGAATTTGGCAAATCGTTCATCAAATCCAAAGAAAACTGGTACTAATGGTTTGTTCATATCAATCACCTCGAAATATCTGGTTTTATTATATAAATACCTGTTATAGCAGTAACCCTAAACCACTTTACCCCATCTAGAGAGAGGACTCTCTTATCTGGAGAGTGGATAAAAAGGACTCTCTTAATAAGAGAATTTACCTTTACAACTCGTGTTTTTAGGGTATAATAAAGGCAATATGAACGAAAATGTGCCATTAAAATCGATTGTTGCCAACAATCTTACGGAACTCAGAAAAGAAAAAGGCTTGACTCAAATTCAGCTTGCCGAGCTTTTCAATTACTCCGATAAAGCCGTCTCCAAATGGGAAAGAGGTGACACTCTTCCTGATTTAGAAACCTTAAAAGCCTTAGCCGATTACTACCATGTCACCCTGGATTATCTGGTTCATGAAGGAAGCAGAAAAGAAAAATCTCAATATCTCTTAAAAGAGGATAAAGAACCAGTCAACACCAAAGCGGTAGCCATCATCTCTTGTATGATAGCCCCACTTATCTGTGTCGCTGTATATATCTCCTTACTGTTATCTTTACAGTATAACTACTGGTTAGCGTTCTTATGGTGGATTCCCGTCGATTTCCTTTTATTATTTATCTTTGCCTGGTTATGGTGGGGAAAGGTACAAAGAACCATCTATGGCATCTTACTTAGTTGGACCATGGTAGTCTGCACCTATTTAGAACTTGGCGTAGATCTACCAAACGGAATCGGATGGCAGGTCTGGGAAATCATCCTTGTTGGTATTCCACTGACTATCGCACTTCTCTTATGGATGCAAGTCAGAATCAAACCTGAAGAAGAAATAGCCGAAACCAAACAAGACGAAAATATGGCTTCCGAATAATCGGAAGCCATTTTCTATTCTTCAGTTGTTTCTTGATTTGTCTCTTCTTTCGTAAAAACATTACCTAGGAAATACTTCTTCATGGCCGTAGAACGCTGCATGAAAACAAAGATCAAACGGTTGAAAACCAATTCATAAAGCAAGCAGCACAAACCCGCCTTAAGCAAATTGAACGGACCATAAATCAAAGTGATCAAGCCAAAGTAGGAACCCATACCCGTCATAACGTCCTGACCATGGAAATAAGCGATGACATTTTCAATAGCCCCTTCCTCAAAACAAGTTGAGAAATGAGCATTTGGACCATAGACAGTCAAGTAGGATGGGGTGATAAACAAGGCGTTCATTCCTGTAAGAACTATCGTAACAAATAAAGAAATGGTGATATAACCGAAGATACGATACTTCAATCCTTTGTTGAACCACTTGAAGACCTTGGCACAAACAAACAAAGCTAAGACAAACATCAAGGAGGTAAATAAGGCAGTCAGATTACCAATACCTAAACCAGCAGTCGGTCCATGAACTGTCATATCCAAGGCAGTTTTGATTACCGCCACAGATAATCCACCAACTAAGCCATACATCGCATAAGCGATCAAGACCGTCACCTCAGACAATTCAATCATCAGCCAAGGTGCCATCGGATACGGAATACGAGCAAACGCCATCAACACGAAACCTAATGCTGATAACAAAGCGATTGTTACCAGACGCGTCACGACTTCTCCACTACTTCTTCTCATTCTTTTGAGTCCTTTCCCCTCGGTAAATAAAAATTACCCCGAAGCAAAAGCGCCCCAGGGTAATCTCATATATCAAAAATTGAGATTTAGCTATTCTTCTATCCAGCCTTTACTGTCGCCTTCGGAATTGCACCGAATCCTGAGACCAAGTCTCTCGCGGGGTTTACCGCCGAGAAGGAATTTCACCTTTCCCTGAATCGCTATAAAAGGAATTATAATTATTTTTTTGTCTTTTGCAAGCAATTACGCTTTGTTTAAAGAAGAATACAAGACTATCCCCTGAATAACCAAGACGAAGGAAGTTGTTGGTCTCTTCTTTTTGAAACAAGCATATTCATATAAGATGTTTGTACCTTTACGGATAAAATATCATACTTGCTTCATCATCTCCGCCTTCATACATAAGAAGGATGCGACCATGTTTTTTATCATAAAACAAGAAATATCCAAAATTTATATAAAAATGTTTTAGGTTTGTAATAATATTGTCGAAAGAAAATGTTTCAGGCAAAGTTTGATATCGTTCAAAAGAGAAAAGGGTCTCAAGACACTCAAGGAAATATACCTTTGGTCTAGAATGGATTTCGTCTCTATATTTTAGACTATCGAAAAAGAATTGATTGTGACTAAATGGGGTATCAGACTCGCATCGATATACGATGGAATTCAAAGAAGGGCAATTATAATAAACATAACGAGAGTGGTCATACCGTTCTTTTTCATGCCATCGTTTGTCTTGATCTGTTTCATACGGCCAATAAATTAAGTAAAAGGAAAATAAATCAGCGAAAAACGATTTCAACTTCTCTTCCCCTTTCAAACTATTAACATGAATTCCCCTTTTTAATCCATAAAGGATAATACCAATTAAGTGTTGATACTTCCTTTTAGTGCTATAATAGATGCGCTAAATATTAAAGTTTTTAGAGTCCTGGTAGACGAATATTTAGCGATACTCCCGGCTGCCAGGGCTCTAAAGACTTCGGGAGCTATCGCTATGGGTAAAGAATATCCTCGTTTTTCTGCGCGCGGCAGACATGAATATGACACGGGAAGAGATGAAGAACTGGAAATCCTCTATGACGTCATTCCTGATGAATGTCCCTTCTGTCATCATAGACATTTCCGCAGATATGGCTTCATCAAGAGCAATCACAGAAGACGCTATCAGTGTATTGAATGTGGACATACAGTTTGTGGTTCCTTTTCTACCA
>JAEEGL015423006.1_pt1 | contig 11342 bp, 15 predicted proteins | sample 9134231 | NCBI WGS metagenome assembly JAEEGL01 (sample SAMN16246548, study PRJNA631951) | gut metagenome | biome: gut microbiome; feature: rumen; material: fiber-attached | host: Bos | place: Iran: Karaj | collected 2018-10
ATAGGCGCACACCATTTTTACATGTTCACTTACGATTCCCATTTCTTCTTTTGTAAGCTTCGGTTCTTCACCGGTTGTAAAGATGGTTAGCTCACCTGTTTTCCGATCAATTATCAATGAAATTGCGTGTTTTTTCTCATGCGCAGCTACTACGTCCATTAACTTAGCAACCTCATCTATGTCACCCAAATTAACGCTGACAATGCCGGCTTGGTCAAATCCTTGAGATAGCCAGGCAGGCGTTTCATATTTTAAGGCGCCTATTGCTTTGGGAGCTCCGGCCGGTTTCTTACGGCCCAATTTCTCTAGCAAAGCGTCCCCGGGACGTCCGATTAGCTTTTTCTCTGGCGGAACCGGGCTGAATACATCACGTTCCACCCCTGTTTCGCGGTCTAGAATTTTAGGCATATTTGCCCGGGCTTCACGGAGCCCACGTTCATAAGCCGGTTCATGCCCGGTCAATGGTTTTTCATTTTCGTTGTTAGCCATGAATTATCTCCAAGTCCGAATAAAGCATCGGAACTTCTATATTTAGATTTTTTCGTGTAGTAGTCATTGCCACAAACACATAGTCTTTGGTTATGTAGGCAACGCTGCTTTCATATCCTTCTAACGGCCCGGAGATTACCCGGACACGTACACCAGCCGAGAAACCGTTCTTCTCTGTAAGGATATCCCGTTCTTGGGACATGTTTCTAAGTTCAATTTCTCGTATATCATCAGAGGTCAATTTCGCAGGAGAGCCGTCCGGCTTACGTAAAAAGTAGCCGTCAATACGAAGGGATCGCATTTTCTTCTCCAAAATAGCCAATTGATTTTCCTCTGTTACACAAATAAATAGATAAAATGGGTATAAGGACTGGTTATGAAACCGGGTCGGTCTATCTTTATGCCCCTTTACAATTACCGGCGCATAAGTACCACAACCCCGAGGAAGCACACTTTTAACAAGGCGCTTCATGGTTACTAACGAGTTTTCATACCCTGTAAATAGTACATACCAATCTTTCACCCATTCCCCCTTTTATTAGTCCTTCTTCATCCAATCCGGATCCTGCCCGGATAGCTCGTTAAAGCGGTCCTGCTTACGTTCCTCATGGTAGCGAATTCCGTCTAGTATAACGAAAACAGCAACCAGAAGGGCTATGAGCAGGAACATTACCATAAAAAACAACGTCCAGAACGTAGTAGCCATTAGTCTAGCTCCTTTATAAACGGCAAAACTCTACTTAATTGCGATTCAGGAACACTTATAACATCGCTTGCCAGTAGTCCAGCATAAAAACGTATACTTGCTTCACGTACAACTTTCGATTCGGCTCTTTCTTCTAACTCACAAATAGCTTCTCGCACACGCTTATGATCGACGTGCACCTCAAAAATAATCTCTTTCTGTTTACACATTTTTTTCGTATTCCTCATAATATACAGGTATTTTTACCGAATGTGCTAGTTCCCTACACCACTCATACCCGTGATACAGGTCAAGCGGCCCCAAGCGCACTTCTCTATCTGTAGGAATAATAAATAAGATATCGGATGATAGCAATTCACGTCCACACCACTTCATCCAGTCGGTTTGATCCGTTTGATCAATTACACCTTGATACTGTAGTGCGGTAGTTATTGAGCTAAACCCTAACCCTCTTAGGAAAGCGACGGCATCCATATACTCCGAAGCAGCCGTATCGTCAAACAAGCCCTTTCCGATTACAAAGACCTTATCATTTTTGTGATCCACAAGTGTTTTGTATACCATCACCCACTCCCGTTATTACTTCACAGGCAGGCATATCACCCTCTTCTTCTATAAAAACAACAATAGTATCACCAATGGAAGCCGTAACTTTTCTGCGTAAGTCGTCGTCTTTTAATACGGGAACCAGTAGTTCTACTTTTTTGTTGATCTCGTCTAACTTAACACCAACCTTCGCCATGACGCCGTTGTCTTGATAGAAATTGGCAATAGCCCTTAGCCCTTCAAATACTTTATCAAAATCCGAAGTAACATCTACTCCAATACTAGTCGTCCCCATCAATCTCGTCATCATCCTCTCCCCAATTTCCCTGTAGTTTTTCTTCTTCGCTGGCTTCCCGCTCGGCACTAACAAGACGTAATGCCAGTTGCTTTCTATACTCAGGGTCAATGCGTGACCGTACAAAGGTATAGATTGCTATAAACGGGCCAACCAAAACAATGAAAATTTTATCACCTAAGTGTAGTTTTTCTGTGTTGACTTCGCTTAGTATGTCTATGACGACATACACGCTGTATAAGTAGATAAATACAATAAAGATTAGTAGGCTTTTAAGAATAAACATAGTTCCTCACCCAAATTATATCACTGTTTATCACTGTTGTCAAACAAAAAATGATTGTCCTCTTTCCACTTCTGAAAATCGCAATCGTAGGGCAGTTTTACGTGCTCACCATAGTTACGGCCCACTTCCATTTCCGTAATCATCAGGCAGTTGTTAATGCCTGGCAATTCGTCATTGGAAAAACGGCGACATGTCTTTTCTTTATAGTAGTTCCGTAACCACTCTAAATTCTCCGGCCGCACCCACATAGTGATTGAGTCGTGAACGGTAAATACCGGCCACACGTCATGCTCAATCAAAGTAGGATACATTTCAACCATTTCAGAGATTTGAATATCCGACGCGGTGCTCTGAATGGTGAAGTTCTGCGCGGTTCTTGAGGTTGAATCCTCTTTGCTCTTGTCGGCAAATACTTTATACTTATGACGCCGACGGCCAAACGGTGTTTCCAAGTATCCTCGTTGCTTATACGTCTTTACCGTGTTTTCCAGGAAGCGGGAACAGCCACGATAGTGGTTTCTCCACTTTTCCAAATATTTATTGGCCTGATTATCTGTAATTTTTACACCCTCATTGCGAAGCTGTTCGGCCAGACCCGGACCAGACACAGCATAGGCCGACATGAAGTTAATTTTCTTTCCAATCTGACGTTCTTCATGTGTAATCTCTTCCGGCTTTTTGTTAAAGATACCGCAGGCCGTAAAGTTGTGTAAGTCCTTCTTTTGTTCAAAGGCCGTCATCATTACGTGGTCCTGTGCCATCCATGCCATAACATGTAGCTCGGCAGCAGACTGGTCTACGTTTACGCAGATATATCCCTTAGGCGGAACATACATAGGTTTCATTTCGGCCGGCTGATTCTGTAGGTTAGGATTACGAGAGCTCAACCGTCCGCTGGTAGTACCATACACCAAAAATTCACCGTGTATTTTACCATCAGCATCAATTCCTTCTTTAATACCGGTCAGATAGGTTCCGTCCAACTTGGCCAACTCTTTGTATTCCAGTAAAATCTCAGCGGCCTTATTCTTTTTGGCTATTTTCTTAAGTACGTTAGCATCCAACGAATCACCGGTAGCTGTTTTCTTTTCCATTTTACAACCAAACAAATCTCGGAATACATACACCATGTGTGCATTTGAGTTTAGGTTAATAATCTGTTTTTCGGGTGTCGTATCGGACTCGGCCTTACGCTCTGCCCGATAAGCATCTTCCTCTGCCTTATTGGCTACTACATAGCAATTGGGCAATACCTTGTTTAAGCAAATCTGGAAGTCCACTACCAAATCTTTCATCCGTTGGCGGTACTCGGCCTGTGTTTTATTCAACCACTCCATGTCTATGTTAGAGCCACGGAAGGACATATCAAGTAAAACACGCTGGGCCGGCATAACCTGCTTGTTAAACAGGTCCCATAGCCGTCCCTGCTTTTGAAGTTCCGGCTTAAAGATGTGGTACAGCTGTAAGGTTACGTCTGCGTCCTGAGCGTTGTAAGGAAGTAGTGTATCTATCGGGATGTTCGCCCAGGAAGTATTGCTGCTTTGCAGATATACGTTCTTACCGCTTTTGTACCCACCGTCTTGGGTATATACATAAGACAAATCATCTAAGTTATGGGGCCGTTCTTCATCTAACAGGTGGTGCATAAGGATGGTATCCCAAGCATAATTCTTGGTGACAATCCCAATACCACGCAACCGGTTAACATCGTACCCACCATTATGGAACCCTTTAGGGGTATCATTTTCCATAATATCCCGGATTAGGGCCATACAGTGGTCATGCTGGTCCCCCCAATACTTTTTAAGTGGCGGTTCCCTGTCCAAAATAGCCCGTATACGCTGTTTTATCTCTGTTAAGGTGGGTAGATCCGCCAAATAGTGGTATTCTGGGCTTAAAAGAGCTTTTATAGCCATGCGATCGGCCGGCTTGAACTCTTTGTCCACCAGCTTTTTAACCTTCGGCTTGCCGTTTTTATACTCTCCGTTAGGGATTTCAATGTAGCGTTTCGGCTTTTCATAGTCCAAAACGGCCCGTAATCCGGCCACCTTAGCATCATCTCGTACCCAAACCGGAACAGAAACTCCGGTATGCTCTTTGTAGGAGAACCCGATAGACAGTAGTTTATAGTTAAACAGACCTGTTCCATGGGTTTCAATATCCACAGCAAAGGTTTCTACCTCACGAAGACGCTTAGCGAGTGCCTCAAGCAGGCTTAAATCCTTCAGCGGGAACCGGTAATCCTTGTGTGTAGCACTAATAGTAGTGTTTGGGTCAGCACCATAGATATGGTCGTGCATTTTTTGGAAATCGGTCCGGATTAAGCGGTCAAACTTATTGGTGTACGCCATGGAGATCGGGTTATACGTAGCCAGTATATCCACGTTATACTCCTCATTATGTAAAATCTTACCCCTATTATCCGAAAACACCAATTTGGGGAAGAAGAAAGCAAACGGCTTTTCACCGCAGACAATTATATACTTTGGCTCTACTGTCGCAATCTCTTCAATAAGGCGGGCAGCGCATGCTGTAATACTCGTCTTTTTTATAATGGTCTCTTTGTTAATGTCCCGAGTAGGGTCCGGCTTAAACAAAAAAGGAGTACACTTTACAAGGCCGGTTACATACACGTCCTTTATATCGTAATGTGTATCCTGTGTTAGCAATTTAACAAAATTATTGGCGTGCTTATTTGAGAAGTAAGTTCCAACGAAGGAATCTGAATCGTGCGGACAGTCGGAAATAATCATAAGTTTCCGTGTCGGTTCGTCAGACTGATACAAGTAGCGACCTGTTACGCCGTTACTCTTTTCACCGAGTGAACACTCGTTACATTTAAAAAGTCCCATCTCCCTTTCCCCTTATAATGATTTATGGATATGTTCGACCACATCATCCGTAATTGGCCCGTTACAAACCGGGCAGACCTTCAACTGCTTTACTACTTTAACATATTCACCTACATAGGTGTCAAGCTTTTCTTGTGTTTCCCGTATACCTTTGGAGTTACCGGTGACATCATCCAGCAATTCACCATAGGCATCACTTAACTTAACATAGCTCGTAAGTGCCTCTATGTCGGTCAACAACTTGTCACATTCTACCTTCTGTAATGGTCCAAGCTGTCTTTTTAATTCACCGAATTTGGTACTTAAATTGTTATACTGCTCTTGACAGAGTACGTTCTTCTCATACTCCGCTAGTTTCTCTTCTATGGCTGGTATATCCAGCTTATTATACAGCGAAAGGGCTGCATCAATGGATTTGGATTTGCTTAAAATTTCAGTATATTTTGAATTTAACCCTAAAAACTCTGTAAATTTGTCTACTTTTTCTAGTATATCCGTAAAAACTACTTTATCATACAAGGCCGTTAGGGCGTTTATCTTCTTATACTTGGCCACTAAATCGTCTGTAACCAACTGCATTTCTGCCAGCACTTCCCCTTGTTCCTGTAGTTCCTTGTACTCAGCAATTTTACCCGTTAAATACTTTATAGCCGTACCGATAACATCCAATCGTTTAGCATAAGTATCGCTCTCTAAGACGAGTTTCCCCATAGAAAGTTCGGCTTCTTCATAGGTTTTTTTACTTTTTTGAAATTGCGAGTTGGCCTCTTTTACAGCCAAATCCACAGCGGCCGTACCGGAAATGGTGTTAAGGAATTTCATTTTGGCCGGCTCGGACTCCATTAGCATAAAGGGTGGGTCAAACTGGCCACAGTACTGAATGTTGATTTCCTTATTAGAGTCTATCCGGACCGGGTATATATTTAAGGCCTCACGAACCTGATCAGGCACGTCCGTCTTTACATTATCAAAGCGTTGAACGTCCGAAGCGGACCGGTTCACTGTAAATACCGGGACCTCTCCGCCTACCGAACTATTCTTCATAATAGTGTAGGCGTTGAGGTCTTTTTTGCCACGTATTTTTGTTACCAACAGATTATTTTCGTATACTCTAGCCGCTACCTGGTATTGGTCTGGGTTATCCGCTTTGTCTATGCGGATAAAAGAAGTACCCTGCATGTTATTATAAAACAGCGCATTAAGAGCGCGTAAGAAAGCGCTCTTCCCAGCACCGGACACGCCGGTAATAATGTTGAAGCGGGGATGCAGTTGCAGTTTGGTTTGTTGGTGCGACTGGAAATCCACCACTTCAATCATGCTAATCATTCTTCAATTCCTCTCTAATTTCCGAGTCTGCTTTTTCATTGCGGGCCCGTAGGTCATCTACTTGTTCCTGCATGTTCTTTAGCATCTTTTCCTCATGCTCTTTGTGTAAGCGCATGGCTTCGAGTTGCTTTTCAGAATCCACGGCGGAACGAAGCCGGTCAATCTGGGAAAGCATTTGTTGAAGTACCAAACTCTTATATTGGTCTAGTGTTAACCCTTCCAACTTTTCCTTATAGTACGTGGTAATGTACTCAATGTGTTGGTCTTTATTCTTAAAAATGAGCTGACGGTTTAACCCCTTGGCCCACAAGTCATCAATGGCCGCATACAGGTCGCTGAGTTCCGGCTTTTTAACAATTTTGGCCGCCGCTTCTCTGGCTTTTGCTTCCATCTTCTGAAGATCTTCTTCTGTAATGGTGCGTCTGTTGTCCGCACTTTTTACACCTACAATTTTCTCCATACGTTCTCCTAATTGATGTTTCCACTTGCCTTTAACCGGCCGTACTCACAAATACAAATACTGTCGCCAAATCCCTTGTCTTTAGAATTTAGGGCAGGATATAATGTCTTTGCCAAATCATAGGCCGCTTCTTTTAATAACTTATTGCGTTCACCCGCCTTTAGCGTCTTCATGTACTCTTTGTTCTTTTCGCCAGAAGCTTCCGGGATAAGTTGGTGTTGCCACTCTTTGGAGTCCAAATCTGTCCTCGGAATTTGTAATTTCTTCAAAACGTACACAACATAGGCCCACGACATGGCAGCCGAAATAGAAGTTTTCATACTCCAAGCGGCCGCATACGAAATGGCCGGCCGTTCTACATAGGCATGTATATCTGAAATCGTTGAAGTGTACTTTACAAGCATACGCTGTAAGGCGTCCACATCAATCATGGTGATTTCGTCATATACAATCTTGGTTTTTGTTTTTAACTTCTGCTTTTTGGGCTTGGTCCATTTATGCTCTTTATAAACCGGAACCGGAGCGTGAAAAATAACCTTTCCGGTGTGGTCCATAAGAGCCAATGACCCTGTAACCCCATTATCTATTCCTAAAATATACATATTAAATTAAAATCCTCTTTGAAAATGTAAATCCGGACAATTCCGGTAGAAAGGCACGGTGAAATTCAGTCATACCCTTCTTGGCCAGTAACTTCTTCTGGTCCTCTGATAAAATGTTGGCAGTAAAAGCATACCCCGGATACTTCTGCTCGGCTTTCAGTAGTTCGTTATTTACAAGCGTCGCAGCCATTGCCTTAGCGAACAACAAGCTAAAAGTATCTTCCTCATGCACCTTTATTTTGGTGTTCGGGATCAGGTTATCAAACTGTGTCCACTCTTCACGCATAACATAGCTGGACTTTGCATTGTTATCCCGGTACATAGCCAAATCGTTATTGCGGACAATTTCACGGATAGGCAACCGGACCTGAACTACGTCCGGGTCATTGCCGTATACCTTAAACACCTCAAAAATAAGTCCCATTAACGCATTGTAATCGGCCATGTGTGTGGCAATGGTCAAATCTTGTATCTCGTTTAACTTGGCTGCGCTTAACGTATAGGAACCAATGGCCTTAATTGAGGGTCTGATGGTTAATAAATCTTCCTGTGTGAATAGTCCCCTATCTACCACCTGCTCAATCATTTCCGGGTCTAATTTATTGTAGTCCAAGGCCAACCCCATGGACACGAGCGGACCACATATATTATGTACTCCGTCGTGATTTACAGCTAAAACAATCTTCCGCCCTTCCTTTGCTTCTCTCTCATCTTCTGTCAAGATCATAGCTCACTTACCTTTGTATATCCCTTAGAATCTAACCCAAACTCAAACCTGGCATCTGCCAAATCCACAAGTTCCGAGTCATGGGTAACCGCTAATATCTGTATATCGTATTCTGTTGCGACCTTCTTCAAAAACTCAACAGCACGATACCGATAGGGCTGGTCTGAGGTTGTACTAGAAGAAATAAAACGAAGTGGTTCGTCCAAGATTAAAATCCTGTTTAGTGCCGGGCGATACATAAGTAAAGCCCCCAAACGAAGCCCCAAAGAAATAACATCCAGTTTACCTCCACCGTCTGCTTCCGTTGGGTCTAGCAACAATTCCTGTCCGTTCTTATACGTCTTTAGCAAGAACTTCGCTATTGGTGTTTTGCGCTTCGTATCCACTTGTATAATAAATTCATCCTTATTCTCGAATACATACTGGTATAACTGTGTGACCAAGTCCATTAACCGCTTTGTAGTTTTCTCTTGAATAAGTAGTGAAGTATCAACCAGTAACTGCGCTGTTTCTTTGTAAAGAGCCATCCGGTCCTTAGCCGCAGCAAAGTCTTTGCGGGCCTTTGTAAGGGCCTCATCCACCACTTCTTTCTTTGCCTGTAAGGACGCCTCAACCTTTTGAAGGACTAATAGCTCTTTATCAAAGTTCATTTCGGCTTTGCCTCTTTGATTACGTTCTCAATATCTTCCGCTGCGGAAGAAAGCTCCTCATTTAGCCGTTTAATAGCCAACGGAAGCGTATCGATCGTAACCCCAGCTTCTTCGAATTGTTTTTTCAGCTTTTCCTTCTGAGCATCCAACTCTTTCTTTTGCCCTTCTAACCGAGCTTTTGCTTGCTTGCAAAGCTCTATATTATTTTTTAACTTCTCCAAGTCCTTCAGTGTTAATTCCATACTCTCCCCTAAAACCATAACCAGAAAAACAGCTTTTGAAATTTATTAAAGAAAACTTTCTTACGTGCCTCGTGATACTTATCATACTGTAGGTCCGGATCCATTAAATCACCACAAATACTGGCTAGATTTAGCAACTCCCGTTTATAGGAGCCCATGGACATCTCCGGCGGATAAGAGTGTGTGTACTTTGCCATCATATCCGCCATTTCCCGGATGCGGCACAGTAGGTATAAATCGGTATCCATTAAATCGCTATAAGTATACCCATAGCATAAGTACCACCAAAGGTTTTTCCAGTGGTAGCCAAGATGCCCCCATTGAAAGGTAATCAAATGCCAGATAAAGGCCCAAAGCCAATGAAACAATTCCTTAATCATCAATAACCCCCTGCTTATCGTTGATAAGTCGTAGCGCTTCTTTCTTTACAGCGTCACGATACTTGCTATTCTGGATATAGGTGGTAACGTCGTCAATATCTATCTTCTTCTCTTCCTTTACTACCTTTGAGAAGACAACGGTTTCCTCTTTTTTCTCTCTGAATTTAACATCTTCACACCCCAAAAGCGGAACGAACTTATAGGCAACTTTATTATCTACATTTGTCATGACAATAAGCTGTGGCTTTTGCGTTGCCTCGTTGCTTTTTAACCGGGTTAAGCATCCAGGATTTAATAGTTTGGTGAAACCATACCGCGCTGATGAAGGAATGTGTACATCAAACGGGGAATGGATATGCCCGCATAAAATAAAATCAAAATTGGTTGCTATTTCATTACATAGAATAGCAGAGTAAGGAACCGGTTCCGATACAATCGGTAAATGGGCAACCAAAACGGTTGGGAACGCCGTTAGATCTATGTTTTCATAGATCGGGTGCGGTTCCTCTAAAATAGCAAAGTCGTCTGTATATAAAGAATACTTACCGTTAGTGGCCGGGTCCGACATACTCTCTACTTTTGAAATAGCAAGTTCTCGGCTGTACGGTAATGGTGCCACTAGAAATCCGTTTATGACCCGCGCATCTTCCAAGCACTCAATTAACTGCGCAGCGTGCAAAGTAGATACACCGGTTTCTTGGAAGTCGTTTAAGTATTTAAGGTCATGGTTGCCTTTCACCAAAAATACCTTTACGAGGTTCTTATAACAGCCCAGCAAGTTGATGGTAGCTTCCAATAGGTGGTAAGACGGGCAAGGAACATCAAATAAATCCCCACCCAAAATAAGGACACCCCCGTTATGGGCAGCAAAATCCAGTACGGCACTGAACTTATCCAAACAACGCGGATACACCGCTGTAAGACGGTTTACCGGCTGTTTATCCGTTAAGTGAATATCTGTTGCGTAAACGAGGGTGCTCATGTTATTTCTTCTTGTAATCTTCTTCTTCTGCTTCAGCGATTTCCGCTAATCCGCTCGGGTACTCCAGTTCACGTTTATCAATATCAAACATGTTGTAGTAGAACGGATCAATGTTTAGAGTGTCAAGCAGGTACTTCTGTGCGTCCGGCATAGTGCTAAGCAACTTTACCAACGCCGGAAGACCACAGGCTTTTAACTCTTGCCCATTAAACGGCATATAGAACCATGCACCGCCTTGCCGGATAAGGCCTTTTTCAATAGCCCGGCCGATTAGAGCCGTTCTGTTATCCGGACCGCCATCATAAATAAGCATGAAAGAACGTTCAAGGCCGGGAGCCCCTACTTTGTTCTTAATGTTCTTTACACGGATGGTGTGTGCTGTAAATATGTCGTTTTTATCCTTGGTGTAGGATCCAGGAGCATTTACACGAGAAACACGGAAACGTAATGTGCAGTAGAAAGGCAAGGCTTTACCACCGGTAGTGGTTTCTTGTTTTTCATACTGCGTTAAGGCCATTGTAGAGCGTAGCTGGTTAATCATAATTACAATGGTACCGGCATCCGCCAACGGCCCTGTTAGTTTACGCAATTCCGTAGAGAGCATACGAGCAACGATAGCCATGTTCTGCTTACCGGCGCTCTCTCCCATTTCTTTTTCTGTAGCCATAGAAGCAACAGAGTCAATAACAACCAGTCCGGCTTTAGCCTCAATACACGCTTTAAGGGCATCAAAGGCATCTTCGGCCGATTCCGGTTTAATGACGATTAGTTTCTCAGGGTCTAACCCTACACGGGAGTA
>JAEEGL015799028.1_pt1 | contig 11342 bp, 3 predicted proteins | sample 9134231 | NCBI WGS metagenome assembly JAEEGL01 (sample SAMN16246548, study PRJNA631951) | gut metagenome | biome: gut microbiome; feature: rumen; material: fiber-attached | host: Bos | place: Iran: Karaj | collected 2018-10
CACAACGCGGAACTTGAAGATACGGTCGGGCTCCACAATGCGCTCGACAATCTTGTTAGCCTCGAACTCGGGGTGTTTGTTGTATTCCTCCTCGATGGTCTCAAGAACCTCGCGGACAGCCTGCAAGTACTCGTTTTCGCCCGGATGTTTGGCCTCCAGGTTGGCCATAATTTCGTTTACTTTCATGATATAGAATACTTTAAATGAATAAATTGTTTTTCAATCAATGTGGCAAATATACTAATTAAATTTAAATGCAAAAAATATTTTATAAAAATTTCAAAATAAGCAATACAGACATTATTTATTTCTCCAGCAGGTCGAGCGAATAATGTAGGCCGACATTCTGGCGCCGGGCACGGGCCATCTTGATTATCAGATAGGCGCAAGCAATGAGGTTGCGCAGTTCGCTCAAGGGCTCTGTGAGCACCGAACGGTTGTAGAGATCCTCCGTCTCGCGGAAGATGAGGTTCAGGCGGTCGAAGGCTCGTTGCAGGCGCAGGTCGCTGCGCACGATGCCCACATAGTTCCACATAATCTCCTGCAGTTCCTTCTTGGTCTGCGTAATAAGTATCATTTCCTCATTGAGGACCATTCCTTCTGCATTCCAGTCGGGCACCTCACAATTCACCTTACACTTCCCACTTTCCACCAACGCGACTGCACTCTGCGCCGCATTGTGGGCATATACCACTGCCTCGAGCAGCGAGTTGCTGGCCAGGCGGTTGCCACCATGCAGACCCGTGCACGAGCACTCACCCGCGGCATAAAGGTGGTGGATAGAGCTCTCACCGTTGCGGTCTACCTTGATACCGCCGCATTGGTAGTGCGCCGCGGGACGTATAGGTATCATGTCGCGTGTGATGTCGATGCCGATGCTGAGGCACTTGGCATAGATGGTGGGGAAACCCTCGATAAGGTGTTTCTTGCCGATGCCGCGGGCATCCAGGTAAAGGTAGTCCTTGCCGCTGAGCTTCATCTCGTTGTCGATGGCGCGGGCCACAATGTCGCGCGGCGCCAGACTCAGACGCGAGTCGTACTTCTGCATAAACTCCCGCCCATCGCGGTCTTTCAGCACAGCACCGGCGCCACGCATAGCCTCGGTGATGAGGAATGCCGGTTTTTCGGCCGGATTGTAGAGACTCGTTGGATGGAACTGCATAAACTCCAAGTCGCTCAGCACACCGCGCGCACGGTGCACCATAGCCACCCCGTCGCCCGTCGAAATGACCGGTGTGGTGGTGGTCGAATAAACGTTTCCCATTCCACCCGTAGCCAGCAGAGTCACCTTGGCCAGGTAGGTGTCGATGCGGTTGGTGTCGCAATCAAGGGCATAGACGCCGTAGCACTCGATGTCGGGTGTGTGCTTTGTCACACGCTGTCCCAGGTGGTGCTGCGTGATGATGTCGATGGCGAACTGGCGCTCCTTAATCTCAATGTTGGGGTGACGGCGGGCCGCCTCGAGCAGTCCGCGCTCTATCTCCTCGCCCGTGTTGTCTTTGTGGTGCAGGATGCGGAACTCCGAATGGCCGCCTTCTCGGTGAAGGTCAAACTTGTCGCCCCCACCGTCACGGTCGAAGTTGACACCGTACTGCACCAACTCGCGGATGCGGTCGGGTGCTTCGCGGATGGTCATCTCCACCACCTCGCGGTCGCAGATGCCGTCGCCCGCCACCAACGTGTCCTGTATGTGCTTGTCGAACGAGTCCGAGTCGTACATCACCGCCGCGATACCGCCCTGCGCGTAGCGCGTCGAGCCCTCGCTGGCATCGCCCTTGGTCAAAATGCACACACGGCCGTGTTCGGCCACCTTCAATGCAAAGCTGAGACCCGCAATACCCGAGCCAACAACCAAGAAATCAACTTCGTAACGCATATCGTATCTTTTTGTTACAAAGTGCAAATATACATTATTTTTCATACACTCGCAAACAAGTCGTCCTACAAAAATATCGCACACGATATAATTAACAATTATTCGGAGGATTTTACACTTCACTTCGACCACTAGTCCTACGAGGATGAAAGACACCCATCGAACAACAATATGCTCCAAAACGTACCACAATCTATTGATTACCAATAATCAACATAACACAAAACAATCTAAAGCACTATGAATCAACACCAAATCCGACTTTTGTCCGACTCAAGTCCGATACACGTCCGACCCAACTCCGACCATAGTCGGAGAAAACACGGTGCTGAAACGTCGTTGCTCCGATTATATCGTGCACGATATATTTTGTTTTCTATCCTCCCACTCGGCCGACAGATGTAGCCATCTTCTGCCGGGAAAGAACAGACAGCATCCACGCTGCGTACGGGCACTTGTGTGGGCGTACCCGAATATTTTTTATACATTAAAAAAAAAATGTATTTTTGTTTGTTAAAACCCACGAGGCTAAATGCCAACAACTAAATAAAATACAATAACATACCATTAAAAATGAAATTGTTTTATCATCTCAAAACCACTCCCGCACGGCTTCTGACGACCGTGCCGACTCTCCCTTCATCCCTTCGCCGGCGCCTTTTGCTGCTCGCCCTGCTGCTGTTATCCACATTGGGAAGTGAGAAAGCCTGGGGGCAAACCATTTCCGGAGTATGGTATATCGCCAACGAGACCAACCACAGCAATGCCACTATTAGCACACACTGGTATTTGGTGCCGGGAGCGGATCCGCAAGCTAGCCACTATGCTGATGCTTATTTCCACAATCAATATTGCAATACATCAGGTAGCGGCGATTATACAGGAGATAACTATGGCGACCCCGAAAAGCCGTTCCTTACCACCTATCAAACCAGTCAGGACTTGAATTCTGTCTGGGTTATTGTTTCTACTGGCGACGGCTATTACAATATTATCCATGCCCTAACTGGCAAATATGTCGTTTACGAACCACCTTATAAAGATGCAATAAATCGTAAGTCAATGCACCTTGAAAGTACAACCACACCAGGAGATAACGCAAAGTTTACCATAAGTGGTAGTCTAAGTGGTCCTATCAATATCAACCCCAAAAGTGTAACAACCGGTAATATGTATTTCAATCCTGCCGTTGGTCAAGGTAACTATAGTCGATACTATGGTACAGGAGATTACCTTCACGCAGGTATGATTGGACTTTTTAATAACGCTATTGATAAATCCCAATGGTATTTCGAGGACGCTTCCTCAGCAACCACATTGACACCTGACATTTCTTTTGACCACATCACGTCTACGGTTTCCATCACTTGTGCCACCACAGGTAGCACTATATATTATACCACAGACGGCAGCACTCCAACCGCCTCGAGCACAGCATATAGCGCCCCGTTCTCTGTTACAAGCCCCACTACGGTGAAAGCAATCGCCACCCATGCGGTTTTTCTTTCATCTAATGTAGCCGAACTTGCTATCTCCCAAGTGGCCACACCTACCATCCAGAACAACGGGAGCAACGCCATATCCATAACGACAACCACACCCGGTGCCACCATCTACTACACCACCGACGGAAGCACCCCAACCACCTCGAGTACCGAATACATCGTTCCTCTCTCGGAAAACTTCAGCGGTGTTACCATCAAGGCTATCGCTGTGAAAGAGGGTATGATTACTTCTGCAGTGGGCAGCGGTATGGTGATGCTACAATGCGCCGCTCCTGTCATTAGCTTTGACGATGCCACTTCAAAGGTGACCATCGTCAGTGCCGCCGATGGCAGCACCATCTACTACACTACTGACGGGCACACCCCCACAGCATCAAGCACCTTATACAGCGAGCCGTTTTCTGTCAGTAGCACAACCACGGTAAAGGCTATCGCCACCAAACCGAATTACGAATCTTCTACTGTAACAGAACTTACCATCTACCAAGTGGTCACACCTATCATCCAAAACAACGGGAGCAACGCCATATCCATAACGACAACCACACCTGGTGCCACCATCTACTACACCACCGACGGAAGCACTCCAACCACCTCGAGTACAGAATACTCCGTCCCTCTTACAGATGACGTAAGCAATGTTACCATCAAGGCTATCGCCGCCAAGGTGGGGATGATTACCTCTACTGTGGGCAGCGGTACGGTAAAGCTCCAATGCGCCACTCCCGTCATCACAAGAACAGGCTTGACTTTTACCCTGTCATGCAGCAAGCCGACAGACGCCAACCTCTATTATACTTTGGGGGGCGGTGCCGAAGTGGCATATACAGGAACGCCTGTTTCCTTTACTCCAAGCCAGCTGCCCATGACCGTGACGGCAGTGGCCAGACACAGCGACTACACAGCGTCGGAGACTGCATCCCTGCTACTCAACAATGGCGATGGGTCCCCAGAGAATCCCTACATGATTTATAGCGCCACCGACTTTACCAGTTTTGTGACGAACGTCAGTAATGGAACTACCGCTTCCGCCAGCTATAAACTGGGAGTTGATGTTTCCGCCAGCGGATTTACTACCATAACGACCACTTTCAGCGGCATCCTCGAAGCTGCCATCAACCCAGAGACGCAGATGCCCTACCGCATCACCGATCTTGATGCCCCCCTATTCACCACCCTTACGGGTACTGTAAAAAATCTGGTGCTGGAGGATGTGAATATCAGCGGCAATACCGGCAATACCGGTGCCATCGCCTGTACCGCCAACGGCGCGGCCCGCATCTACAATGTCGGCATACTCTCCGGCTCGGTGGGCGGCACAGGATATACCGGTGGCCTGGTGGGTTTGCTCGACGGCACCGCCCGTGTGGTGAACTGCTACAGCTACGCCGACATCACCGGCGGCACTCATGTCGGCGGCATCGTAGGCTACAACAACGTGGAAACCAAATCCAACAACCTGAAGACGATGATCTTCGGCTGCATGTTCTACGGTAACATCACCGGAGGCTCTAACAAGGCACCCATATACAATGGTCAGATTATCACCAACCGTGGTGACCAATCGGGTGTGAGCAACTACAACTTTTTCCGCGCCGAAGCTTCCTACGTGCAGAACCAGGACATCGACACCTACAACTGCGCCCTGCTGGCCGAAACACGCTTCCTGCAGCGCTTCGAGTTTTTCCGCCATCTGCTCAACGGTCACCGCGCAGTGGCGGCCTGGTGGGTTAACAGCACAAGCCCCGACGTCTCCCAGATAATGAAGTGGGTGATGCTGCCCGACAGTATCGGGACCGACCACCCCTACCCCATCCTGAAAGTGTGGGGCAAATACGCTTCGGTAGTGAACTATGACGCCGCCAACGCCGCAGAGAATCAGCCTCGCAACAAAGGCGGCAAGATGGGCGAACTGACCGTAAACATCGAGATGGGCAGCGGTGGTGCCCAGTTCGCACAACCTAGCGGAGCTTCCATTACCACCTCGTCGCTCACGCTCAACATTACCGACAAAGACCCCGACCACTTCAACTTCAACTACTACAAGGTACAGCTGCCCTACTACAACGACGTGGGCAGCGGCAACTACACCGGCAACCGCGTGGTGACGGGTTGGAAGATTACCGCCATCTCGGGTGGCACTTCAGGCACTTTCACTACGGGCGATGATGCAACCGCCAACGCCAACGGTGAGATTACCTCCGCCCCTTACAACTTCGCCGACCGCCACTGCACCAACAAAGACCTTTACAGTGTCAGCGGCCGTATCTTCAGCCAAGGCGCCTACTGGGACGTACCCGAAGGGGTGACGTCCATCACCATCCAGCCCTACTGGGCCAAGGCGGCCTACTTGGCCGATGCCTATGCCGACGTGACGTATAATCAGGGGATGGGCACATCTTACAATGTCCCCAATGTCGGAGGCGGCCAAATCTACACCAACAATACAAATTATTCCATCAATGGAAATAGCCAGAAGGTCTACACCTCCATCGGCAATGCGCTGGGCTCATCCGCACTGAATCCTAACACCAGCCACACTGTATATGACTATGCCGTGGTGCTGGTGGGCAATTACCATCATTATTACAGCAAAGACAGTCAAATTGGTGGCAGCAGTCCCTATACAATTACCTCTATCGACCTTAACGGCGACAACGAACCCGACTATTCCTACATCCTACGTTTTGACGGCCGTTGCGAGACCCATCCTGTCAGAGTTGACTTCTTGAGCATTCCCGGTCTCGGCATGGCACAGAAATCAACCACTGGCACTGGTACCTACAACTTCGGTATCATGATTCCAAAAGGTTGGTTCGAGTCCACCAACACTGCGCTCTTCCAATTCACACAGCTCGAGTATGAACACAGCAGCAGAACCGAGAACGACCCGATTATCCTGCAAGGGGGCGTCATGGAGCAATGGGTGAGTTTTAACCAGAAAGGCATCTCCCAAAAAATACCCTATTACCATGTAGGTGGTAACGTGTGGTTCAAGGAGTTCCACCGAGGCACGCACCAAGACAGACAACAGAACACCAAGCATCCGCCCGTATCGGTCACCGGCGGCGACTTCAACGAGTTCTACCTGACAGGACTCTATCGCGCCGACTTTGACAACTACGACGACAACCTGGAATGCTACATCAATGGCGGTCGCTTCGGCATTGTGGCAGGCGCCGCACAGGAAGGTGCAGGCAATGCCACCGACCATACCAACGGCAATGTCGTGTGGCAGATACAGAATGCCGACATTGACGAATTCTACGGGGGCGGCCTCAACGCCGTCCACCCAGTGGAAGGCAACATCACCACTGTCATCGAGGGCGGCTACATCAAGCTGTTCTGCGGCGGTCCCAAGTTCGGTGACATGAACAACGGCAAGACCGTCAAGACGACTGCCATCGGCTGCAAGTTCGACACTTACTTCGGCGCCGGCTATGGCGGCAACTCCTACAGCCGCTTTACCCCCAACAATATAAACAACATTACCGGCGACTACGGCACATCCAACTGGAACACTTTCGTAAACAACAACTATAAGCAGGAATATAGTGGTACCTACAAGGGCGTTTCCGTCACCTACTCTTCGCAGTATTTACCAATGTCGAACAACACCCAGAATGTGGCTCGTCTATTGATTGACTATGTCAGCTTCTCGTTGGCAACAACACACGAGATTACGTCAACCCTCACAAACTGCACCATCACCGGCAACTTCTACGGTGGTGGCAGCTTGGGAAAGGTGGACGGCTCCGTCACCTCCACCCTTGACAGCTGTATCGTGGAAGGCAATGTGTATGGAGCGGGCTTTTCTGCCACCCTGCCCACCGTCGATGTGATGAATACGGGCGGCTTTGTCAAGGCACCGTACTATGACGGTAACCTAGGTGTCTATCTTGAGCCCACGTTTCCCGCGACAGTCAGCTACAAGTGGCAACACCGAAACGACGAAGTCAACAACACCACCAACGCCATTGACAAGACCAATCACATTCTTTACACCAACATAGATTTGAGCAAGACCAACCTGGGCTCCGTGAACGGAAACGTCTCCCTCTCCATCAGCGGCACCAGCGTTATCGGCACCCTCGGCAATGCACAGACGGGCAACGTCTTTGGCGGCGGCCAGGAGAGTTCTGTCGGCGGCAACACATCCGTTATCTTGAAAGGCGACACCCATGTGCTGGGCAGCGTCTTCGGTGGCGGCAATGAAGGCACCGTGGGAGGCAGTGCTTCGGTGGAAATCACCGATTAGCAGAAACACTGAAAGAATAACGATGAAACAGATGAAGCAAACTCTCAATATCGTCTCCCGGGATTTCGAGCATCGGGCGTTCCGTCTTGCCACGTTCCTGCTCCTCCTTACCCTTTCTCCCGCCGTACAAGCACAGAGTACTGCTATCACCTCTCTGTCAAGCATCAACGACTTCAGTGGCAACTACACTATTACGGCAGATATAGACGCCTCTTCGTTCTCCACTTTCTCCACCACTTTCAGCGGCACCCTGACGGCTTCCATCGACCCCTTAACGGGCATGCCCTACCGCATCAAGAACCTCACCGAGCCCCTTTTCACCACCCTTTCGGGTACGGTGTGTAACTTGGTGATAGAGAACGTTGACATCAGCAACCACAGTGGCAATACCGGCGCGATAGCCTGTGAGGCCAACAGCGCGGCCCGCATCTACAATGTCGGCATTCTCTCCGGCATGGTAGGCGGAACTGCCTATACAGGCGGCCTCGTAGGCTTGCTCGACGGCACGGCTCGCGTCATCAACTGCTACAGCTATGCCGACATCACCAGCGGTACCGTAAAAGCCGGTATCGTAGGATATAACAACTACGCCTCCAAGTACAACGACCTGAGAACAATGGTGATGAACTGCATGTTCTACGGCGACATTGCCTTAAATAACACCATCGCCCCCATCTATGGCGGATTGGAAATCAGCAACGACTACACCACAAACAATACTTACCGCCTGAACAACTACAACTATTTTCTTTACGAGGCTCCCTTCAGCAAAAACAACACCACCGCGTCCCCAATCATCACTTCATACAACTGTGCCCTTGCAGCCGAGGAGCGTTTCCTAGTGCGCTTTGAATTCTATCGTCACCTGCTCAACTCCACCCGTGAACTTGCAGCATGGTATGCCACCGGCAGTGCCACCCAGAGCAGTATGCTCAAATGGGCACTTGACAAAAATATCGCCCCATATCCCATCCTGAAAGAACAGGGAAAATACCCGTCAGTGGTCAATTACGACCCTACCTATACCTACATTGATGGGGAAAAGCAAAAACGCGACACCATCACCGTCCGCAATCACGGCGGACAATTAGGAACTTTGACTGTGAATATCAGCCATCCTGCAACACCCACTGCGGGTCAGGCCTGGCCCTCGGATGTCACAATAGCATCTTCAGTCACTGTTCCCATACTCGACAAAGACACCGCCAACTACAATTTCAACTACCAGAAGATACAGCTGCCCTACTACAACGATGTGGGCGACAAGAACTACACCTCCAACAAGGTGGTGACAGGGTGGATGATTACCAGCATGACAGGAGGAACCCAGGGCAGCTACACCGAGACCAACTACGACTATCCCAACTACAACTACGCCGACCGCAGCACCTACGCCAAAGACCTCTACAGCGCCAGCCACCGTATCTTCTCACAAGGTGGCTACTTCAACGTCCCTGACGGGGTGACGGCCATCACCATCGAGCCCTACTGGGGCAAGGCAGCCTACCTCTCCGATGCCTGCTACGACCGCTATGGCTATAACACCTCTGACGACCTGACACAGGTGGGTGGCGGACAGCGCTATACCAACGGTTCCGACTGCCCTTTGCTCACGGGTAGCCAGAAAGTCTACACCACCGCCAGCAACGCACTGAATACACTGTCTGGCGTACCCGACCCCACCGTTTACGACTATGCCGTGGTGCTGGTAGGCAACTATCACCACCATACCACAGAAGGTAGAGATGGTGCTGAACTGTCAAATGGTTCTAAACCTTTCACTATCATGTCCATCGACCTCAACGAGGACAATGAGCCGGACTACTGTCTCATCTACAGAAGCGGAAAGAACAAAGCCATTTCCCCTATCCGCTTCGACTTTATCACCGTGCCGGGCATGGTGATGGCTCACAAAATGGCTCAGACCAGTAAAGCGAGTAAGGATCGAGACCTAGGTATCCCTGGCAACTGTACACCAAAGGGATGGTTTGAAATAACTACAACAGGACTGATTAGATATGGCCAGTTTGAGCATAGCTACAATGGCAAAACATTAGCCCCCGTAATCTTTATGGGTGGCGTCATAGACCAGCTTGTTGCCAACAACACCGCAGGCACCAATGGTAATAAACCCGACTACAACGACAAAACCAAATATTATCTCTTTGGCGACAATGTTTGGTTTAAGATGTTCAGCAATGGCACTCACATGGACAATAAGAGTCCTACGCCCCACCGACCCATATCGTTGACTGGAGGTGAGTATGCCAAACTCTATCTCTCCGGCTATTTCCGCCCCGACGCTACTGTCTGCACGGCTTCCAGCGGTGATAACAATGCCGAATGCTATATTGACGGCGGACGCTTTGGAGAAGTGGCGGGTGCCGGCCAAGAGAACATTTCGGGTAACATCACTTGGATTATTGACCATGCGGATATCAATAACTTCTATGGAGGTGGCATCAAAGCCAGCGACGCAAATCAGATTACAGGAGACATAACAACCACCATCAAGAACAGCCATGTTAACCTTTTCTGCGGTGGACCGGAATTCGGCGACATGGCAGCAGATAAGATCGTCACCACTACCGCCGCCAACTGCGTTTTTGGCACCTATTTCGGTGCTGGCTTCGGTGGTACATCCCTATACCGACAATATATTCAGAACATGTACCTAGAAAAGAACTATGACTGGAACTCATGGGTCACTTCTTCTTATGATAACAGCAGTGGAGACAACTATCGTGGCAAATTCTACTCCGGAAGGGGTATCTCTTGCGGTTACGAGTACGAGTTCTTCGGAGGCTCAGGCGGCAATGTAGCTCGTCTTTATATCAGGTACGCCTCTTTTTCATTGGCTCAATGCAACGATGTGAACTCTACGCTCACAGGATGCACAATCGACAACAATTTCTACGGTGGCGGGAGCCTGGGGGCTGTGGTGGGCACAGTTACCTCGGAACTAGACGACTGCACGGTGAAAGGAAGTGTCTATGGTGCAGGATTCTCCGCCACCATACCTAAAGCCAGTGTATTCGCTTTGGGTGGCTTCGATCCCATCCCTAACTACAATGAAAAAACCGGTGTCTATGAACCAGAAGGTTTTCCTGCCTCCTCGGAGTTTACGTGGTATCATGTTGGTTCTCTCAACAATAAAGCGCAGGCCTTAGACGGCACAAATATTAAGACCACTAAAGACCTCCATGGTCTCGGTACCGTGACAGGCGATGTGAGTCTCATCATCGGTGGCACCAGTACCGTGAGCGGCAACGTCTTCGGTGGCGGAGAAGAGAGTTCCACGAACGGCAATACCTCCGTCATCCTGAAAGGCAGCACCCATGTGCTGGGCAGCGTCTTTGGTGGAGGCAACAAAGGTATCGTGGGAGGCAGTGCCTCGGTGGAAATCACCAACTAGCGGAAACTTTTTTTTTCGCAGATGGAATAATTTGTGTATCTTTGCCGTCTCATTACCGCCGCCGGCGACACCCGCCGACGGTGTGTAGTGTACTAATAATCAAACGAAAAGAGACAAATAAATAATAACAATAACAATGAAAATTTATCAGACTCAGGACATCCGTAACATCGCCCTCGTGGGCGGCGCCAAATCAGGCAAGACCTCTATGGCTGAAGCTATGGCTTTCTGCGGCGGTCTCATCAACCGTCGTGGCTCCGTAGACAGCAAAAACACCATCAGCGACTA
>JAEEGL016066657.1_pt1 | contig 11342 bp, 8 predicted proteins | sample 9134231 | NCBI WGS metagenome assembly JAEEGL01 (sample SAMN16246548, study PRJNA631951) | gut metagenome | biome: gut microbiome; feature: rumen; material: fiber-attached | host: Bos | place: Iran: Karaj | collected 2018-10
CAAGCTGATGGAAACTAGAGAATTAACATGTATCGGATGTCCCATGGGATGCCTTCTTACAGTTACTTTAGATAATGGTGAGGTTACAGAGGTAAAGGGTAATACCTGCGCCAAGGGTGACATCTACGCAAGAAAAGAAGTCGTTAATCCCACAAGGATAGTTACAAGTACGGTTAAGATTGTGAACGGCGACAAAGAGAGAGTTTCTGCCAAGACAGCAAATGATATTCCAAAGAGCAAGATCTTTGATGTTATGAAGGATATTGATGCTGCCTGCGTTACTGCTCCCGTTAAGATCGGTGATGTTCTGGTTAAAGATGCTGCCGGGACAGGAGTTGATGTAATAGCAACCAGAAACGTAGAAGCAGTCTGAGCTGTGCCTGTGTAAACGCAGTTTAGAAATTTTTAATATTTTCTATTGCAATTAAATAAGTCATGAGTTAGAATACGAGGTGTACTAGTAAAGGTAGTACACTTCGTATTTTTATTTTCACAATTACTGAGGGAAAAATGAATTTAATTGATTACAAAGACAGTCGGCCGATCTACGAGCAGATTGTCGAGAATTTCAAAATGCAGATGTATAAGGGAATTCTTCAGGAGGGAGACCAGATGCCCTCAGTAAGGAGCCTCGCAATTGAGCTGTCGACCAATCCCAATACGGTCCAGAAGGCTTACACCGAGCTTGAGAGACAGGGATTTATCTATACAGTCAAGGGCAGAGGAAACTTTGTGAAAGGAGATGCTCTTTTAAAGGAAAACAAAAAGAACGAACTGGTAAAAGAAATCGTTGAACTCTTTTCGGAAGCTCATGAGATCGGACTTTCCCTGGAGGAGCTTATTGCGGAGATTACCAGTAATCTTAAAGATATAACAACCGGGGAGGAAAGACATGATTGATCTAATAGAGCTGGAAAAATCATTTGACGATATAAAAGCAGTTAATCGTGTTTCGCTGAATATATCCGACGGGGAAGTTTTCGGTCTGCTCGGAACCAACGGCGCCGGGAAGAGTACCATACTGAGGATCATATCCGGAGTTATCAGACCCGATCAGGGAATTGTTCTTGTGGACAAGAGACCTGTATATGACAACCCTGAGGTTAAAAGAGATCTGTTTTATATTTCAGATGAGCAGTATTTTCTGCCGGGGAGTACGCCCGATGAGATGGCTTCATATTATGAAGGAGTCTATGAGTCTTTTAACAGAGAGAGATTTATTAAACTCCTTGTCGGATTCGGGCTCGACGGCAAGAGAAAGATAAGCACTTTTTCTAAGGGAATGAAAAAACAGCTCTCTGTGATCCTGGGGATATGTTCCGGAACCAAGTATCTGCTGTGTGATGAGACCTTTGACGGACTCGATCCGGTTGTGAGGCAGGGGGTAAAGAGCCTCTTTGCCGCAGATATGGCAGACAGGGGACTTACGCCGATAATCGCTTCACACAACCTGAGAGAGCTTGAGGATATATGTGATCACATCGGACTTCTTCACCAGGGCGGTGTAATCCTTTCACAGGATATACAGGATATGAAGCTTCAGATGCAGAAGGTTCAGTGTGTCTTTGACAGTGAAGAAGACGAGAAGAAAGCGCTGGATGGACTTAATGTTCTTTTGCACGAGACAAGGGGAAGGCTCCACACCATAACACTAAGAGGTGAGAGAGAAGAAGTTGAGGCTGCGTTTAAGAGAGGCAATCCGCTCTTCTTCGAAGTACTTGCACTTTCTCTTGAAGAGATATTCATAAGTGAGACGGAGGTAGTTGGGTATGACATCCGCAAATTTGTCCTTGGGTGAAAGGCTTAAGAATCACAGGACATATATAAACAGAACTTTATGGACAAGTTATGTAGCGCTTCCGTTCCTTGCCGCATACTTCATACTCGGTGTGATAATGGTGATCTCAAGATCGATCAATTACGCTGTGATCTACAAACAGAGTGATGAGGTTCTTGCGAATGAGAAGCTGGCAGGAGTTGCAAGGATTATGGGATTTAACGGGATCGGATGGATCCTTGTTATAGGAATTGCCATTATGTTTGCGCTTCAGGGATTTTCCTATGTTTTTAACTCAAGTCAGCTCGATTTTTACCTGAGTCAGCCAACTACAAGAGCACAGAGAATCCGCAGGAATTATATAAATGCGATATCCACGTTTTTCATCATGTATCTGTGTGCTCAGATCGTCGCTCTTATCATTGCCGCTGCGATGGGCGGCGTGAACGGATATGTTGTTTTGTCGGTTGTAGTCGAGAGCATAAGGGCGCTCAACCTGTTCTTTGCTTTTTACAACATCACAGTACTTGCAGTTATGCTCAGCGGAACGCTTCCGATAGCAATACTTCTGACAGCGGGCTTTAGTTTTATATCGATAGTTGTGGTTGGGGAATTTGATCTTTTCAAGAGCATTTTCTTTGCTACCTACAGCGATATCAAGCCTTTTAATGTGGTTCTGTCGCCTTTGTTTGACAGAGTGATCCTGATGCAGGAACTGTCTTCAAAATCCGATGCCATCACAGCAGTTACCTCGTCGGAAGGGTTTTATAAGAACTTTGTAACAATCCTCCCAAGGGAGCTCGACATACTGATAGTTGCGATAATTGCCTTTATTGCTGTTCTTATCTTTTCAAGATTCAGGAAGGCAGAGTGGGCAGGACAGAGCATTCCGGTAAGACCGTTCAGATGGTTTGTCAAGATACTTGCATGTATGCTCGTTGGAATCGGAAGCGGATACCTTGTATACATTATGTATATAGGAGTATGGAACAAGAGGCTGTATCCGCTCATGTGCGTACTGATGCTGATCGCAACAGTATTTGCCGGATGCGTCATGGAGGTTATTCTTGAGGGAAACATAAAGAGATTCTTCAAGGGAATTGCACAGACCATTGTGGCGACATGTCTGGTCCTTCTGACCTTCATCATCTACAGAGGAGATCTGCTCGGATATGACAGCTATGTTCCGGATCCTTCAAGGGTTGAGAGCTGCGCCATCCTTGGAGGAAACAGAACTTTCAACTACTACAACGCCGGCGGCTATTCAGTAGATAACACCTCGGACATGGTTCTTACTGATGTTGAAGATGTAGTCGAGATTGCAAGAGCCGGTATGAAACTCAAAAAAGAAGCAAGCGAAGGTGATGGTTCTGCAAAAAGGATAAATGGCTATTATCTGAACATACTTTACCGCATGAAGGACGGTCGCAAGATCTACAGACAGATCCTTGTGCCGTATGATACCTATGATGAACAGCTCGACAGGATCATCTCAAGTGAAGAGTTCAAGAGAGGATATTTTGACTGCTTTAATGACGACTATGTAAGAAAGACTGATAAAGAGACTGAACATCATACTTTGAGATATTCTGCTCTGGGCAATACTTATGATACCAAGAATTTTGAGTACAGCCGTCTCAGCGATGCCTACAGGAAGGATCTTCTTGAGAACTATTCATTTAAGGACATCAAAAACAAGATGCCGATCGGAGCTGTGGAGTATGAGAACAACGGATCGGACTATATATATGGATCACTTGATGTCTACGACAGCTTTACTAATACAATAGCTCTTTAGAAAGAATATGGTATTTACTCAGAAGCTACTCTTAAGGCTGAGGATGTCAGGGAGATCAGGGTGACCAATTACTATGTCGGATATGACCTTGAAAAAGATCTTCAGCAGAATCCCGGAATAGTTTATGAAGATACCGAGACTGCAGCTAAATCTTATACAGATAAGGAAAGTATAGAAAAAGTTATTGCAGTTTCCTTCTCGGGAGGGTATCCTAATCCTTGGTTTAACTATGACAACGCCGATGAACAGTATGGAATAGAAATATTCATGAACGGCAATAAATCACATTATAACGATATGTATTACACATTTTTTAAGGGGAAGGTTCCTGATTTTGTCAAAGAAGATACCAAAGGCTAAACAGAAAAATATGTCTGCAAACAAAAGAAAGAGTCTTATTTCCTGGCTTTTTCTGCTTCCTTCACTTCTGGGAGTGTCGATGTTCTTTGTGGCACCGTTTATCGTGGTAATATACTACTCGATGATAGACAATCCTATTCAGAAGAACTTTGTTGGATTTAATAATTTTGTGAATGTCTGGACCAATTCGGCTTTCAGGCAGGCAGGGATAAACACCATGAAGTTTTCACTGGTCGCTGTACCGCTTGCGGTAGTAATATCTCTGGCACTTGCGGCAATCATGGAATCAAGGATTCCCTACAAGAGTTATTTCAGATCGACCTTCCTAAGCCCGCTTATGGTTCCGACCGCATCAGTCGTACTGATATGGCAGGTTCTGTTCAACTACAACGGCCTTGTAAACGATATTATGATGCGATTTGGAGCAACTAAGATAGATTTCCTGAAATCAGAACAGGCACAGATTGTTATTGTTGTACTGTTCTTATGGAAGAACCTGGGATATAATATGATATTGTTTATGGCTGCTCTTTCAAGTATTCCCAAGGAGCTGATCGAGGTTGCCGCACTGGAGAATGCCACTAAATTTCAGGTGTTCTGGTACATTAAGTTAAGGTATATGTCATCTACGGTACTTTTTGTGAGCATAATGTCACTGATCAACTCTTTTAAGGTTTTCAGGGAAATTTACCTCATGACCGGAGATTACCCCTACAGCAGTCTGTATATGCTGCAGCATTTTATGAACAACACATTTGCCTCTCTGGACTATCAGAAACTATCCTCGGCGGCTATTATCATGTTTATCGTTGTGTCTGTTCTTGTGTACATAATGTACAGTGTAGAGAATTTTTATGGAAAAGATGTTGAAGGGTGACCTTAAGTAATGAGAAATGGCAGAAGTGCCTTAGCCAGGCTTAATAAGAGAAAAAAGCGCATAGATAAGTTAAAGACGATATTTGTTACCATTGTAGCGATATCATTCGCATTCGTCTTTCTGATGCCGATCATCCTTACCATAACCAATTCGTTTATGTCAGCATCGGAGATAAATGCCAACTACGGCAGCATATTCGCAACAACAGAGAAGGGCGGTAAGGTTTTTGTATCCAAGACTGTGAACCTCAAGCTCATTCCTGATATGATAACATTTGCGCAGTATTACACGGTTTTGTTTAAGAGTCCCGAGTATCTGTTCAAATTCTGGAACTCGGTGATGTATGTAGTTCCGATAGTAGTGGTACAGCTCATTGTGGCCATACTTGCTTCCTATGGTTTTGCCAGATATGACGGAAGAGCAAAGCGGATCATATTCTTTTCATATATTATTATGATGCTAATGCCATATCAGGTTACGCTGGTTCCGAACTTTCTGGTATCCAAGGCAATCGGAGTGTACGGCACCGCTTGGGCAATCCTTTTACCCGGATTCTTTTCACCTTTTGCGGTATACCTTCTGACCAAGTTTATGAAGAGGATACCTACGGAGGTTATGGAGGCGGCCGCAATAGACGGCGCAAACGAGTGGATGATATTTACACGCATCTGTACTCCGCTAAGCAAGGGAGGCATTGCTTCAATCGCAATACTGGTTTTCTTTGATTACTGGAACATGGTTGAGCAGCCGCTGATCCTTCTGCCGGATTCGGACAAGCATCCGCTTTCGGTATTTCTTTCAAAGATCAATACCGGCGAGATAAGCCTGGCCTTCGCAGTGGCAGTCATATATCTGATACCGCCGCTATTGATATTCCTGTACGGAGAAGACTATCTGGTTGAGGGAATCTCATACCAGGGAGGAATAAAGGGTTAAGTTTTAGTCGTAATTTTTTTAGGGAGAGTTTGATATGTCAGAAGAATTAATAACAGTCAAAGATGGAGAAGTAGTAGAGAATGGTTCCGGTGATAAAAAGCCCGCGAACCGGAAAGATGCGGTCAAGAACGTTGCGATCGGGTTCCTGTCCGTAATGTTGGTGCTCACATTCTTTTCCAATACCATCATGAACTTCTCGCTGCCGCAGGTCGCTACCAAGCAGATAACCAACGGCACTATAAGTCCTCAGATAAGAGGAACCGGAACAGTATCCGCTGACGATCCATACAATGTAAATGTGAATGAGACCAGGAAGATTTCTGGCGTTGCGGTTAAGGAAGGCGATAAGGTCGAAATAGGGGATGTTATCTATTACCTCGAGGATAAGGAATCCGAGGAACTTACACAGGCAAGGGAGGATCTTGACTCATCAGAGCGTGAATATGAGCAGTCACTCTTTTCAGGTAATATTCCAAATGATGTCATAACCAGAGTCCGCAGCGGAAGGACAATGACCTTTGACAGCTATCAGGCGGAGCTTAAGGATGTCAATGACAGATATGATGCTGCCGAGAAGTCTGTAAAGGATATTGAGGCAGTTATCCAGTATCTCAATACATCCAAGACACTGGATAGCAATGAAGCTGCGTACAATCAGCATACCTACAGATATACTGATGCCGAGACTGACCTTGAGATCGCACAGCAGACTGCTGGAAAAAACCAGGCCTCTGAATCCCTTGACAGAGTAAACAACAGACTTTCATCCATCAGCAATCTGATCACCCTTAAGAACACTCTTGATCAGCTCAGCGAGGATGACATCGACTACGAATCTGCCAAAAATGAATACGAGGCAGCCAAGAATGCCTATGAGTATGCTTATGGAGAGGTCAATAATCTTCAGGAAGAGCTCAATCATGTCAATGAGAAAGTAATTGACTATAACAAAAAATATGAATCCTATGACAGCGTTATTGCCAATCTTGAGAACATCAAAAATGTAAACACCAAAGATAAGGAGCAGCTTGAAGCATATGCTGACCAGCTTGGCATATCATATGACCAGAAGATTGCAAAGGCTGAACAGGTAAAGGCAGAAGCTCAGGTTATCTTTGATGATGTATCAAAAGAAAAGGAAGAACTTCTGACCAGTATAAATACAGAGATATCACTCTGCGGTGTCAGGGACAAGATAGCAAAGCAGAGAGAAAAAGTTGAAAAACTTGAGAAGGAATCGGTAGGCGCATCAATCAAGGCTCCGGTAAAGGGAACTATTTCCGAACTTAACAAGGTATCGGGTGAGACCACTTCTGCAGATGAAACCGTAGCAGTTATCCAGATCGACGGCAAGGACATGACTACATCGTTCTCAGTTACAAACGCTCAGGCCCAGAAGCTTAAAGTCGGTGATGAAGCCAAGCCGCAGAACGTATGGCAGTACGGAGACGATTTTAAGGCCAAGCTCGTATCGATCAAAAATGACAAGTCAGATCCGGGCAACAAAAAGGTCCTGACATTTAAGATAGACAGCAAGGACGTAACACCGGGACAGTCACTTTCTCTTACAATCGGTGAGAGAAGCGTTGATTATGATCTGGTTGTTCCAAACAGCGCGATCAAGACAGACAGCGCAGGCAAGTTCATTCTTGTAGTCACAAGCAAGTCAAGCCCCCTCGGCAACAGATATATCGCTTCAAGGGTAGATGTAACGGTTAAGGCACAGGATGACAACAACAGCGCGATTGCTGCAGCGGTTGAGGGAGATGAATTCGTTATCACCACATCAACCAGCAAAGTAGAAGCGGGAGAGCAGGTGAGGCTTGCTGAGCAGTGATGAAAGTTAAGTTTGATATTAAAAAGAACAAAAAGCAACTCATCTTTTTGGGAATAGGTATCATTCTTCTGCTGATAAATGCGTGCCTCGGACTTGTTTCAAAGTTTTTGATCCACAGAATGCCGGATCAGCTTACTGCCGACAGGTGGGAAGTCGACACGAACATGGCACAGGTAAGTATTTTTGTAACCGAGGAGCAGGTAGTATCCGAGGCTGATGTCCCCAAGATGAAATACAATCTTGAAAAAAAGCTTGAGGAAGCCGGGGTACTGCCCGTTGATGCTGATGATCAGGCAGGCGCGGGAAAAAGTATTGTTGATACTGTGGGAATAGATGAGATGAATTCCGATGATGATTCCGATGATTCGTCAGAGATACAGATCATACCTGAAACTGAGATCCAGAAGCTCTATAGATTTGTCTACAGCGCTCAGGGACTGGCAACATTGACATGTGATGACAGAACTGTTGAGAATGTAAATGCAATCGGAGTGGGAGGAGATTTCTTCATTTTTCATCCGCTTGAGCTGGCATCAGGTTCTTATCTTATGGATAATCCTCTCATGAAGGACGGGATTGTCATTGACGAAGATATAGCCTGGCATCTCTTCGGTTCAAGCGACGTGATCGGAATGCAGGTTATGATAGGTGACACTCCGCACTATATCAAGGGTGTTGTCAAAAAGCCGAGTGGCAAGCTTGAAAAGCTCGCAGGTCTGGATAAAAGCTATGTATTTATGTCCTATGACAGCCTCTCCAAGTATGGAGAAATACTTAGCGCCAAGACAACATCAGGTGAGGAGTCGGAAGAGGGTCCTGAGGCAGTGGCAGGTGGAATAAACTGCATCGAAGTGGTGTGCCCAAACCCGGTAAAAGGACTTGCAAAACAGATGACTTTTGAGAGCACCGGCCTTAGTGAGGATAATACTGAGGTGATCGACAATACTGACAGATTCTCATTTATGTCACTTATAGGTGTGTTAAAGAGCTTCGGCACAAGGAGTATGTGGAGAAAGGCGATTTATTATCCCTATTGGGAGAATATCGCAAAAGGATATGAGGACAGACTGGCAATAATCCTTGCAATCAGGATTTTCCTTGTTTCTGTCGCTGTAATAATTGCTGTGGGATTGATAATCCATGCCTACAGGCACAAGAAATGGACCATAGAGTCAGTTGTCCTGTATCTGGCTGACAAAAAGTATGATCTGGAAGTTAAGCAAAACGAGAAAAAGAATAAAGCATCAAGCAAATAAAAATCATCAGAAACAGATCTGGTGGAGAGGAGTATTATGAAAAAGATAAAAACAGTGGCAAAAAGAAGCATGGGATTTGTACTGTCAGCAGTTCTTCTTGCTGGAGCCCTTACCGGGTGCGGCGGATCTGCAAAAAAAGAAGATAACCTGATCGATCAGGCGACAAAGGGATCCAAGGACTATGTGTTTAAAATGGACAAGATAGATTTCCTTGAAGGATCCGACTTTAACAATATTACACTCGTCGGTGATAAGATCTATGCATCAACCTACGGCGCGGAAGGTGGCATCAATATCAGCTCTTTTAACTCAGACGGAAGCGATTTAAGCACTATTAAGCTTCCTGAAGGAGATAGCGAGAGTCATGGCTATATGACCTTTGATGATCAGGGCAACATCTACTCAATCCTTACTATTTACAGCATGGATTCTTCTGAAGGTGAGGAGATTGAGATATCTGAAGAGGGAGGAGATGAAATTTCTGTTGAAGGCGGAGAAATCGCTGGTGAGGCAGAAGATAGTATTGATGATGACGCACAGTCTTCACAGTCAGAAAGTGATGGCGCATCCGAGGCCGATGAGGCGGATGAATCAGATGACTCTGAAGGCTCAAATGCAGGACTCGAAATAATTCCTGAAGAAGACGGCGAATCATCTATAGATATCTCTGAAATCTCAGACAGTGAGGATCTTGACATAGCTTCTGAGGATATGGGAGGATATGGCTCTTCAGAGGAGGAGCAGTATCTCGTTAAATACGACAGCACCGGACAGGAAGTTTTCAGAGTCAACCTTAATGACAAGGTAAGTGAGGATGATTACTTCTCAGTTTATTCGATGGTTTATGTTGAGGGCACAGGTCTTTTGATGAGCTCCAATACAGGCGTTGAAAAATATGACGAGCAGGGTAATCTTGTTTCCAAGATCCTTGATACCACAGAGCAGGGAAATCCTTACAGCTCGGCTGCGATAACTCTCTACAAGGGATTTAACGGAACAGTATTTGCATCTTTCTGGGGAGATAACGGACTTGAACTCAGACCTTTTGATCTTGCGAGCGGTAAGCTTGGCGAGAAGTCAGAGACATTTACAAGCTTTGATGATTATTCTTTCTTTACAGGAAACGGTTATGATCTGTATGTTTCAAAGTCTGATGGATTTTACGGATACACACAGTCCAAGGATTCGCTTCAGAAGATCATGGACTATGCAGATTCCGATATTAACATGAGCTATTCTGTAAGTACTGCAGTTGCAGTAAGCGATACTGAGTTTATCGCCAACCTTCCTGATGAAGAGTACAACTATTCACTTTACAAACTCACCAAGGTTGCACCTGAGGATGTCAAGGACAAGACTATCATTACCCTTGCAGGCAACTATGTTGACTATACTGTAAGACAGAAAGTATTCAAGTTTAACCAGGAGAATGACCAGTACAAGATTAAGATCGTTGACTACTCATCACTTGTAAATTCCGATGATTATCAGGCAGGAGCCAATCAGTTCAACCTTGATATCGTTTCGGGTAATGTACCTGATATCATGTTCTTTACAACAGAGGAGCCTGTGGACAGCTACATCAATAAGGGACTTTTTGTTGATCTTCTTCCTTTCATCAAGAATGATCCCGACCTTGCAAATGTAGAATTTGTAGACAGCGTAATGAACGCCTTCAAGACAGGAGACAAACTCTATCAGCTTGTACCTTCTTTCTACGTCGAGACATTGGCAACCAAGAGGGATTATCTTAATGGTAAGAAGACTCTTTCAATCAAAGATTGTGAGGATATGATCCAGGGTAAGGGAGTAAGCTATCTCAATTCCTTTGGTATGACTGACAAGCAGTCAATGCTTTACTCAGGACTTGTTATGTCAGGCAGCCAGTACATCGACTGGAAGACCAAGACCTGTAACTTTAACAGCGAAGAGTTTATCAACTTCCTGGAATTTGCCAATAAATTCCCCGATACTATTTCGGACGAGATGTGGGAGCAGTATGAAGATACCGCATACATGAAGGGTGATTCGCTTTTCTCATTCTCATATCTTAACGGCTTCAGACCATACAGAAGGTATGTTGATGCTACTTTTGCGGGAGATATTGAATTCATCGGATTCCCGAACAATCTTGGAACAAACTGCTCAGTAATTGTTCCGGAGATGAGATTTGCCATCAGCGCCCAGAGCAAGAATTCTGATGCGGCTTGGCAGCTTATAAGACAGTTCCTCCTTGAGGACTACCAGAACGAGATCACTTATGAGTTCCCTATCAGAAAGTCAAGCTTTGACAAGCTTGGAACTGATTCAATGGAGAGAATGTTCTGGGTAGACGAAGATGGACAGAAGCAGTATGAAGATGACATTATGTACCTCGGTGATCAGGAGGTTGTTGTGAAGCCTCTGACACAGGAAGAAGTTGATTATGTCAAAGAGTTTGTTGGATCACTCGACATGGTATACAACGCCAACGAGAATGTCTACAACATAATCACAGAAGA
>JAEEGL016592864.1_pt1 | contig 11342 bp, 7 predicted proteins | sample 9134231 | NCBI WGS metagenome assembly JAEEGL01 (sample SAMN16246548, study PRJNA631951) | gut metagenome | biome: gut microbiome; feature: rumen; material: fiber-attached | host: Bos | place: Iran: Karaj | collected 2018-10
GACCGCCGCTAAAAAGAGCGAACAGATCGTCTCGACGCCTCCCGAGAGCGCGTCCATGTTGTCGAGCATATTGAACGAATTGATCAGCCCGACGATCCAGAAGACGCTGACGATCCACGTAATCGCAGGGCAGTCGAGGAAAAACGTCCCGCGCCATCCGGCAGCGGCGGCGGCGATCGCGACGAGAAATTCGACGCCCAAACGCAATTGCCACGGGAGCCCTTTTCGATCGTCGATTGTTCCGAGAACGACAAGAATCGAGCCCAGCCCGAGCAAAATCCAGAGTTGCGCGAGTCTTGCGGCGACGCCCCCGATATGCGTGGCGACGAATTGAGGAAACTTTGCGAGCGAAACTCCCCAGATCGATTCTGTTTCGGCGCGATAGCCCAGCGCGGCCAGCGTAATCGCAGCGATTGGAATCAGGACGCCCAGCCAAATTCCCAGTCCGCCCCCCGTCGGAATTGGAACTTCGTGGATTTTACGAGCGCCCGGCTTGTCGATCAGCCCGACGCCGGGGCCGTATTTTTTCACCAGAAGGCACGTCGCCCAACTTATAATTCCAGAGACGAGAAAAAGACCAAGGAAGATGAAGAGCGTCATTTTTTTGAACAAACGCTAATTATTGGGGCGTTAAGGGATAGTTGTGCGAACAAAACGTTTCAACGTCGGAAAAAGTCGGCGCGACGGCAAACGCGACCGTTTCGCCGTAATCGGCTGCGGAACGACCGTCGGAACGCTCGACGGGTTCGGAAGACGTCGCGGGAGCGTCGCACGGAAGGGACTCTTTTTCTTCTTTCTTTCCGAGCAAACTGACAAAACGACGGAAAATCGTCATTTTCGACTTCGGCTCGCGATCGCGCCTTACGCTTGTCGGCTGGTCGCTCTCGACGACGAACGACTCCTCGTTGAAGACCTGTTCTTGCGACTGCGCGGACGGCGTTTCACGACGGTTGCGCGACTTCACGAACGACGCGATCAGCGGAAGTTCGGGCGCGTCGATTCCGCGTTCGAGGCGATCGAACGCGGGTTCGACGAATTCGCCAAATTCGACGACAAACGGTTGTTCTTCCGGCGCGAGGGCGATTTCTTCGTTTGCGCGAGACTCGTCGCGCGCGGGCGCTTCGGGAACGCCGCGCGGCTCTTCCGCGACCGCTTCCATTGTTTCGACGATTTCCGATTCGTTAAGTTCCTCGGGCGCGGTTGAAACATCCCCGTCGACGCGTTCCGCCAAATCGGCTTCCATATGTTCGTGTGAATCTGGAGCCGCTTCGACTTTTTCATAACGCACGGCGTCGTGCTCGAACGTTATTTGTTCGTTGAACGAATAGGCGACGGGGGCCGTTTCCTGCGGCGGAGGCGACTGTTCTCCATCGTAGAACGGATAGTCGACGCGGTACGCGCTCCCGTCAAAAGCGGAGGCGCCGTCGACGTCGCGAGGCGTTTCTTCGGCGAGAAAACGCTTGATGCTTTTGAGGACGGAAAGGTCGCGCGGACGGTCGAGGGGCGGTTTTTCCTCTTCGTTGGACGCGTAGACCGTCCAGCCGTCGTCGTCCGGGTCGACGTTCGTCTGAAGATATTGCGACAACGGAACGGAGGACGCGGGGGCGCGTCGATTCTGTTCCGACGTCGCGGCGCTTTGAAGCGCGTCTTCTTGTTTGGGCGTCGTCGACATCGCTTTTCCGATTTTGGTTAAACGAACTTTTTACGCCGAATTCGACAATAATCCGGCTTAATCGCTATTATCGGCATAATTGTCTCAAACTTGACCCCTTTTTGAAAAACGCGCGTTTTCTCGACTCGTTACGCGAGTTCGGTAGGAAACGCGATCACGTCGTCGATTTCTGCCGTCGCGAGCAAAACGCACAGGAACCGATCGACGCCGAGCGCGCATCCTGCGCAGTCGGGCAGTCCGGCGTCCATCGCGGCGAGCAATCGCGATTCTTTCGGCAGCTCGGGGGAGCCGTCGCGGCGGCGCTCTTCGCTTGTTTCCGCGATTCGTTCGCGCAGAACGGCGGCGTCGAGAAGTTCGTCGTACCCGTTGGCCAATTCGATTCCGTCGACAAAAAGCTCGAAACGACGCGAGACGTCGCGCGTTCTTCCGGTCCGGGGATCGACGCCCGAACCGACTTTTGCGAGTTGAGACTGGGACGCGGGATAATCGAAGAGGATCGTCGCCGAATCGACCCCGAGCGTCGGCTGGACTCTTTCCGAAAAGATCAGATCGATCCAGTCGTCTTTCGTCGCGGGATTGTCCTTTTTTGCGTAAGCGTCCGGGTAGGGGATTTTATTGGCGTCGGCGTATTCCCGAAGTTGATCGCAGGAACACGAATGCGGATCGAGTTCGGTTTTGTCGAAGAAGACGTCGCCAAACGGCAGTTGAACGACTTTAGTCAACCGCTCGGGGCGCGGGAGATTCGCGCCGGCGAAGAATCGTTCCGCGACCGTTTCGACAAGTTCCGCGAGGAAGGCGCGGCCCGTTTCGTAATCGTCGCCCCGCCGATACCATTCGAGCATTGTGAACTCGACGTTGTGCAGCCGGCCGCGATCGCCGCGCCGATACGCCGGAGCAAGTTGATAGATCGCGCTCATGCCCGCGGCGACGAGGCGTTTCATGGCGAATTCGGGGGACGTCTGCAGGTAAAACGTCGTTTCGCGTTCTTTGGCAAGCTCCGGAGAGGAGAAACGCGTCGCTGAAAAATCGTCGCGTTCCCGCCAGCAACGGTCGAGTTTGACCGGAACCGATTCGACAAATCGATCGACGACGACGTCGCGCGAGAGCGTCGGCGTGGAGACTTCGACGAACCCGCGCTCGTCAAAAAAAGCGCGCAATAAGCGATAGAGTTCCGCGCGGCGTTTGAGCGCGTCGAGCGACGCCGTCGGACGAAAAAGGGCTGTTTTTGGCATAAAAAACGAAGAACCGCCGCGGTCGGGCGGCGGTCGGTTGAAGTTCTGAAACGGAATCGCTTACGGAAAAGCGACGTTGAAGATCACTCGAACGAGAATTCGAAAAGATCGCCTTTAAAGTTGCCGCCGACAACGTATTGCATGGCGGTTTCGGAGAACGGCCCGACGTGGTTGACGTGCAGATGGCCCGCGAGGAGCGCTTTGACGAGCTTTTGCTCTTTGAGCCATTCGAGGAACTTCGTCGTCGTCTCGTTGGAACGCTGCGACTCGCGCCGCCCTTCCGGATAGGAGTCGACGACTTCGTCGGGGGCGCCGAGAACCCAGGCGACTTTTTCCTTCTGGTCTTCAAGCATGAACTTCGTCAGCTGCGGCGTATAGAGCGGCACGTGACAAAGGGTTACGATCGGAAGTCCCTTGTCGATTTCGACTTTAAAGCGGTCGATCAAATCGTCGTCGACGTAGTAGTAGACGTCGTCGAACGCGACGAAGTTGACTCCGTTGTAGACGAACGAGCAGAATTTCAAGTCGTTCGGATAATACTTCTGAACGCGTTCGAACGAGTTCATTTTATATTGTTCGTCTTCGCGCGCCTCGCCGAGATAATGACTGAACTCGTGATTGCCGGACGAGCAGAAACACGGAGAGAACGCGTCGAACGCTTCTTTGACGTATTCCAGGTTCTTGTCGCTGAGGAAGTCGATGAAATCGCCGGTGTGGAGCAGAAGCGCTTCTTTTTCTTTCGCGTATTCGACCGAGGCGTTGTGGAACGCTTCCGAACGACTGAAATATTTCGCGCGGCTTTCGGCAAGTTTGAGTTTGCGCTCGACTTCGCGCTCGTCGGCGAAGGTAACGTGCGTGTCGGAGACGTGAACGGCGGCAAACGGCCTGGTCGCGCCGACGTTCAACGTGAATTTTTCGATTTTCAGGTCTTTCTTCGCCTCGTCGGCGAGCGCCTGAGGAACGTCGAAAAGAGGGAAGGAGAACGCCGACGCGGCGCCGACTCCAAGAGCCGTTTGCAGGAAATTTCTTCGGGAGATTTGCATTGTTGGATCCTTTGTCGTCTTATCGCTAAAAAATCGTTTTATACGAACAAGTCAAACGGTCGGGGCGAATCAAATAATCGTGTCGAGCCGGTTGATCGGCGCGTCGAGTTTGGTCAGGCCCAGGCCGGGCAGGTCGCTGAGGAGCAACTTCCCGTTGGGCGCGGTTTTAACGCCGTCAAAAACGTCGTTGGAGATGAGCAAATTGCCGTCGAGGTCGGCCCAGTCGACCATTGGCGAGAGCTGCGCGGCGGCGGAAATCGCGCACGACGACTCGGTCATGCATCCGACCATGACTTTCATATCGAGCGCGCGCGCCAGGTTGAGCATCTTCCACGCTTCGCGCATCCCCGTGCATTTCATGAGTTTAATGTTGATTCCGGAGAACGCGCCTTTGAGCCTGGGAATATCGGTCAGGCGCTGGAGCGACTCGTCGGCGATTACCGGCAGCGGACTGCGTTCGGTAATCCACGCGATATCGTCGAGTTTCGTCTTTTTCATCGGCTGTTCGACGAGAATGACGCCCATTTCATGGAGCCATCCGATAATTTCCGACGCGTAGACTTTGTCTTTCCAGCCCTGATTGGCGTCGACGGCGATCGGCTTGTCGGAGACGGCGCGCACCGACTCGATCATTTCCCGATCGCTCTTATCGTCGCGCCCGAGCTTGACTTTGAGCATGTCGAACTTGACGGCTTCTTTGGTTTTTTCCTTGACGACGTCGGGAGCGTCGATTCCGATGGTGTAGAACGTCGACGGGGTCTTTTCTTTATCCAACCCCCAGATTTTCCACCACGGCTGACCGATCATTTTGCCGACCAGATCGTGGAGCGCGATATCGACCGACGCCTTGGCCGCCGCGTTGTTTTCGCAAATCCCGTCGACGTAAGTCAAAATATCTTCCATTTCAAAGGGGCTTTTGAATTGCGACAAATCGACGCGTTCGAGAAACGCCATGACCGACGCGGTCGACTCGCTCAGGTACGGGGGCATGGACGCTTCGCCGTATCCGACGTAGCCGTCGCATTCGATTTCTACCTGAACCGACTGCGTCGTCGTGCGCGTAACGCCGGAGACGCCGAACGCGTGGCGGAGCGTGAGCAGGTACGGCTTGAACGTCAGGTTCATCTTGCCGAGTTTATTGGAAACGGCGGGCGCGTCGTCGGCTCGCAGGAGGGACGAGGCGTCGGTCGCGCAAAACGTCGCGCCTAAAGCGGCGCCCGCGACGTTGCGAAGGAAATTGCGTCGATTCGTCATGGAAATCTTTCTTTCTACGTTTTTGTTGGAACGGAATCGCGTCAAAAACGCCGCGATTTCGCCGTATGATTCTTTTTAGTTTTGAGTTGAGGACGATCGCCCCTGAAGAGGGTGAAAATGTTCGGTGTAAGGCGCGCCGATCATGCGAACGACTTTGATCAGCTCTCTTGCGTTATACGCGTCGTATATGGGCGAGTCGGGATCGAGACTGCTTTCGTGAACGCTTGTCGCCGAATGAATGAAGCGTCCGTCCCCTTCGTAAATCGCGACGTGCCGCCACGAATACGTTCCGTTGGAACGCTTTTGGCCGAAAATAAGCAGGTCGCCCGGCTGAAAAATCTTATAGCCCTGCGAGACGTCGACGTCGATTCCTTCGCGTCGAATCTGACTGACGTCGCGCAGAATATTGAAACCGTTGATTCGGAACGTCAGAGAGACGAGCCCGGAACAATCCATCCCTTTGCTCGTGGCTCCGCCCCAGACGTACGGGGAGCCGAGGAACCGCCGCGCGGTCGCGATCAGCGCGTCCGCCGTCAATTCGCGCGAATTAAGCCATTCGTCATATTCCATCGCGCCCTTTTGGGGGATCCAGCCGAGTCGACCGTCGGGCGTTTCCACGCGGTAGAAACCGTTTTCGACGGTTTCGTCTTTCCAGACGAGCGCGCAGATCGGGGTAAGATCGGAAATCGTCGGCGCGTCGAGTCGCGGTTCCGCGTAGATAAAGCCGTAGTTTTCGAGCCAGACGACTTTTTTCGCGCGGAGCCACGCCTCGAATTCTTCTTCCGTTTTAGCGGCGACGCTTCCGGACGTCGCGTAGCCCAAATAGCCGTCGTCGTTTTGAATCAGAACCCAGCCGCCCTCTTTTTTGAGAATGCGCACTGGCGTTCCCATGACCGACTGCGTTCCCCATTCGGAGGCGTGGTCGGGCTTTTTTTGGAGCTGGATCGAGGAGAAGTTGACCAGCGCGCGCCATTTGCCGTTGAGCTCGAGGTTCTCTTCCGGGTAGAGCGCCGCATCGATTTTCCAACCTGGGAAATCGGCCGCGACCCGGCGAATCGCGTCGCAAGCCTCCTTCGACGTGGTCGCGACGCGCGCCGTCTGTTTTTTGGCGTCGACAGTCGTTTCGAACAGGTCCAGTCTCAAGTCCGGGGCGTATTTCGACTCGATCGCGTCGAGGCGCGACGCCAGCGCCTGCACGCTTTCGTCGGCGCGAGCGAAAGCGGAAACAAGGAAAAAAGCCGTCAACGCCAACGACGTCGAAAAAAGAGTTGCGTGTTTCATGTTCTTGCGTTTGTCGATTTGGGATCAAATGCGTTCGGACAAAAAGGTCCGTTGAGGCGTTCGTCGGTAAAACCGCCTATCAATGATACTGGACGAATCGCGTGAAATCAAGGGTCGGGGGAGGTTTCGACGGTTTTTTTTCCAACGGAGAACCGCGCGGCGCGGAGAACGGGTCGAACGACGTTCAGGTATGTCGCCGATTGGCCGACGTTGCGACCGAAGCCGGACGTTCTTTTTATTTTCAAGTTTTTTTCGCGGCGGTTCCCAAAACGTTTTGCGTTTATGTTATATTATAGGCGTCGCCGTCGTGGCGTCGTTTTAAAAGAGATAAGAACCGCCGATTCCTGTTGGAGAGAACATGTTTTCACGATTGCGTCGATATTTCGCGTTTGGTTTTACGCTGGCTCTGGCGGCGCTGTTGACGTCTCCGTGTCGCTCGGACGAACGCAATTGGTCTTTTAATTCGGAGAATTTCAATAATCGACTTACGGCGGACTGGCTCATGCAGGACGAGCCGGACGCCGCGCTTCGCGGCGCGTATTTCACTCCCGACGCCAACGTCGACGCTCAGCGCGAATTGATCGCGCGCGTGTTGGCTCAATTGGACGACGGGGGCGAATTTGACGCGGAATACGGCGCCGACGCGCTTCCTTACGCGACCGCGCGCGGTTCCGAAGGGCGGTTTACGCCGGACGAGAATTTCGATCCGACAAGCGCGGGCGTCAAGGCTCTGAACGAGCGGTTCGCGGCGCTCGTCGACGCGAAAGAGCCGGCCGATTCTCCCAAATGGCGCGAACTCTACCGTTCGGCGTGTCTGATTCGCCGCGCGCGTCGCCTGGCGAGCGCCGTCGAATACGCGCCGAAGATCGTCTATACGAAGCATTACGTCATCGGCGGGAGCCACTACGCGTACACCGAAGACGTGACGGACGAGGCGAAGCGCGACTTCAGTTGCAATCGCCAGCCCGGCGGTCAGCTTTGCCTGGCGACGTTCGAGCCGGACGGAACGATCAAAAACGAGGTTCTTATCGCCACGGCCAAGGGAACGATTCGCGATCCGGACGTCTCCTGGGACGGAAAGAAGATTCTGTTTTCCATGCGCGACCACTACGAGACGGACGATTTCCATATTTACGAATACGACGTGGAGAAGGGAACGACGCGTCAAATTACGTACGGACTTGGCGTCGCCGACATTGAGCCGATCTATCTTCCGAACGGGGATATCTTATTTGGATCGACGCGTTGCGGTCAAATCACCGACTGCTGGTGGACGGAAGTCTCCAACTTCTACACGTGCGATATTCAGGGTCGGTTCATGCGCCGCGTTTCGGTCGACCAGGTGACGGTCAACTATCCGAAACTTCTCGACGACGGGCGAATCGTCTATACGCGCTGGGATTACAACGACCGCGGCCAAATCTATCCCCAGCCGCTCTTCCAGATGAACGCGGACGGGACGGGCCAGACGGAATTCTACGGGAACAACTCGTATTTTCCGACGACGATTCTTCACGCGCGGGGAATACCGGGGAGCGACCAGGTCGTGGCGATCGCTTCCGGACATCATACCAATCAGGACGGCAAATTAATCTTAATCGATCGAAGCAAAGGGACGCAGGAGAATACCGGGGCGACGCTGATCGCGCCCGTTCGCGAAACGCCCGCCGATAAAATCGACCAATACGGCCAGGTCGGCGAACTGTTCCAGTATCCCTATCCTCTTGACGATTCGACCCTTTTATGCGCGTATATCCCCGAAGGAGGAGCGTGGAGCTATCAAATTCCCTTCGGACTCTACTGGTTCGATTTCGACGGCGCTCGCGAGCTGTTGGCGTACGACCCCGAGATCAGTTGCGGTCAGCCGATTGCGTTGGCCGAGCGCGAAAAGCCGACGACGCGTCCGAGTCAGGTCGACCTGACCAAAGACACGGGCGAATATTACGTTCAAGACGTATACGAAGGGCCGGGGCTTGAAGGAATCGAGCGCGGAACGATTAAGGCGCTGCGCGTGGTCAATATCGAGTTCCGGGGCGCGGGGATTCGCTCCAACGGAAACGGCGGACCCGCCGGCGGCGCGATGATTTGCACGCCGATCGCGGTCGGGGGCGGCACGTGGGACGTCAAACACGTTTTAGGCGTCGTTCCGGTCGAAGAGGACGGCTCGGCGTATTTCGAAGTTCCCGCGCTCACGCCCGTGTATTTTCAGCTGCTCGACAAGAACGGCGACGTCGTCCAGACGATGCGCAGCTGGTCGACTCTTCAGCCGGGCGAGACGTTCGGTTGCGTCGGATGCCACGAGCCTAAGGGCAGCGTGATAGAGAACGCGACGTCCGCCGACGGCTCGACGTCGATCGCGCTCAAAAAAGGCGTCGCGAAATTGACGCCGGAACTTCGTCCGGGCGCGGGGCGTTTCCACGACGCGGGGTTCAGCTTTACGCGCGATATTCAGCCGATACTCGATCATCATTGCGTTCGCTGTCATACGGGCGGAACCGTCGACGGTAAGAAAGCGCCGTTCAGTTTGCTCGGCAATCTGGACGTAACGCAAAAAGGGACGGAGATTTGCGAGAAGTCGGGCCGAACGTTCAGCGAATCGTACCTGAACCTTTCGAACTATGGCGTCAACGCGGGCTCCCGCGCGCGCTGGATCAACATCCAGGAAGGCCCCGCCATGCTCCCGCCGTACAAAGAAGGCGCGGCGACAAGCCCCGTGATTAAGTTGTTCCGCGACAAAGACGGAAACGTCGGCGGTCAGGACGAAAATCATAAGGACGTCCGTATCGACAAAGACTCGCTTCGTCTCCTTGCGATGTGGATGGATCTCCTCGTGCCGTATTGCGGCGATTACACCGAGGAAAACAACTGGACGCCCGAAGAAAACGCGCACTACGTCTATTACCTGACCAAACGCGCGAATTCCGAACGCATCGTCGCGCAAAACGTCGGCATGCTCGTTCAGGCGCAAAAGACGGGCGTTATTCCCGATTTCGACAAATTCCAGCAGCTGACGTTCGGCGGTCTCGACGATCGCAAGGCGTTTTTCGAGAGCTATCCGAACCGTCATATTCCGTCGGTCGCGCGTCGCGAAGGGAATTTGAACGTCTATCGAAACGTCGCGTTGAATCCCGGCGATATTCAGGGCGACGCTTATACGCTCCTGAATTATCCGCACGCGACGTCCAACAGCGAGTACGCGTATTTGGACGAATTCGCCGCGAAAAACGCGATCGACGGCAAGAAGGAGAACAAAGGACACGGCCCGAAGTTCCCGTCGTGGGGCCCGAATTTGCGAACCGACCTGTGGCTGAACGTCGATTTCGGCTGCGAAGTCGAGATCGACAAGGCGGTGATCTACGTTCGCGCCGATTTCCCGCACGACGACGTCTGGAAGAGCGCGACGCTCGAATTTTCCGACGGATCGCGCGAAAAAATCGAGCTCAAAGCGACGGCGGAACCGCAGACGTTCGAGTTTAAGAAGCGGCGCGTTACGAGCGTCAAATTGACCGACCTTGAAGCGTCGTTCCCGCTCAAATGGAGCGGAATTACCGAAATCGAGTACTGGGGAACGACGGTCGAATGATTGGGCGCGATCGCGCCGGCGTTTTTTTCCGCGCTTTTGGCGCGCACGCCTAGCAAAAAAAGCGCGAAGCCGTATAATTACTCGAGAGGGACTTTGTCAACCCGTCGTCGATTGACGCAACGCGCGGCGCCGGGTCGTTTCCCGCCCCTGAAATTTTGGACGCGACGCGCTTTTGCCGCGTCGTCGAGAAGACGCGATGGAACGCGAAACAAAACGCTACCGAAGCGCATCGTTTCGCGAACGTTATATAAAAAGCTTCCTGTCACGAAAGCGAGCCCGACTATGTCGAAATTTGCCTTGCTCATATGCGTCGACGATCCGTCGATAGACGGCGGCGGTTCCAGTTACGCGGACGCGTTGGCGTTTAGCCGAGCATTGAAAAGGTATTGGAGTTTTAACGACTCGGAAATCGTCGTGTTGTCGTCTCGCGGCAGGGGAGAATTATACGCGACGCGCGCGAACGTCGAAAAGCAATTTGAGACGGCGCGCGGCGTGGAGAAGCTCGATTCGTTGATCGTCGGTTTTTGGGGTCGGGGCGTGATCGCGCCGCAAGACAATAAGCGCCGATTCTGCCTGGCGAATTTCGACGCGTCGGACGTGCGCGGCACGACGGTTTCCCTCGGTTCGCTCGTGAGCGCGACGCTTCGTCTGCGCGCGAAAGATTCCTGCTTCATCTGCGACTGCCGCCCGACGGGTCTTGACGGAGGCGTTTTAAACGCCGACGATCAGGATTGCAAGACGCTTTTGAACTACGCGCGACGAACGGAGCCCGGCTATAAATTCGCGGCGTTGACCGCGTGTTCGGCGGGCGAGCGCCCAATCGATCTGGTCGAAGGGCAAAAAGGGCTGTTCACCGTCAAATTGATCGAAGGAATTTTCGATTCCGCCAAGCGTTATCAGGGATCGTTCGACTCCGTCGCCGGCTACGCTGTTCAACACACCAAGCGCGCGGCGCAGGAGTCGGAATCTCAGCAATTTCCTTATTTTGCCAACGCGGGGGACGGCGACGTTCGCTTCGCCCTGACGCGCGGCGTTCGCCTGGACGAAGAGTTCGACGCGTACGCGCAGGAGGCTTCCGGGCCGGTCGCGCCGGCTCCCAAAGAACAGGAAGAACTCGACGAAGTTTCCGACGTCGTCGAGTCGGAAGTCGACGACGGGAACGTTGTTCGATCCAAAGAAAAAATCTGGCTTCCGTTGGCGTTCGGAGTTATTTTTGGAGCCGCCGCGTTCGCCGTTCTCGCGTACGGTATTTTCCGTTTGTTCTCTCGCAATTAAAA
>JAEEGL016758255.1_pt1 | contig 11342 bp, 7 predicted proteins | sample 9134231 | NCBI WGS metagenome assembly JAEEGL01 (sample SAMN16246548, study PRJNA631951) | gut metagenome | biome: gut microbiome; feature: rumen; material: fiber-attached | host: Bos | place: Iran: Karaj | collected 2018-10
CCAGGCGCGCTACCTCCCGCGGGCGATGGCCATCGCCTTCGCCGAAGGGGTGGAACACTACTGCTGGTACGAATTCCGCTCGCCCGAAAACGACCCGCTCTACAGCGAAGACCACTTTGGCATTGTCCACCGTGATCTCTCCCCCAAGCCCGCTTTCCAGACATGCCGGGTTTTCACGGAGATGCGCCCCGTCGGCTCCGTGCAGGTGCCGGGGCCGTGGCACGACGATGCTCGCACGTTCTTCTTCCCGCAATGGACGCGCCCCGACGGCACGAAGGCCGGCGTCCTATGGACGACGGGCAAGCCGGGGATGCGAGAACTCGCCTTCGATTCGGACACTGTGACATTCTTCGACGCCTTTGGCCGCAAATGGCCGGCGCGCAGAATTGCGCACAGGATGTTCGCCGTCGAGGTCTCCGACTCGCCCATCCATTTCACGGGCGGAAAACTCATCTGCACATGGTGACAGGCACCATGTATCGACAACGACGGCAACAAGTGGACCGGCTTCCGCGTGTTGTGCCTCCTGTCGGAGTAGCGGCTGGCATATCGGCGTAAGAAGTTGCAAAAGCTATGTGGGCGTTTCGATCCTTTTTCCTGATTGCGGTTTTTCTCGCTGTATGTTAAAATCATTGGCAAGTGAAAACAGAGCGATTTTAATGTCTTCAGACACTAAATTCCGGAATATTTAGTGTCTGGAAACACTAAAACGGAAGGAAGGGCAATGACTGATCAAGAAACGACAATGCTGGCTGAAGCCATGCAGCGAAGGGTCGCAAAGACCTCCACCGCATTCCACCGCGATCTTTGCCGCGACATAGAATGGGGGGATAGGCTTCTTTGCATCAAAGGTCCACGCGGCGTCGGCAAGACCACCATTCTCCTTCAACGTATCAAGGAGGCTTTCCACGGTTCTCCAAAAGCCTTCTACGTCTCTCTCGACAATCTCTTTTTCGCAAGGCATTCGCTTCGCGAAGTGGCCGACTGGCACTGTAAGAACGGCGGGACACACCTTTTCGTGGATGAAGTCCACCATCTCGAGAGCTGGCAGACTGAAATAAAGAACATCTATGATGACTATCCCGACCTAAGCATAGCCTACACGGGGTCGTCCATGCTCAGAATTGACAGGGCGCAGGGTGACCTTTCGCGTCGCCAGATGGTTTACCGACTCGACGGCTTGACTTTTCGCGAGTTCATAGCGTTCGAAGGTGTGGCCGATTTCCCATCGTTCGGACTTGATGAAATCCTTGAGAACCATGTCTCCATTGCCCAATCCGTGTGCGGGAGCGTGAAGGTCCTTCCGCTTTTCCGCGATTATCTGAGGAAAGGCTACTACCCGTTCTACAAGGAAGTGAAGAAGGGATATGGTTTTCGCATTCAAGAGATAGTTGACGAAGTGCTGGAAAAGGACTACCCGGCGATAGAGGAAGTGAGCGTGGCAACCATACGCAAGACACGACGCATGCTGATGATCCTGGCGGCGTCATGTCCACAGACCCCGAACATGTCTCGGCTTTACTCAGAACTGGAAACGGATAGAAACCAAGGGCTGAAAATGCTCTACGCCCTTGCCGACGCCGGATTGCTCCGTCTTCTTTCAACGGATGCCAAAAAGATCAAGGCCATGTCGAGGCCAGACAAAATCTATTGCGACAACACCAACCTAATGCAGGCGTTGCACCCCGAATCCGACATAGGCACGGCCCGAGAGACTTTTTTCCTGAACCAGCTTTCGGCCACGCATGACGTGTCTTATCCATCAAGCGGCGATTTCCTTGTTGACGAGAAGCATCTTTTTGAGGTCGGCGGTCCCGGAAAGGGGTTCCGGCAGATAAAAGACTTGCCCAACAGCTATCTTGCCATCGATGACACGGAAATCGGTTTCGGCAACAAGATTCCGCTTTGGCTTTTCGGTTTTTTGCGACAATGAGAAGCAATGTTCGGTGACGATAATAAGCCCATCTGGATCACCGAAGTCGGCTTCTTCCCGACGCACAAAAACGGCGTCGAAACCGACGGCGCATTCCTCCCTTCCGTTGGACTCTGATTGAACTATGTCGAAGGCAAAGTCTGTTCTGGTTGTCCTACCGAAGTTGGACGTGAAGAGCTACGCGGAGGCCGTCTGCATCCAGCGAATCGGTTCCGCGCGCCATTGGAATGTCTTTCTCGCCGAATACAGCCGCTTGGGAGACGGCAGCCTTCTTCTGGAGCGTTCCCCCTGTCCGGCGGAATCGCTTGCGGCTTTGGTTGAAACAATCCGCCCCGACGGCATCGTCATTCTAAGCGACACCATTTCGTTTGAGGAGGCCCGGCGGCTGTCCGGCAAAGGGCCTCCCATTCTCTTCCTTGGGCGGACGCCAGACCCGGGATCGGAGGCTGCGGCACCTGCTGGGTTCGTATTCGCCGACCAGAACGACATTGCCGCCCGCGCCGCGCGGGTTTTGCTGTCCTCCAGCTACGGCCACTTCGGCTTCGTTCCCTTTTTGCAAAAGAAAACTGTCTGGAGCCGCGAACGCGGTGAGGCGTTCGGGCGTTTCATCCGCGAAGCTGGGAAGGCGTTCAGTACTTTCCCGCAAACCGGCAGCCAGCACGATCGCGCAGAGGCGCTCGACCGCTGGCTGGAGGAACTCCCCAAGCCCTGCGGCATTTTCGCCGCCAACGACCTGGTGGGCGAGGAGATTCTGCGCCTTTGCGCGCGGAGTGGCTTCCGGGTCCCCGACGACATCGCCGTTGTCGGCGTGGACAACCTCGAGCATATCTGCGAGGCGACAACCCCGGCGCTCTCAAGCGTCGCCATGGACACGCCGGCGGAGTGCGGCGAGGCGGTTGCCCTGCTGGCTGACCTGATGGGGCGGCGGAAACGGGGCCCGGCCTCCCGAGCCGTCCCGGCGCATGGTGTCGTCCTGCGCGCGTCGTCGCGCTTCGCCCGCGACCGGCGCGTGGCCCGTGCACAGGAGTTCATCCGCCTCCACGCCTGTCGGGAGAGGTTCGGTCCGCAGGACGTCGTTGGCGCAATGGGACTCTCCCGCACACAGGCCGATGTCGTCTTCCGCTCCGCAACGGGCCACACGATTCTCGAAGAAATCCACGCCGTCCGCCTCGCTCGCGCCAAGGAGTTGCTGTCGCAGGGGCGGCGCGCGGACTATGTCGCGTCCGCATGCGGCTACGCCTCCGGCGACGACTTCCGCCGCGTCTTCCGCCATCGCCTCGGCACCACGCCGCGCAAGTGGGCGCTGGCGCACTTGGCCTAGTTGTTCCTTGATCCGGCGCAAAATGGCGTTTGCGGTTTTGGGTCGAAAAATCGCGCCGTCTGATTTGTCTGAAAATAACCGTCCGACTTGTCCGAAAAATGCTAAGGCGATATTGTATAATTGAAAGTGTTCGCGCGGACTGCGCCCTGCGTCGGGACGCAAAGACACGCGGCAATCTAAACAGGAGATACAGCAATGAACCTGAAGACCATCAAAGGAATGCTCTGTCTGGCCGTCACTGCGACGTTTGCCACGGGGCTCGCGCTCCCGCAGGGCACGGCCGCCGCGCCGCAAATTGGGCCAAATAGCGTGACACTTGCGCAACGCGGCAGCCAACGCATCTCCGTGACCTATCTCCTGACGGGTGGCCCCGCCGTCGTCACGGTCGATTTTCAGACGAACGGCGTCTCCATTGGCGCCGCACGTTTTACAAGTCTCGAAGGCGATGTCAACCAGCGCGTGGCTAACGGTGAGCATTCTCTGACCTGGAACGTGTCGGAGGACTGGCCAGAGTTCAAGGCCACTGGCAATTCGCTCACAGCCGTGGTCACGGCATGGACGGATGACTGCCCCCCGGACTACATGGCACTAGACCTAACGGGCACGGAGGGAACGCGCTACTACACCTGCGCGGAGGCCGTACCCGGCGGCGTCACCAACGACCTCTATAAGACGGACAGACTGCTGATGCGCAAGATCCACGCCTGCAACAAGACCTTCCGCATGGGGTCGCCAGCCGCCGATCTCGGGCATTCATCGACCGAGACGCCGCACCTCGTCACCTTCACGAAGGATTTCTGGCTGGGCGTCTATCCGGTCACGCAGCGCCAGCAGTTCCTTGCGTACGGCAACATCGACCAGTGCACGTTCACGGACGAGGCCGATTCAGCAACCCGCCCCGCGAATGGCGGCAGCAACAAGATTTTCCGGAACAACACATCTGTGACGGGCAATCCCAACTCGCCGTCGGTCCTCCGGTCGCTTCGCGCCGTGACCGGTGTGAATCTCGACCTTCCAACGGAGGCGCAATGGGAATTCGCCTGCCGCGCCGGCGTCGATTCGGCGCTTTATTCGGGCTGGGACTTGGATGACGTGACAACGAGCGACCGGCTGGGCGAACTCGCCTGGTATGCGGGAAACTCCGGAGGGGAGACTCATCCCGTCGGGCAGAAGAAGCCAAACGCCTTCGGTCTCTATGATATGCTGGGGAACGTCCGCGAATTGGTGCTTGACATGTTCAGCGACCCGCAATCCTACAATCCGACGACGGATCCTGTGGCGGCAAACGGCAACGGACAAATCTACAAGGGCGGATCGTTCAACGACCCCTCGGGATCGTGTCGGACGGCACGCCGGTGGACGGGAAGCGCAATCGGCTGGAGCGCCACAAGCCCCATGTACGGGTTTCGCTGCGCGATGAACATCACCCCGTCAGCCGCGGCGGCGGCCTCATCGGCCGACGTCTCCCTCGCCTATGACGGGGCGCGGCGGACGGTCACCGTCTCGTATGCGCTCGAAAACGAGGGCGCCGTCGTCACGGCCGCGTTCTACCGGGATGGCGAAAGGATTCCGGCGGCAGATTGCCGCGATGTCATTGGCGACGTCAACAAGTTTGTCGCCGTCGGAGCCAGAAGCTTCCAGTGGCGACCCGATTTCGACGGCGATGCGGCGGTCTTCGACGCGGGCTCGCTTTCGGTGCGGCTGACCATGTGGCCGGCTGGCAACGAGCCGCCCTATCTGGTCTCCGAACTGTCGGGTGCCGCGGGACTCTTCTACTACGCGTCAGCGGACGACATCCCAGGCGGCGTGGCAGACCGCGCCTGCAAGACCGAAAAACTCGTGCTGCGACGCATACCCGCCGGGGGGCAGTCCTGCACTCTGGGGTCTCCCAGCGGCGAAACCGGGCGCAACAGCGACGAGCCCCAGCACACGGTGAACTTTTCAAAGGACTACTACATCGGCACCTATCCGCTCACGCAGCGGCAGTTGTTCCTCGTCAAGGGCGATTTCGCCAAGTGCACATTCACCAACACCGTCGATTCCGCGCTGAGGCCGGCCGACTCCTGCAGCTTCAAGCTGGCCCGCGGGCGTTCTGCTGGGGCCAACGCCGCGACGACCCCCGAATCGACTTCAATCCTCGGCCTTCTGCGGACGAGGACCGGCCTGGCCCTCGACTTGCCGACGGAGGCGGAATGGGAATTCGCCGCGCGGGCGGGGAATGCCGGACCTTTCTGGACCGACATCGGCAGCATCGCCTGGTATGCGGAAAACGCCGGGGGCGAAACGCATCCGGTCGGGTTGAAGCTGGCCAATGCCTACGGCCTTTTCGACATGCAGGGGAATGTCCGTGAATGCACGCTGGACTGGTACAATGCCACACCAACGTCGGGCACCGACCCCTATCAGGGGAGTGGCGGCGACATCGTCTATCGCAGCGGCGGCTTCGACCAGTCGGTGTCCGACTGCCGTGTCGCGCGCCGCCGCTGGGTCGGCTGGTCGAACACGGATGCGCACAACGGTTTTCGCGTCGCCATCCGCAAATACGCCACCGCGTCAACGCCCGTCTCGACGGCGGATGGCGTCCTCGCCGAGGCGGTCGATGTGGCCGGCCGACACCGGGCCGTTTCGCAGCCGTCGAATTTCAACCCCCAAAGGGCCTTTGTGATAATCGTCCGATAGGGAATCGAAATGGGCATTGCCAACAGAAAGCGCAGCTGCGCCATGGGAAAAACCTTTTCGATGTTGCTTGTCATCGCGGTGCTGGCTGACACTGCTGTCAGCGCCGGCGAAATCGCGGGACGCAGGATGGCCTGGGCGCACTACGTCCCCTGGTTCAAGCCGGAGAACGCCTCGCTTGAGGCGAGGCGTTTCTACAACTTCCCGCTGACCAGCGTTGACGAGGCCGAGCCCCGGCGCGTCTCGACGCGGCGCGAAATCGACTTGGCGATGGCCAACGGCATCGACGGCTGGTTCATCGACCTCGGGACAAACGCAAAACAGGGGCCACTGAACAGCAGCGGCGATTTCCCCGGCTACCTCGAAGCTGCGGAGGGGACAGACTTCCAAATCGGCATCTGCCTCGACGGGCGAGGGTCGCCCGAATACCTGACGCGCGAGATCGTGCGGCTCCTGAAGGCCTACGGCGGCCACCCGAACTACCCGAGGGAGAAAGGCCGGCATGTCGTCTGCGCCTATTCGTTTCTCCATCACACAGCCGACCAATGGAACGAAACGGTGAAGCGCGTCCGCGAAAACGGGTTCGACATCTACCTCATGGCGAACGTCAATCCGTTGCCATGGAAGCCCATCGAGTTCGACAAGTTCGAGCCGTGCAAAGACGTGATGGACGCCGCATTCATGTTCAGCGCCCCGGGACACGCCAAGGACCCGCCCGAAACAACCAACCGCGAGTTGCGCGAGTGGTGCGCGGCGAACGGCAAGCGCGCGATTCCGTCGCTCCATCCCGGATACTGGGGCGCCTGGCTCAAGGGTGACAACGACTTCTACCACCCCTTCCGCTGCATGGACATGCTCTACCGCACCTACGAGGCCGGCGGCGCGGACGGGCCTGTCGAGTGGGTTCACGTGACGACCTGGAACGACCTCGCGGAAACAGTCCTCATGCCGTGCGTGTTTACGCCGGGAATCACGCGCCTCATGCACGCCTACTGCGACGGACTGAAGGGCCAGGACATCACCGCGCCGGAGACGCGCATCAATTTCGCCTACCACCGCGAGGAACTCGCCGGCGCCATGTGGCGCATCGAGGCAATGGCGATGCCGCGCCGGGGCGGAAGCGACGTGACCATTGCAGGCGCGCTGTTGGCCCCGGACGGCAGTAAGGCGTTCGATCTTGTGCCGCGCCGTCTGACTGGCGACGGTTTTCTGCGCTGCGAGTGGCTTGTGCCGACCGTCCCGCTTGCCGAATTGGCGTCCTTCACGCCGAGTTTCCACGTGCGAGACGCAAAGGCGGGGACAGAAGCCGAGGCCGTGCTGCCGTCTGTGCTCTTGGTAACCGGCTGGCTACAGAATGCCGTCACTGTGAACGTCGCGCTGGAAGACATGCTCTCCGGCTTCCGGCCTGAATTGCGCGTGGCGCAGACGGGCGAAGTGCTTGATGCGACACTTGCGGTGCGCTCCCCGGAGAAAATCAGCCGCGCGATTCTCTTCCGCAATGACCGCGCATGGGGCGTTCTGGAGCCGGATGGAGGCATTCGTTCCAGCGAATGGCAGAGAATGATAAGCCTCGACGGCATCGACGGAGATCTGACACTATCCGTGACGAATGGGCGGATCGTGAGGGCGGCCAAGAACTTTGAACGCAACGGACAAGGCTGCTGGAAATGGGATGCACAGGGACTTGTCACGCGGAAAAACCCGCCATCCAGCGCACACGGCATCGTGGTGTCAGGCGGAAGCGACCTTAAACTCGATTGGCATGCGGACAAGGGAAAGGCCCGGCTCGACGACAGCGGGCCGGACCTCACGACACTCAACGCTGCGCCGCTTGGTGTGACTGAAGGAACGCTTGCCCTACGCCGGAAATCGCCGGCGCCAAGGCCAAGCGACAGTTTCTGGGCGCTCGTCGTGACTGAATCGGGGAAACTGCACTACACGCCAGTCATCTGGCCGTTCGACGCCGACCATCGCCTTGTGGAGCACAGCATTCTCGAAACGGCCACGACGCTTGAGACGCCGTGTGGTTGCGCTGGCTATGCCCTGCGCAACGACCCGGAGTTTTTGACGCCGGAAGCAGCATTGCCCGTGCAAGGCAACCGCGTCGTGAAGTGCAAGGTTCCCGTGGCCGGTTCGCGACACGCCGAGTGGAACCTCCTCGACCGCAAGGACGTCTTCGAGCTGCCAAAGCGCACATGGCCGCAAGGGACGATGCGCATTGCGATGCGTGTCTGGCCCAACGCGCACCGCAAGCGCCAGACGCTCGTCTATCAAAAGGGCTGGAGCGACGGCGTGACGATGGACTTGACCATGGATGGCCGTATCGAACTGATACGTGGCTATGAGGTGGGAACGAAGGGATCGTTTGACCGTGCGGCGGGGGTAACGACGCTTGAACCTGAACGCTGGCACGACATCGTTGTCGAGGGCGACATGGCGGAAATCCGGCTATGGGTCGATGGCGTTCTGGATGCGCAACTGAAGCCCACGCCGGTCCGCAGCCACGACGACTGCCGCATTTTCATCGGTGGCGGACCTGGCTGCGAGCCGTTTATGGGGAAGATTGAGACCTTGTCAATTGTCGGGATCGACTGAGCAGTTCTAGGAGAGGAAGCCGATGCCCGCACATTCCACGCGCTTTGCCCCCATCGGCGTATTCGACTCCGGCGTCGGAGGTCTGACTGTTCTGGAGCGTTTGCTGTCCGAGGACATCCCCGAACTGCAAGGCGAGGATTTTGTCCAAGTCGCTGACCTCGCCAACATACACTACGGTTCATACGCCAAGACAGGTGCGACCTCCTTTTTGCGGGAACTGGTCATCCGCGATGTGCTTTTCCTTTTAAGCGACGGCTATTTCGTGAATTCTGCCGAGACGCGGCCATCCGGCGTCAAAACGCCTGCGAAAATCGTGGTCATAGGCTGCAACACAGCCGTCGCATACGGGCTGGAAGCGGCCAAGGCAGTCATCGCCGGCATGGGGTCGGCGGTACGGCTCGTCAACATCGTCGAATGCGGGGCGCGCACCGCCATCCGCAAGCTTGGCACGGATGCCGAACAGGAAAGGGGCGCGATAGGCGTCATGTCCACACCGGGAACGTATGCGTCCGGGGTCTATCCGACCTATATCGAAAGGGAGGCTGCAGGCGTCGGCGCCGGCGCCTCGCCAGAAGTTGTTGCGGTAGGATGCGAGAATCTTGCGGATTCCATCCAGTTTGGCCGCCACAACCTTGATGCCATTGTCCGCCACTCCCTGCGAGGTCTAATCGGGAAACTCGCCCAAACCCGTGGTCGCCGACGACTGCGGGCCGTAATTCTTGGCTGTTCGCATTACGCGCTCGCGCTCGACCATTTTCGCTCCGCGCTTGACGACATTCGCCACGATCCCGAACTTGGCCCGCTTGTGGCGGATGATTGCTCCTTCATCGACCCGGCTGTGGAGACCGCGCGCCAATGCCGCGATCTGCTTGCGAGTGATGGTTTGCTGGCCCGCCGCGGCGGCCCGTCCAATGTGGCAATGTTCGTGTCCGCGCCTTGCGCCGATCTGCCGCGAAGGCTCATTGCGCCGGATGGGACTCTTGATGACGGATACAAATACACGAGACCTCAGGGACGCTTTGTCCTCGACACCAAATTCGTGCCGCTCCATGAGGGATTTTTCGATCGCGAACACTTCAAGACGCTTCTAGGCGTTCTCCCGCATGTTCGCAAAGCCCTTGCCCGCCAATTGTGACGCATATCGACTGGTGGACCGACACGCTCCACCTCGCCGCCATGACTGACTCGCTGTTCGAGTAGGACAAGCAGGTTGCGTTTTTCACCTATTCCGCAAAATGCGGAATAGGTGAAACTTTATTCCGGCGCTACTGTTTTCACCTATTTTGCAAAATGCAGAATAGGTGAAAATTTTCTTGCCTCAAGGGTCGGAGTGTGCTAGACTTGAAGGCGCAACAACGAAATGGAGGCGGAAATGTTTTTCGGGCGCGAGGATTCAATCAACTACGCCCGTTTCTACCTGAAGTACGCCGCCCCAAGGGGCTTTTCGGTGCGCACGGCCCTCGTTTACGACGGGAACCTTGCTCCATCGGTCGAGGCGGATGGCTACTTCAACGCCATCGTCCCCTTCAGCCGCCTACTTGGGCTGTAGGAGGTTATTGTTTTGAGCGCAAACGCCTTCAACCGCTATTATCTTTATGGTGGGCTTTGACGTCCGCCCAACCATGACGATAGTAGAGGAACCGTGTAATTAAATACAAGATATCATGAAATAAATACACAGTTCGAGACCGAAATATCTTGAACATTGTATTTATCTCTGGAATTTGGTATGATATTTACAGTGTTCAAAGAAATGAGGTCGTCATGATTGGCAGGAAAGAGGAGCTTAAGGCGCTTGATTGGGACTTGTCGCGTCCGGAATCCCAGCTTGTCGTTGTCTACGGAAGACGCCGCATAGGCAAGACGTATCTGATTCGCGAGAAATTCTCCGATCAATTCACCTTCTATCATACGGGGGTGCGCGGCGGCGCGTTGCGCGACCAGTTGAATGCGTTTCGCGCTTCGCTTGTGCAGTATGGCTACAGGAAATGTCCCCGCCTCACGAACTGGTTTGACGCCTTTACACGCCTTTCCGAATTGGTTGCCGCGGCACCAGGCGGGCGCAAGGTCGTGTTCATAGACGAGATGCCGTGGATGGATACGCCACGCTCGAAACTGGTGTCATCCTTCGAGTATTTCTGGAACAACCAGATGCTCGTCAGGAAGGAAAAGGACGTATTCATGATTGTCTGCGGGTCGGCGACGTCCTGGATTGTCGAGAACATCGTGCATAACAAGGGCGGGTTGCACGACCGATTGACCGACCGAGTGTGGCTCCGGCCGTTCACAATCAGGGAATGCGCCGAATACGCGGCGTCACTTGGGGTAACGCTCAGCCGCCATGAGCTTTGCCAGGCGTACATGATCTTCGGGGGCGTGCCATACTATTGGAGTCTTTTCCGGGGAGATCTGAGCTTTGCGCAGAATGTCGATATGCTGTGCTTCTCGGAACATGGAAAGTTGCGGGATGAATTCGACTACCTCTATTCATCACTCTTCCATGACGCCGCCGCGCATCTGAAAATCGTTACGGCCCTGGCCTCCTGCAAATCCGGCGTGTCCCGCGAGGAACTGGTCAGGAAGACCGTCATAACCAATGGAGGGACACTGAAGAAAGCGCTGGACGAGCTCGTCCGCTGCGATTTCGTCAGGCAGTTCAACGCATGGCACAAGAAGAACCGCGACGCCTTTTTCCAGCTTGTCGACAATTTCCCGCTATTCCACTTCTCCTCAATGAACGGAGGCGGGCGCGACCCGAATTTCTGGATGAACTCAGTCGGAGGGGCGCGGCTGGCAAACTGGGAGGGGCAATCCTTC
>JAEEGL010505593.1_pt1 | contig 11341 bp, 10 predicted proteins | sample 9134231 | NCBI WGS metagenome assembly JAEEGL01 (sample SAMN16246548, study PRJNA631951) | gut metagenome | biome: gut microbiome; feature: rumen; material: fiber-attached | host: Bos | place: Iran: Karaj | collected 2018-10
GATGTAACAGAATATCAAAGATACAAAAAGTGAAAGCAAATCACAACGGCAAGTGTTAGGACCATACTCCGTAACACGATGTAACATAATATCAAAGATACAAAAATTGAAAGCAAATCACAACCAACTGGCACTATATTCTCTAGTAGGTGTAATAGTGCCAGGGTTGTGATTTGCTTTCAATTTTTGTATCTTTGATATTCTGTTACATCTCAATATGAGAAACAGGATGAAACACAACTATTTACGTGTTGTAACAGAAATAAAAATCCAGTCTCTGCTGAGGCTGGATTTTTTGTTGTAAGATTGATTGCGCGTAGTGCTTATTTGACCAAAAAGTAACAGACCTTAAATAGAAAAGTAACAGAGTTAATTTTTATCAAAAAAATACAGATATGACAAATTCTGTCATAGTGACATGCTTTATTTGTATTTAGATTTACATGAAAATCCTATTCAATATGAAAAGAGAGGAACTTTTAAAACTATGCCATTTCTACAAGGGAGAAGAATATTGTCCGCAAGAATTTAAAGGGCGCAACGAAGGCAAATTATGGTTTTCAGAAAAAATCGCGTGTGAAATAATTGAAAACGGCTACAATATAGCCGAGAACCCACGTTATGGATTCGACAATTTGGTTTCGATGCACGTCTCAAAATGGGATCCATATAATTACTTGTCCGTATTAGAAACATACTTTCAACATTCTCCAACCTATAAAAATCGTATACTAAAAAATTTTTAGGTTACAACTTGTCGTATTATGAACAGTGTATTATTAGATTATTGCCGATACTACGGGCGTAATGTTGATGAAGAACAACCTAACGTGCCAAATGTTCGTGCGTTGCGAAAAAGCATGGATAGACGCTATAGAAAAACACATAGACTATTCAGACTTGATAGACGATTATATCTTTGCTGGATTAACTAATTTTGAAATGTACGATAACACGCCCGTTTTACTGAAGGCGATTTTGTTTAATCGTTTTGCAAGTTGGATTAGTGCGGATGTTGCCGAGTTCAAAGAATGGTACAATGATATATACCTTAATGCTGGTAGAGATACAGTGACATCAAAATTGAATTAAAACTAATAGATGAAACCTAATTCATTAAAACGATCTATTCCTGCCATTCAATCCATTCGTCAAGTATATAAAGGTGCAGTTACCTCTGATGGGAGGTTCGTTTCAATTTCAGACATAACTGAGGAGAACCGCAATAACACCTCATACACCTGCTTAGGATGTGGCAAAAGGCTTTATCCCGTGCTGGGAGAGAAGAGATCTCATCACTTTCGACATGAGAAAGACTCTGAATGCTCAGACTACAACCGCTACCTTCATGAATACGCAAAGGCGGAGCTAAAAAGGAGGTTTGACGAGGGAGATTCTTTCATAATAAAATACAACGCCAGCTTCAAGTGTCGCAATTTTGAAAATTGTACCGTAAGAAATGGCCACAATTGGAGATATTGCTCCTACTGTGACACATGTACACGCGACCTTAAGAGAACGTATGATACATGCACGCCCGAAAAAGGATACTACGAGGACACCCCAGACGGTAAAAAAAGATATATAGCAGACCTAAAACTAACAAGTACCAAGGAAGATGTTCAACCTCTAACGCTGGAGATTTGGGTCAATCATGAATGCACCAAACAAAAGAGGAACTCCGGAACTATGATAATAGAGATAAAGATTGAAAAAGAGGAGGACGCCTGCAGGGAGATACAGGAGACGGCGGATGGTGATGAAAAGCCCATACTCTTCCATGGGTTCGACAGGAATATAATAATACCACCTCTGTATGTGTTCCGCCATCTAAAAGTCATGCCAGGCATTTACTCGAAAGTGGTGGTAATGACTGAGAGTAGCTGTAGTGAGAAAGTGGAGTTTGATAAGGACAGTAACTGCTCATATGAAATTATCATATCAAACACATCCAGAGGAAACCTTAAACCTAAAATATGCGAAAAGGCGCTTGCCTGTTTCTTTCCCGCTTTGCGGATAAGGGAGTTGTGCTCACACTATATGATAACAAGTCGAGGCATAATGTGCAGAAAAGGCAACAGCCGCTACAACTGCCCCTGTGACAGTTACACACTCAACACAGAGGAGAAGAATAAGTTCCTACACACTTTAGCAAGACATGACGTTGAGATATGGACATCAAATAACAAATAAGTTGCTGATGTATAATGCCAAGGGTTTAACTGAAATTTAATTAAATATGGAAACAGAACAAGTTATAGTAAGTTTATATCAAGGTGGAATGCACCTTACAATAGAGACGAGCAGAAAAGTGCTGGAAAAGATGTCAGAGATAAAAGCCAGAGACCCGCAGAAGTGGCAAAGAAAGGATATGACCCTGATGAAACAGGCGAAGCAGGAGCTCGGAATAATAGTTAAGATGGAATAACAATTCAAGTAAATTTTTTGTATTTTTGTAACTCAATCCTCACAGTAAACTCTTAGAGATGGACATAACGTGGGTTGTTAAACTGTAAACATTCCCTTTCTGGTTTAACTAACATGGACCATTCGTGGATAAAAGTTGGATTGTAAATCATATAAACATATACTATGAGTAATATAATCACATATGCTTCATTGGCTATAATTGTATTAGCGTTCATTTACTTTTTTGTTGAACTCATCTGGAAATTATGTACAGCTAATAACCTGCTAATTAATTTACAAAACTCTGATGATATCATTGAATCTTTTCAAGGTACAAAACTCGAAGGGTTATGGGCAGGTTATGGAAAAAACATTAGCATCACAACACCAGATGGAATGAGAACAAATATACCTTCATCAACTTATTTCAATGATGATAATGTGTCCGCTGCGTATAAGTTAAATTTACGTATGCTTGATGCTGTTTCGGGTATGTTGGTAGGTCTTGGCCTTTTGGGTACATTCCTTGGATTGACTGTTGGTATTGCTGGTTTTGACAGCTCCAGTTCAAATAATATCCAACAAAGTATTCAGAATCTGCTAGGTGGAATGTGGACTGCGTTTATCACATCTTTAGTCGGCATGGGCTTATCGATAATTTATACATTAATATACAAGTTTATACATAATAAATTTCATAAAAACATATATTCTTTAACAGAACATTTAGATGATATTTATTACATAGATGACATCAAACTTCAAGAGCTGAACCAAAAGGCTTTAGTTGAATCAATACTGCATACGATAAGGTCTGAATTTGATAGTAAACTGATGTATTCTAATGAGAGAGGTGAGGCTGTAACTATCGGCAATGCTATTCGAGAAATCCTTACAGAGAACATCGAACAGTCTAGGGCTTTAAAATCTTTCTCAACAGATCTTGCGCTTGAATTGAATAACGGATTTGATGAAGTGTTATCGCGTCAGATGCAACAAAAGATTCTACCTCTTATGGAGAGTGTTGACGCAACAACAAAATCGGTTATAGAGCACATTGACCAGATGGCATCAATTGTAGCGTCTCCTGCTTCAGGGTTAATGGAGAGCGTAGTTGAAGAATTGAAAAAGAGCATGACTGCTATCATAGATGAATTTAAAACCAATCTTTCTGGTTCTACGACTTCACAACTTGAGACTCTTGCCTTGCAGCTTGGTACGGCCTCACAGGCAATGGGGGATTTTCCGAAAAATATGGAACATATTTCCAATACGCTCCAAGTTACTATTGGCGAGGTGAAGAATGCTATAACAGAAATAAGCAAAACATCAGCTAATGCCAATTCTGCAGCAATGCAACAGATGCAGGAGCAGATAGCCTTTGTTACAAGTTCCATCAGCAATGCTATTTCTGAGGTGAAAGAAGTTATGAGTAGTATTACCCAAAGTTCACAGGAACAAAGCAGTCAAATGATAACAAAGTTATCTGATGCGGCTGAAAAGATGGGGGCGTTTCTTGATACCACAATATCAAGTTTATCTTCTTCAGTACAGAATTCTATGAAATCAATTACAGATGAAGTCGCAAACAAACAGGCTGATTTGATTGCTCTGCAAGATGACACTACATCACAAACGAAAAAATTGCTTGAAGCGTTCAATGATGGGCTAGACCGCTTGGAGAAGATGAATGAATATGTAACTGGTACGATGAATAATTTCAAGCAGGCACAAGGCGAAATCAGTATAACTACTGGTAATCTAAGGGTTATCAGTGGAGATATGAAGTTGGCTACCGAACTGTTCAATAAGGGACAAAGTGATTATACAGAGAAACTAAATCAAATGCAACTTTCAAGTCAGAGAAGTATAGACCAGATAGCAGAACTGTTACGTAGTTCCGGGCAGATGACCGATGAATATGCTAAGAAGTTTGAAATTATCAAGCAAGGGCTTGGGAATATTTTCGCACAATTACAAACCGGTCTTACAGAGTATAGTCGGACAGTACAAGCTACCACACAAAAATATCTTGACCAATACAGCTCAAGTCTCACCCAGACAACTGACGCATTAGCAAGCACGATTCAGCATCAGAATGATATTGCTGAAATGTTGGCTGAAACTCTTTCAAAAAAACGATAAATGAAGAAACAGAAAATAGACAATAACAGTCATGAAGAGAATGCCTTCTCGCTTTCAACTGGAGACCTAATGGCTGGCCTGCTATTCATCTTCATTCTTCTGCTAATGGGCGCTCTTCTTCAAGTTCAGGAAAAAGCCGAACAAGATGAGGAAATTGTAAAACAATATGACCAGATAAAGACTCAACTCTACATAGACCTTCAAGAAGAATTCAAGAAAGATTTGATTGTATGGAGAGCCACTATCGACTCCACACTATGTATTCGGTTTCAAGAGCCCACTATGTTGTTTGATGAAGGACAAGACATGTTGAAACCAAAATTCAAGGAAATTCTCAAGGACTTCTTCCCTCGATATATTGCTGTGCTTAATAGGCCACAATATCGAGATAATATTGAGGAGATACGTATTGAGGGACATACCAATACCAATGGGGAATATTATTCTAACATGAAACTTTCTCAGGATAGGACGCGCGCCGTGTTACAGTATTGCTTCAGTTTGATGAATGAACAGGATGTGGAATGGCTTAAAGGATTAGTTACGGCTAACGGTTTGTCATCTAGTCATCTGATATTGACAAAAGACGGAGTAGAAAATAAAGATTTATCTCGACGTGTCGAGTTTCGTGTAAGGACAAATGCAGAGAAACAACTTGAAGAAATAGCAGACAAGCGATTTAATAGAAAAAAACGTGAGTGACGTTTATAGCCTTTTGAACATAAATTCTGATGTGCTGAAGGACTTTAGCCTTCTAGCAAATAGGGTTGGAGACCATCAAACGGAGAAGGTCATCAACCAAAATTTGCGTAAGTTGAAGTCAATAGAGGAACGTATGTTTATTAGTGAAGGCATAAAAGTGTCAATGCAATCTATTGATGAGGTTCTTTATAAGATAGTACAAGCAGCCCATAATGAAGTCGTCAATAAGGAAGACTGGACGATGCGAGAACTTCGTATTGTTTCATATTATATGATGAAACTCCAAGATGATGAGGCATCATTCGAATATGCTTTGATGCTGCTGGATAGGGGGTGGAGAAATATGTATTTTAATGGGCTTGTGTTTTATTTGATGAACTCATGGTGTTTGATTAAGCCTGATTTACGGTTAAAGACTAGTCAACTTGTAATAAAAAAACTTCAGGAATATGCAGATGACAATCGCCGTTATCTTATGCTGAAGAACCACGCCAATTTGTTTGATAATGTAGGTCCACAAAGAATGGCATATCTTCTTGTCAGTCAGAATAAGGACGTACGTGACGCTCCATTGACTATAGGATGTAAACCATCAACGTTTTCTCAATCATATTTCTCTGATGTTATCATAAAATATTGTGAACGGCATCCTCTTGGAGAAGATATGTTAGAGGAAGTATTTAAGGCTCATGATATGAAAAGGACAAAGCAATTGCTTTTTGCGGATCTTGTCATGAAAGCCGATAAAGATGGAGATGCTGTGAAGCAGACACAACTTAGCAAATTCATCAATCGAATATTGGGTGATGTAACATTGACTGCCACATGGGCTCCGTTTCTTGGTGCCACAAATGAAGAAGCTTCTAAATTAAAACGTGCTATGCAGCAAGTGAATCTATGGTTCACACGACGTATCATAGAGACCTTCTTTGAAGTTTGTGTTCAAGATGGTGAACGCAAGAATTTTTGGTTGGAATATGTACAATATGTTAGAGGCTTCAAGATAGTAGGTTCAAAAACAACTAAGGGAGTATTGCAGAGTGACCAAAGAGTAAGTACAATGTTTCAGCGCCACTTCATCGAGACAAACTCAACTTATTCCCAAACAGCAGCTCTCGTACTTTGTATAAAAAACTATGTTTTGGTAGAGTTCTCAGATACTGGAAGCGTTTATGCCTATAAGCAAACCCATAATAAGGTACAATTTTTGAAGCGTAACACAAGATTTTTGACATCAACAAATGATTTAAAGGACACCTCTTTAGATAATTTGGTTGAGAGTGACTACTGGTATGGTTTATCATATAGTGATGAAGGAAGATTGACTCATAGGGGCTATTGGCAAGATAGGTTAAAAAAGTGGTTGCAAAACAAAGTGATGTCAAGTGCCAATACTGGCACATCGTATTTTGACACGAAGGACGATAATATCTTTATAGCTCAGCCTCTTCCCAAACAGAAGAAAATCGAAAAGCCAATTGAGCCTGTTATTATACCTAAAGTAGAGCCAGTTACAAAACCTGTTACGCCTATTCAACGGCCAGTTTCAAAGCCCACCATTCAACCATCAGTACAAGTTCTGACCAATGCGGTGTATAGACAAAATGTGAACTACCTCATTTCAAGCAAATGGATATTCAATGATAGCTGTAGGGTCGTATGTAATAGTCACGGTTTTTTTGTTAACATCGCCAGAACTGGAATGTTTGTGAAGATAACGGGGCTTAATGGTGCATCTCCTACTGGAAATATATGGATAAAGCGTCCGAATCTACAAGGTTGGTCGAAGATAATTCATGCCGTTTCATCAGATATTAATATCACAGTAGGTTACATTAAACAAGGAGGTGTTGGACTGATCTATAAATATGATTTAACCCAATGCTCTTTTATGGCAATTAAAACAAGATAAGATGTTAAGAACAAGTATAAACGATAATGGCGTAATATTTACGGTTAACTATAATGGCCATGACATCAGTTTTAACGATTGGAGCAATACGGATGACTGTATTTATTTTTTGCCGTTAGCAACCTTGGTTGATAATGGATATGCGACAGCCTCAGAGGATGGTTGCATAGTTCCGTTTGAGAATATATATCTTTTTGATGATGAGGAAAGAATGCTACTGGGTATTCCATGTCTTTATGATATGGCTATTCGACTTAGGGGCGAAGGGATGCTGAATACATCTGATTTCAAATACAAACTGGAGTTTCTTTCATCAGTGCCAGATGGTAAGTTGTTTACGGCTGAGCGTTGTGGTAATATAATCATTTGTGAAGACAAGAAATACCTGTTGTCAGAAGAACAATATGAACTCCTAAGAAGGGTGGATGAATATAACAATTTGGAAGTTTCCAATAAAACAACAGATAACAACCTGCGTATCTTTGCTGAAATAAAGAAACTCGCACTACAGGCAAATTGTGAATTGGATAGCTATCTGTCAAATGAGAATGTTTGTGTTCCCGACAAAATAAAGATAGAGATTAGCACAGATGAGACAGGCTTTACCATTGATCCGTCCATTAACATTGAAGAGAATGATAAGTTCCAGACGGCATTTGAGAAGATGAGGAAAGTACAAGGTCAGTATCCTTTACAACGAGATAATGGGGAGAGAGTCAGAGTTGTTTTGAGTCCTGAACAGAAATCAAATCTTGAACAACTTAAGAAAACAGGAGGAAGACACAGAACCCGAGAGCAGATAAAGGAAATTACAGAACATCCTACCGAATTATTTGATCCGAATGTATTTGATCTTTCAGAACTGTACAGTGATAGAGTGATAGAAATTGGCATATATAAGCCAAAATTCGTCCCATTCATTAGTCCTTACAAATCATGCTGGATTGTTGGAGCAAATGTTGAAACACCAGAAAATGGAACGACAAAGATTTGCATTAATAGCGAGGAAGAGCTGTCTGATTTGAAGATGTCCATCAAAGAGGCAGAAGATGCGAATAAGCCAAATATTGATTACAAAGATACTCAAATAGACATAGAGGATGCCAGATTTCTTGCGGATATAGCAGAGAAACAATTAAAGAGTCCAGATAAACCTGTACAGGCTGAAAGAAGTGAACGTAAGGTTCTAATTATAGAAGAAAATGCCGAGGAACTGGGTTTTGCTGTTAAAGATGGAGCAATAGAACGAAGTGATAACTATATCTTGTTCAATAATCCATTTATGCAGGAAGGTTATGCCCTGAAAGAGCACCAGAAGGAAGGTGTCGCATGGTTACAATATATGTACAGTAGTAAGGCTAGCGGTTGTCTAATGGCAGATGACATGGGATTAGGAAAAACATTACAGATTCTTTATTTCATTGACTGGCACTCGCGTAATTTTCTCAATCATAAGCCTTATCTGATTGTTGCCCCTGTCTCTCTTCTTGAAAATTGGGAAAACGAATATAACCGTTTCTTTATGACGCCGCGTTTGAGTATAACCCGCCTTACATCCAGGGATGTACCGCGTCAGTATAATGCTGATGTGGTAAAGGCAATACAAGGGACGGATATTGTTCTTACAAACTACGAATCTCTACGAATCGCGCAGTTAAATTTTTGTGCTGTAGAGTTTGATATTGTTGTTTTGGATGAAGCACAAAAGATAAAGACACCAGGCACTCTTGTAACTAATGCAGCTAAGGCTCTAAAAAGTAATTTTAGAATTGCCCTGACTGGCACACCAGTAGAGAATACTTTGCTTGATTTGTGGTGTATTGTGGACTTTTGTGTGCCAGGATTACTTGGTAATGCTAGGGCGTTTGCCTCAAAATATCAAAATCCACTTAAGAAGAAAGATACAGACATTGTTGCTCTTGGTAATGAAGTACATGAAAAACTTGGAGTGTACTTTATGCGTCGCTTGAAGAAAGATGCCGCGAAAGACTTGCCTCAAAAATACGAATTAAAGCAGCCAGTGGAAATGCCTTCTGTTCAGGAAGGGACCTATAGACGTGTCATTAACAGTTATGTATCTGGTCAGCAACCAAACATGTTGCTTACTATCATGGATATTAGGGAAATTTCGGAACATCCGTATTTATATGATTCAACATTACAGGACCATGAATATGATGAACTTATCGATGCCTCGGCAAGATTACAAGCTACAATTCCATTCCTTGACAGGATAAAAGCAAGGAATGAAAAAGTCATCATATTTGCTGAAAGAAAAGAAACGCAAAAGATGCTACAGCGTGTTTGCCTTGAACGATATGGTCTAGTAACAAAGATTATAAATGGAGACACGCCATCAATCGTTACACGTCAGTCATCCGGAAAGCAATCACGTCAGTCTAGTATTGACCAATTCCAAATGGTGGCGGGTTTCAATGTAATTATTATGTCGCCAGTTGCTGCTGGTATGGGGCTCAACGTTACTGCAGCAAACCATGTGATACACTATAGTCGTCACTGGAATCCAGCAAAGGAAAGTCAGGCTACCGACCGTGCGTATCGTATAGGTCAGGAAAAAGATGTTTATGTGTACTATCCAATGGCAGTGTGTAAAGACTTCAAGTCATTTGACGAGACATTAGATGAACTCCTTTCACGTAAAACATCTCTTGCTACATCGACTTTGTTTCCAACGGAACGTGTAGAAGTAAGGCAAGAAGAACTCGGACAAATGTTGTTTAGTATAAATTAGCAGATTGTAACAGAAATAAAAATCCAGTCTCTGCTGAGGCTGGATTTTTTGTTTCGTGAATGATTTTTAGTAGGCGTCTTTGTGAATTTCAATCTTTATCCTTGTGAAGCCTGTAGTTCCAGTTTGCATCTCTCTTCATGTGGTCTCCGAATGTTAAAAGGGGTAGGGAGATTGTTATAAATGTGCCGCCAACGCTGATTAGTGCTATGCCTGCAGGGTTGATGGCGGTAGTTCCTTTGGAACTTGTTTCTGGTCTTACTGTTGCCATTACAATTCCACCGATGAGTGACATGGCTGCTCCTACGGTTATGAATGCGGCTCCGGCCTTGACACATCGGCTGCCCATCATATACTCTTCATAAATTGGCGCTTGAAGTGGAATAGAGACGCTTTCTCTAATTTCGGCATCGCTGGTGCCGTAGGTTCTGTAAACACTAGACTTCAATACTCCGTCTGAATAGGTGGCGTCTGACGTGCCAAGTCTGTACTCTCTGTACAACTGGTTCCAACCTTGTGCCTGTGCAAACATTGTTGCCGCGCACAACAGTAAAATTGCAAATGACTTTTTCATAGTGGTTCTAAATTTTTTGCAAATGTTGAGCCGCTATGATGACAAAAAATGTCATTGTGTTACTTAAACTGTACCAATCTTGGGTACGGTTCGTGAAATATTCTTCAGTTGTACCCATTTTGGGTACGACTTACTAAACGGGGTACAATCTGAAATTACACGCTGTAACAGAAATAAAAATCCAGTCTCTGTTGAGGCTGGATTTTTTGTTTTACAAATGGAATATTTATCGGAGTAGTCTTAGTCAAATGCTTGCTCTAACCCTTTTGCAAATTCAAATACAGAGTTCTTAATTCTGTTGTGCGTTGCTGTTGTCGGGCGCCTTGTACCTTTCAATCATAGGTGTATGTTGCTTCTATGGTTTTACCTGTCCTTTCTGTGTATGATTGCATGGAATTTTCCCAGACTGCTTTAAAATCATCTTTGGCCTGTGATAATGTTTTGCCGTCTCCTATTACCAAGAATGGCAAATCACCATGCTCTGTGTATATCCCAAATGAGCCGTCTTTACCTTGCTCTATGTGTGCTTTAACTGTTTTCATATTGGGCGCAAATGTAATGATATTTTTTATGTACGATGACAAATTTTGACATCGGGGTATGATTTTTTTGTAGTTAAATTTAAAATTGTTAAATTTGATGTTCAAAGAGTTTTAAGGGTATGGTGTTTGCGTGGCTATAATGAAAGTTTGAAAAATATGACAAAGAAGTTAGAGATAAGAAACAGCACGGCTGAGTTCCTGATATTTCAAGCGGAGACAAAAGAGCAGGGAGTAGAAGTAATGTATGCCGAAGAAACAATTTGGTGTACTCAGAAAGCGATGGCTGCACTCTTCGATGTTGGAGTGCC
>JAEEGL010762406.1_pt1 | contig 11341 bp, 5 predicted proteins | sample 9134231 | NCBI WGS metagenome assembly JAEEGL01 (sample SAMN16246548, study PRJNA631951) | gut metagenome | biome: gut microbiome; feature: rumen; material: fiber-attached | host: Bos | place: Iran: Karaj | collected 2018-10
ACACGGGAAAAACGCTTGGGAAGGACAACATATTTGAGGATTCTCAGGACAAACTGGTAATTGGGTTCATCATCCAGTCTAAGTACCAGGAAAAAGGTGACGAATGCAATGGCGATACAGATCCCCAGTTTCCAGGGCAAAGACGATATGGCAAATAAAAGTACCAACGCCGCTCCCAGTGCCGCCACTATGATGTCTCCTATAGACACTCCTTTAAATAATTCAATTCTGACCTTTGTTTTTCCGGGAATCAGTCTCATGAAGCTTGTCCCAATCCTCTCTTAGTCTTTAACGCACCAATGACGACTCCCCTTTTTGGGCAGGATCCGGGGTTTGAATCCTGCCAAAGGGCAATCGTCGCATTTTATTACTTATTGTTATTATTCGGAACGATGGGGGCGGGGATCTTCGGTCGTTCCACGCCGTTGACCTTGATGGTCTCATTCGTTCCAAGGTTTTGGATGGGCTGCGCATTGTTAATGAAATTGGGCTGCGCAACATCCGCTACCGGTTGCTGTAACTGCTGGTTCACGCCCGGATTCGCCTGATTGTTGACAATCTGCTGCTGATCGTTATTGTTGATAATCTGCTGATCATTGTTATTGATGATCTGCTGGTTATCCTGGAACTGCATCTGATTGTTGTCTGCAACCTGAACATTATCATTTGCTGCCGGCTGCCCTTCCATCATCGGCTGGGCAATCATCTCAGGCTGGGCATCCATCACAGGTTGAACATTCATTCCCTGCGCGCCTTCAACCACAGCGCCGACTCCGGGTACTACTCCCTGAGCGCCATCCACAACGGGACCCATTCCGGGTGCTCCCACTGCTCCGGGTACAGCTGCCTGGGGTACAGCTGCCTGGGCTACTCCGACTCCGGGTGCCACCACCGGGCCTCTGCCTCCGGGTGCTACCGGCTGGCCTCCGCCTACGGGACCTCTGCCTCCGGGTGCCAACGGCTGGCCTCCGCCTACAGGACCTCTGCCACCGGGTGCTGCTCCGACGATACCGACTCCGCCTACCGGACCTTTGCCCTGGATGGGTGCTCCGCCCTGTATCTGTCCCTGCTGATTGGGTGCAACATTTTGCACACCATCGTCGCCGGCTTGCAGGTTATTCACTCCAAGATCCCCTATAGGATTCGGGACATCACCGGGCTGCTGGCCTTCCATACCCTGGCCATCTCCGCCCGGGCCTTCCATACCCTGGCCTTCCATACCCTGACCTTCACCGCCCGGGCCTTCGCCGCCTTCCTGCATACCCTCCTGATTTGCAAAATCCTGGGAATCCGGCAGATCGCCGCCTTCATCCATATCCTGCATACCGTTCGGATTCTCATCCTGCTGCGCCTGGCCTCCACCGGCTCCGCCGCCTCCGGGACCGCCGCCGCCGGGACCGCCCTTACCCTTGGGCGTATAGCCTGTTGCTGCTCCGATTCCGGCATTCACAACGCCCTGTGTCATGTCAAGCGCCTTATTGGCCAGATTGCCGCCGCCTCCGGCTCCACCACCGGCGCCACCACCGGCTCCGCCGCCGCCGGGACCGCCGCCTCCGGGACCGCCGCCTGAGCCCTTGTTTTTGTTTTGAGGCTTATGACCGGTCGCTGCTCCGATTCCGGCATTCACAACTCCCTGCACTGCATCCAGTGCTTTATTGCCAAGTCCTGACTTGGAGGGAAGTCCGCCGCCGCCTCCGGCTCCTCCGCCGCCTTCGCCGCCTCCGGCTCCGCCACCTTCGCCGCCGCCTTCACCGCCTCCGGCTCCGCCACCGGCTCCGCCGCCGGCACCTTTGTTCATAGCCTTCTTTGCAGCACCAAAGGCTTTGTTAACACCCCAGCCTGCAGTTTTTCCTACCAGGCCACGCATGGCATTTCCAACGGTATCGGAAGCATTGATCGCCTGCCATCCGGCGTTATCCGCCAGAATACCTGTTACCATACCGGACGCCTTTCGGGCCGTCATAAATGCAATCACGATCATCATCAGCTTTCCGAGATAGTCCAGCGGACGCAGGAAGTTGATGGTATCAAATCCCAGATTCGCGGACAGATCAAACAGCTTCAGGTTTCCGGAAGCCACAATAGGGATAAAGATCTGTACCACCCTTACGGAAAGGACCGTAGCGAATACGGAAAAGCTCTGAATGATAAATGCGGTCAGCCACTGCTTTGCCTTACCGCCGTTATCCAGAGGCCATACTGCAAAGAAGGGCGGAGCGATCAGATACAGAAACAGCATATTGAAGATCCTGGAGATACAGTTTCCAATGATCGCCAAAAGCTCAGCCGCCATGAACAGTGCGGTCAGCCAAATATAGACATAGTCGATATCACTGATAAAGAAGCTTTCAATAATGGCTTCATAATTGTAAATGGTAAACCTGCCCTGTCCGTCGGCATAAAACTTTCCGCGGACGGGATCCGTAAAGGACGGATCCTTATTATAATCCTGATTTCGTGCCGCATGCATCGTCCCGCAAAGGAAACACATTCGATCCAGCGGAACACTGGCGCCTACACTGAAATCCATACTTTCTGTTTTGTTGAATTTTCTCATCGGATAAAAGCTCTTATCCGTCCGGATCGTATCCATAACGCCGGTCACGGCATTGGATAAGCTGTCATAATAGACATCCGCCTTAGCTTCCTCACTCAGTTGGGCCGCCAGCGCAATCTTTTGCAGGGAATTCTGCCAGTTGTTGATGGGATTGCCCTTTTTGTCCTGGGTCGGATAATTGTAGTCAAAGACTCCCTGCCTTTGCAACCACTCCATTTCCGGTCGGATCTCATTGTAGCAGGCGTTGATGTTATACCTGCTGTTATAGCTTGGATTGATCGAGTAATTTCCTATGGTATTGAGCACCCTGGCCATCGTGGATAGCTCTTCATCCGAAAATGTCCTCTCCGCCTCCAGATGGAGATTGGAAGCGTTGTTAAAGACATAAGCGATCTGGGTCATCAGCTTATCGGAAAACTCCAACACCACGGAAAACCCAAAGGTCAGCGAAATGATGAACAGGATGCTTCTGAACAGATTCCCTACGATGGTTCCCATAGAGGCCTGGTTCTTGCCTTCGATATCGAACATCTTGCGGATCACAGCAATGATCGCAAAGCCGAAGGCCATGGCGATACCGATCAGGGCCATCCCCCAATAAGCATTCGTAACCGTCCTATTGGAAAAGAACACATCGATAAGCTTCGTTTCCTCATCATTCAGATACACCGGGTGCGTTCCGGCGAAAACCTCAAATATGACATACAAGGCTCTGACGATACCGCACAAGGCGATGGCGATCAAATACTTGATATGTGCCCACAAGGAGGCAAAATCAAACGCATCTGTTATCCAACTCATACCTGACTTCCTCTGACTTCCTCTTTCCTTACCACGCTCTTATCTGACGCGCATTCTGGCTCTTTCAACATGCAGGTAAATGATGACTGCGGCGATGATCGCAAGGAACAGTGCAAAGAATACCACACTTTGCGCGTTCAGATACAACAGGATCGTTACCACATATTCCGATTCATTTCCTGCCTGATCCACAGCAGTGATCTGATACTGCCCGGATGACTTTAACGTATTGCCTTTGACCTTATACTCGGCTCCGTCCTTTAAAAAGGTCATGCTCTCGCCCTTTTCAAGGCCTTCCCAGGTGACCGGGCCCCTTGCCCGATACTGTTCATCCACACCGATAAAGGTCAGCTGCGGCGGTGTATGATCGATGATCACCCGAAGCGTGTAATGCAGATCTGCCTTCGGGCAGCTGTATTCCGCCTTCATCTCTCCTTCGGTGATCATTTCAATCCGGGTGCGGTTGTTGTTGATCTGCACACCGTCGATATAGACCGAATCCACCTGAAACCCATCCGGCATATCATAGTAATTGACAGCTCCCGTGGTCGTGCCGATGATGGTAAAGGAAAACAGATCCTCCACATCCACACCGCTGCCGAGCCTTACGGCATAGGCACCCTCCTGTGAGATCATTTCCAGATCCTGATTTTCCAAAAGCTCTCCGTCCCTATACAGGGAAACCTGTACGCCCTCGGGGACCCGGATCCCAACCGAATCCTGAGTGATCATCCCGTCTGCCACACTGGACATCACCTCACAGTTGAAGCGGCTTGACAGAAAGACAAAACAGTTCATTCCCCTGTCATACAGCATCTTCTGGGAAAGATCGATCCTGGCATCCTCGGAGATGGATTCTCCGTTTTTTCCAAGCGGCTGCCCGGAAACCAGATCCAGCTCACCTTCATATTCCATGACCGCGCTGCTATAACCGCTGTTCCCTGCGCTGCTGGAGCCGGAGAAGCCGTCAGCCGACTCTCCGCGGCCCGTTACCAGCTTATCCGTCCACTCCGGCATGGAATCGTCTTCACTGCTCTCATCACTCTGGCTGCTATCCTCCTGCACCTGCTGCGATGCAGAGCCAAAGCCTGCTACTGCATTGTCCGCTGCAATCCCCGAAGCCGTTGACATGGAGTTATCGCTGCGTCCCTGGGAGCTGCTACTGTCCTGGGTATTTCCCGAAAACACCTGCTGCAGTACATCCTCCGTGGAGGCCCCTGTTGTCTGGGTGGAGGTGGTTGTATCGCTTTGCCCTCCGACCTCGGGAACGCTTTCGGTTCCCTGTGAAAGGGGCTGCGGTTCATTTTCGCCGCCGATCACCTGCCCTGTTCCGGCATCAATCTCGGTCACTGCAGCAAACACATTTTGACCGGTAAGAGAAAATCCTGCAAGCATACCGGCTGCCAGACAACCGGCCAGCATCACTCTCATCTGTTTTCTCTTTTTCAGGATCTCTGTATTTGAGCCTGTCATACTAAATACCTCCAAGGGGGTCATTTCGTTGCAACGAATTTTGGTTTCCTGTATCTTTTATTCCTGTGTATCAGCAGATTGTTCTTCCTCCGATACATCAGCCTTTGCCGCTTCGGCCGCCTCTGCGGCCTCCCTTGCCTTCTGGGCCTTCAGTCTGCCTTCCTCGGAGGTATCTCCTTCCACCTCGCCCTCTTCCATGGCGAGTGCCTCGGGATCCTGCGTCCTGTCCTCGTTCTCATAGCTCATAACACCTTCTACGGCAGTAGCGCCGCCTTCATATTCCGCTTTTTTGACTGACAGGGTCCCGTTTTGGTCACAGCCTAAAAGGAAGGTGATCTTCATTCCCACAAGTTTGCTTTCGATCGTCAGCCTGCAATATCCTTCCGACTGTCCGAACAGCTTCAGATTGATTGTTTCCAGATCGGAAGCAACTGTTGTGCTTTTTTTCCAGATGTGCAGGCTTTGATCCTGATACCACGCCGGATCCTGTCCCGGTTCCGGAATCATGTTGTATTCGCTCAGTTCCTCCTGCGATATATGATCATGTTTTAGGGAATCCATCTGCGCATCCAGCTTCTGAAGTTCAGCCAGCAAAGCAGGATCGTCGATCTGGCTGTAATCGATCGACTCCGACTGCTCCTCGCCATCGGATCCGATTGCATCCGCCTCCTCTTCATCAGTGTCTTCCGGATCCGCCTGCGGGGTTCCTTCCTCGTCGGTATTGATCATTTCATAGTTCCAGTCACACAGATTCGGCAGCTGCAATAAAAACTCATTTTTGCTGTCGATCTGATACCGGTAGGGATAGGCACTGTCTTTGGCCATTTCCACCACACCCGTCATTTCCTGTTCATCACAGCTGCCGAACTGGATCTTCAGTTTTCCTTTTTCGTCCGCTTTAACCGTAAAAGAAACACTCACACGCGCACTGACATCTTCCCAGCTTTCCTCCATTAATCCGGCGCTGTTAAATGAAACCGTTTCCTCTTCGGGCTGCGCGTTTTGTCTGACAAATACAAGGCTGTACTGATCCCTGGCTTCTACGGGTTTTACCGCAAACACCGCCTTATGCTTCTTCTCTTTGCCTTTTTGCTTCACCGTTACCGGCGGTGTGATCACAAGGGGATCCGTCAGATAGCCATCTTTATCCACCTGCGGATAGGTATAGGTTTCCGCTTCGCAGCTCCAGACATGCTCCGGACTCATGCTGCCATCCAGGGTAACCTTCATGGTCCCGTTCGATGCGACCTCGATCTCATAAGGATATTGTGTTCCTCCGGTATAAACCTCTTTTTTTCCGCAGCCGGTCAAGGCTGCAAACATGACAAGAAGCAGCGCGCATGCCGCTGCCTTTGTCATTGCCGGATTTTTCTTAAGCCATTTCGTTGTTTTCATAGGTTTCTTTCTATTGATTCTCATGTCAGTGTTTCACAGGGTTACCTTCCACTACCTCACTCAGGGCTGCAAACTGGGCATCTGAGATCGTCGTTCCCAAGGAACCTGTAAAGAAAGTTGCCGCATTTGTCTTCCACCCCGTGGACGATTCCGTTTGCGCCGGAGCCTTGGGCGTGTAGATCGTACCCTTATTGACGACTCTGACTTTTTCCTCCTTCATGGATGTCGGTCCGCTTTCCGATGCGCTGATCAGACTGTTGGTATGTGCAAGCCGATAGGCCAGCCAGTCATTGTTGTAATATGCTCTGAGCATTCCCAGATCACTCAGCTGATAGCCTGCATACAGGACCGCTCCTGCACGGTTCTCGATCTCCGCCGAAGAGTTGGCAATCAGACGATTACAAAATGTAGTTCCGAAATTATACAGCTTTCCGCCCTCTGTCAGTTTGAGCTGGCCCTGCTGCACGATGCTGGTATTATTCGGATCGGTCTGGCACAGGATTACTCTTGCCTTGTTCATCACGACGAAGGCACCGCCGTTTTTCACTTCCACACTGGCTCCTCCGTTCCAGGAACCGTCTCTGGAATAGGCCATCAGTGTTGCACCGTCCTGTACCAGAAGGGTTCCGCCATCCACTTCGATCTTGCCGTTTAAGAAGGTAGTGCTGTTGATCACCAGAACCGAACCTTCCTCCACCTTGGTAACCGTATTTCCCGGAAGTATGCTGTTTTTCTTCAGACTCGTTACCTGTCCGCTGTAGCAGTGAATCCCGGCAGGATAGATGTTAAAAGGCACTTCCTTTCCGGTATAGAAATAAAACCATTGTCTTTTTCCCTCGCGGATCTCATATTCCGCGGAAAGGTTATCATCGTTTCTCTTAAATACCGGGTCGCGTCCGCTGACATTCTGGAAAATGTTACAGCCCTTATGCCCGTCGCTGTCTCCTCTGGCCTCAACGGTCCACTGCACACCTACGACATTGTTGTGGCTCTCTGTCTTCATCTGCAGATAATCGTCATCCGCCGTGATCCTTCTTTTGGTCATCACTTCCGTATAAACCGGATAGTTATTGCCCGCCTTGTTGACGACCCTGCCATCGGTCCTCCCCTGATAGATCGTTACCTGCGGATAGTAATCATTGTCCTTATCCAGTGTATTATTGGTAACAAAATACGGGGCTCCCCGGCCGTTATCGGTCAGCCACTTGTTCTCCGTCCAGAACAACTGTCTGTCATCGGCTACAGACTGTACACCATACCATCTTTTGCTAAAGGAATCTCCGGAAATGTATTTCGTCCCGTCCTTGTTCCAGAGGATCATCACCCTGATCTTGGTATTCTTCGGTTTATTGAATGTACTTACGATATCATAAGCTGCCGTCCACTCGTAATAGATCGCCTCATCTTCGGTGTCTGCGGCCAGCACCCTGATCCGGCTGTCCGGAAAGCTGATATATCCCACTGTCAGAACCAGGGACAGTGCCAGCGCTTCCAAGCGTCTGCAAAGGCTTTTTCCCTTTATGAAATTGTGCTTTCCGACTCTTTCTTTCTTCGCGTTCATCTTACTATCCTTTTACTTTCCTAAGGCATTCAGTTTTCTGATGTTCTTCTGCTCCTCTTCAAGCTTCTTATTCTGCTTGCTCTGCGCCTTTTTCCTTCGCTCCTTGAAGACCTTATCTGCATCCTTCTGCCTCTTGATCTCCTTCGCCTGCGCTTCCTTGTTCAATTTGTTGCGATAATGCAGATCATTCGAATATTTTGCCGTGAAGTCTTCCATCTTCATGTTTTCCCGCAGTCTGTGGGAAAACAGCGGATCTGTCATAACGTCACGTCTCATCTTTTCGATGTTGTTCACGACCGTTGCATATTTGATATCCGCCGCAACATTTTGATTGCCAAACTGGTTCCAGAATTCCTTGCTCTTTTCCGTATTGCCTAAAAGCTGTTTGGCCACCAGTGCATCCGCAACCTCCTGGGCATTCTCAAAGCCTGCCTGGATTCCCTCTGCAGCCTTTACCTTCTCCCGCAGGGTCTGCCTTAGGTTGGCTGCCTCATACCCGTAGGTCTTTATGTCATTGACGTAAGCCTTGATATTTCTGGCTTCCTCCACATACGGCTTGCCTCTGCCTCTCCAGTCACCCTTGTAGGCATTGATCACTCCATCTGCCTCCTGGGACAGAATGTCTGCCTTCTGCAGGATTGCTTCCTTGGAGAAATTGTTGATATTATCACCAAACCGGTCCTCTACGTGGCCGTTGAAATTGATGACTTTCTGACGAAACTGTTCCCATGCACTGTCCTCATTGTAGGTATCTGCCCGATACAGATAGTTGTCTGTCTTGAAGGGATGGAATTCCTGTACATGGTTGAATCCCTTTTCATCCTTTACAAAGGGCTCATAACCGAAGTCATGAGGGTGCTTCCTGTCATAGCTGTATTTGTTGTAGGCCTCCATGACCTGCTTGGGCTTATAGGTGTCCACCATATGTCTGTAGGTGGGATCCTTTGCTCTGGATCGGATATAACGATTTGCCATATCCTGATTAAAATAGGCAGAATAATATTTTTTCTGAAGATTTTCATTGGGCAGCTCACTGATCTTCTTAAGCAGATCCTTGTGATAGTCCCTGATGGCTGCATAATAGTATTTTGCCTGAATGCCGCCCGGCATGATCTTCTTGCTGTTTTTTCCGGAGGAAGCATCCTTTGCTTTCTTTTCCGCATCAAGGATATCCGCCTGCAGCTTTTTGCGGATCTCCTCTGCCGACAGGGGCGTTGTAGGGATCTGACGCTTCTGGGGCTTGGGTCTGGGGCCGGGCTGATTCTGCTGCATCTGCTGCTGATTCTGCTGGTTTTGCAGTGCCTGATTCATCTGCATATCCTGCATCATCTTCTGCTGCGCTACCTGCAGTCTGCTAACCTCCTGCCTGGCTGCCTCGAGCTGCTTGGAAACGATCTCCTTCTGCTGCTGCGTCTGCTGCTGTTGCTGCTGGAGCTTTGCCTTTTCCTCTTCCTTGACCATCTGCTCCATCTGCTTCAGGTTCATAAGCTGCTGATCAAAGGAGGCCAGGTTCTGCTGCATCATCAGCATCTGTGTCTGCAGCCCCTGGATCTGGGAACCGACAGCAACCAGGTTGGGATTGATGTTGATCTGCCCCATGTTGATGGCGGGCTGTGCCATATTCGGCTGCGCCATTCCCTGCTGCATCTGATTCTGCGGCTGGTTCTGCATCTGGTTCTGCATCAGGTTTGCCTGCATCTGATTTGCCTGCATCTGGTTCCGGCGATTGCGCTCCTCTTCCTCACGCCTTCGCTGGATCTGTTGCTGCTGCCTGCGACGGTCAGCCTCTGCCTGATTCTTCTCCTTCTCCAGTTCATTGACGTTCAGGGCTTGTATTTCTTCCTCTTTCTGAACCTCTTCCGGCTTTACTTCCTGTTTTTGGTCCTGCTTCAGCTGATTGTCGTTCAGAATGATATTTTCATTATTCTCTTTTTCCTGCTCGTTTTCCTGGTTGAGAATTTCTTCCTTCATGTCCTGTCCCCTTTCGAGATCCTGCGTTCTTTGCGCTTTCTGACTATAATACGCAAATCAGACGGATCCGGTTGCAAGAAAAATCAAAAATCAGCCTGCTTCCGCTACAGCACCGCCGAGGATCTTATCATTCCTCTCATCGATATCGTAAAAGACTTCATCCGCCTTGAACATATGGCTTCGAAGCTCACCCATATCCATGGTGCCGAATTGATAATATTTGCACTTATAGGAAGGCGTATATTTTGTCATCAGCGGATAATTACCGAAGGTAACGATGATGGAGTTACCGGTGGATTCCGCATTGTTCAGCTTCTGCAGCTCGGAAGGATAGATGAGGGGTCTTACCTGGGTCTGGGTGGAAAGATTAATATCTCCTTCCTTTTGTCCCACACTGGAGGAGGTCGAGGTCGTCTTCACGGTCATATTTCCGCAAAGCTCGGAGAACTCCTTACAGGTACCGATATCGTTGGAACCGATGAACATCTTCACACCGCAGTTGGATTTTACGATGTCGGCAACCTGCTCGCCATATACGTTGTTCAGCTGGGAGTAGGACTGCACCACCATGTTGAACCAGATCTTTCTGGAACGGCCTACGGTGATCATCTTATCGAATTTCTCGATCTTGGGCATGTTACCGAACTCATCCAGAAGGAAGTAAACGTTTCTCGGAAGGGAAAGGTCTTCTCTGGAGCTTGCCACTTTGATGAGGGCCTTGTACATACACAGGATGAACACTGCTGCCAGTCCGTGACGGGTATCCTTCTCATCCGGGATCTTCATGAACAGTGCCGTGGGAGTAAAGGCGAAGTCAGCTGCCTTGATATCCGTTGCACTGGTCAGGCCGCAAAGACCGCGGTCATTGAACATATTCAGCTTGTCGAAGGTGATGGACATGTAGGAGGACAGCGTTGTGTCAGCTGCCGAAAGCACCTGTCTGGAAAGGGTAACCGCCTGTGACAGCTTGCTTCTGCCCTCAAAGTATCTCTTCAGCGCTTCGAACTCATTTTCCGAATTGGTCAGGATCTTGTTCAGGTTGAAGAAGTTGAACTTATCCCTGGTCATTCCCAGCTCGGGATCTGCGGAATCCTCAAGCATGGCAAGGAAGGTTGCCATGATGATGGATCTTGCACCCTTCTCCCAAACGGGATCCTTTTCATTCTCTACGGGACAGATAACGCAGACAAGGTCATTCAGATCTTCGTACATCTCGTCGTAGATCTTCTGCTTCTCAACGGAAACATCGTCCTGGCAGTGGGTGGGATCCGCATAGGCACGTCCCCGCCACTCGATCCAAAGGCTGCCCTCTTCTGCAGGGCCGTCCATCTGCTTCAGATCCGGATAGTTTGCCATGTTATCCTTGTGAGCCTTGATGCCCTTTCCGGCATCCAGGTAATCCTGGTACATATCCCAGATGGAGTCCAGGGGATTCCAGCGGCTGGATGAATAGGTATCACGAAGGTCCAGAAGAAGCACGTTGTAGCCGCGTTTTTTCAAGAATTCGGAATGCAGGGAGAAAAGCTCTCCCTTGGGGTCTGTCATGATCATGGAGGAACCGCAGTTGGTTGCTCCGATCAGCT
>JAEEGL011169803.1_pt1 | contig 11341 bp, 9 predicted proteins | sample 9134231 | NCBI WGS metagenome assembly JAEEGL01 (sample SAMN16246548, study PRJNA631951) | gut metagenome | biome: gut microbiome; feature: rumen; material: fiber-attached | host: Bos | place: Iran: Karaj | collected 2018-10
CCCCGGCGACAACGATTATTATTTCAATGTCACTAAAGACCCCACTACTCATAACTTTCTCCACAGCTCACTGAAGCATAATCTGGACAGTGAAACGGAAAAATCTGATAATATAACCGGGAGCGCCGAAAATTCCCACGCTTACGAATACACGGCAATCCATGACGGTATGTCGGATTCCTCTGCAACGGTCAACGGTCTTCTCGGTAACAACGGTAAAGCAACATTCTATTCACGTAAGAATGAAATAGATATCAGTGTTGAAAAGGTATGGCTGGATAAAGACGGCGATGTGATAACCGACTTTTCGCAACTGCCCGAAATTGAAGTCACACTTTACCGCAAGGCGGATGACAGCATAGTTGAAGAGACAGTTCAGGTTATTCAGCTGAATAATTCAAACAGTTTCGCATCCGGTCCGTACACTCTTCCGATAAGAGATTCAAACGATAAGCGCTATACTTATTATATTAAAGAAACCGGCAAACCCGACGGATACTATATTGAGCATATCTCAAACCCGCTTCGTGCTCAGGACGGAACGCTGACAGTCACAAACAGGGAATTCCCCGAAAGCGGCGCAGTGCTCGTCAGAAAGCAGTGGCAGAATAAGATAGGCGGAGAGATTGCAGACACATCGAAGCTTCCCGAAGTCGATATTAACCTGAAACGTCATGTTAAGATACTGACACCGATAAAGCATAAGGTTACAATCCTTGTCAGCGACCCGAACACAACTTTCACACAGTATCAGCGTGAGTTTTATGTTCCTCACGGAGCGGATATTTCATTCTCGCTGAGAATTTATATCAGATCAGGCTACAACACCGCAAAAATATATCTCGGTGAAGATACAATAGCATCATCCGCCAAACAGTACAATACGGATTATGCCTATAATGCGACAGATCCATTCACAAACGGTCCTTCCGTAAACATAAATAACAGATGGTGCCGGGAAACCAACAACACTCAGGTATTTGAAAATATTACAGAGGATCTGACACTCAACTATGTCAGCAGCACGGCAATAAATACCAGAGACTTCCCGATTACCAGAAACGGCAACGTCATTAATCCTTATATGGTACGGAATCTCTCGATGACTCCTCCGGATGTGACGGCCACTACCGCAACCGATGCCGATGATCAGGAATATGAATCCCTCTCATTGAGTTACTACAATGACTGGCAGCAGGTTACGGGTCTGGTTCTCTCGGAGCCCGATAAAACCAATCCCGAGATTACATACGCATACACATATTATGTTGAGGAAGAGGATGTTCCTGACGGCTACACAGTCATTTACAGCGATAACAATGCCGCGGGCGTTACGGGAGGAATTATCACCGTAACAAACAGATCCACTTCACCGATTGCACCCTTACCCACCACGGGAGGCAGAGGAATCAGAAGCTCGCCGAGGATAATCGGTATTTCACTCAGCGCGGCTGCGGTGATTGCAGGCTTTATGTATATGCTGCTCCCCGATTTCAGAAAGAAACGAAAACGGGCAAGATAAGAAATAGAATCAATCAATATATTTAATTTTCAGAAAGGTGAAAAACTATGAAAACAAAAACCAAAGTTTTGATAGCGGCGTTATTTGCGCTGTGCGTAATCTTCTCTTTAACCGTAAGCTCATTTGCGGTTGACCCCGGCTCAGGATCAATTACAATCACAAACAGCAACGAAGCCGTATCAATGAACGGCCACACCTACAAGGCATATAAAATCTTTGATGTTGATTACAATGAGGCGACACCGACAGATTTCAACTACACGATCGCCACTCCCTTCATAGGATATTTCCAGAGCAAAAACCTCCCCGAATCAACAGGTATGGATCTTGACGCGAGAGCTTACGCTTATGTCGCCTCCATTTCGGGCGATGAGGCTCTCCAGGCATTTGCAAGAGATCTCTATGATAACTACATTGCCACGGGTACAGATCCCATTGCCGCTTCGGGTTCAGTTACAGCCACCGGCACAACCTATCCGCAGTCGGCAACAATCGAAAACCTTGATCCCGGCTATTATCTCGTTTTTGATGCGGGCACCAATGCTTCAGAACCCGCAAACGCGGAGAAAGCTATAGCGAATATAGCTCTTGATACAGCAAAACCCGACGCAACAATCGTTCTCAAGGCATCAGTTCCCACCATTGACAAGAAAATCACAGGCGTTTCAGACAGTTCCTCAAATGATGTCGTTGCAACAGGTTCCGACGGCGTTGACGCAAAGATCAATCAGCACGTTGGATTCCAGATCGATTCTATAGTTCCCGATCTCACCGGTTACACAAAGTATACATATAAGTTTACCGATACAATGAGCAAGGGCCTTATTCCCGATGAGAATGTCAAGGTCACCATCGGCCCCGACGCAACACATCCGAACCCTGTTGTTGTAAATGCCGATTGCACTATATCATATGCTAAAAACTCCGAAGATAAATGGGTTACCACTGTTTCCGTTCCTTTCAATACACTGAAACAGTTTGCAAAGGATACTCCCGTTACTGTTACATACTCCGCAAAAGTCAGCGCCGACGCAAATGTATATCCTTCATCAACAAATCCCAACACTAACGACGCTGTTCTTACTTATTCAAATAACTTTAACGATGAAACAAGTTCAGAATCCACCCCCTCATCAAAGGTTAACATCTATCTTTTCTCATTGGATGTAACAAAAGTTAACGCCAAGAACGAAAAGCTCGCCGGCGCAAAATTCCTTCTTCTTGATAAAGACGGCAACAACATTGCACTTACTCAGGATACAACAACCGGAAGATATAAGATTCCCAACGCTCCCGACGCAGCTACAGCTACAGATCCCGCTACCGTTACTGACGCGCAGGCTACCGTAGTTTCAGACGCCAACGGCAAGATTTATATTGACGGCCTTGCAGCCGGCAAATACTTCCTCAAAGAGATTGAAGCTCCCGAAGGCTACAACCTTCTCAAGGATCCCTTTGAAATCAATATCACCGCTCAGTTCAATGATAACGGAGACCTCACAGGCGTTGCCGGCAATGTTGCAACCATCATCAACAAAGCAGGCGGTCTCCTTCCCTCAACCGGCGGTATCGGCACCTATATCTTCACAATCGGCGGTGCATTCATCATGATCGTTTCTGCTTACACTCTTGTTTTCAGAAAGAAAAAGAACGGCGCAAAATAATTACTGAATAAAATATATTGATTCTTATACACTTCTCTGCCCGGTTAATCCGGGCAGAGAAGATAAGCCGGATATATCCTCAAACCAAGTGCGGAGTTTTTATGAAAAAACATTTATCTACAATTATACTTGTAGTTGTATTTATAACGGGGCTTGGCTTGATGCTGTATCCGACAGTCAGCGACCTTGTCAACAAAGCGCATCAGTCGGTTGCGATAAATTCCTATGACATGCAGATTAAGAGAATGTCAAAAGAGGAATTCCGCAAAATGCTGAAGGATGCCCGCGAATACAACCACACCATCACCACCAACGAATTCCCGAGAGATGAGCGCGACTTAAAAGGAAACCCCGAGTATCACGCCTCGATAAACCCTTCGGGCAACGGAATGATAGGTTATCTCAGAATAGACTCCATCGGCGTGAGAATGCCCATTTATCACACCACGGATGAATCTGTTTTGCAGATAGGAGTCGGTCACGTGCCGACAACCTCACTGCCGGTCGGAGGCGAAGGCACTCACGCTGTCCTCACGGGTCACAGAGGCCTGCCGTCCGCCCGCCTGTTTACCGATCTTGACAAAGTTACAATTGGCGATATATTCCATATATTCGTTCTTGACGATATACTCACTTACGAAGTGGATCAGATAAAAACAGTGTTGCCGACCGATACCAAGGATCTGCAGATTGTTCCGGGCAAAGATTATGTGACTTTGGTCACCTGCACTCCCTACGGAGTGAACACACACCGTCTTATTGTAAGAGGCCACAGAGTTCCGTATGATAAGACAAAACTCGAAAACGGCCCCGCCCGTGTTTCGGAGATTAGCAATATACCCGACGATCAGGTTACACTGCTTCTGATTGCAGCCTGTTTTACGGTTTTCTTTATAGTTGTACTTCTGATAAAAAAGAGAAGAAGGAGGGATGAATCTTGAAAAGACTGATTATTGTAATGATAGCTGTCATTGTCTGCGCCATGCCGTTCTGCGTGAGCGCCGGCGCCGCCGATGCCGGAAAAGGCAGCATAAATGTCGTTATGATCAATAAAGCAGACAAGAGCCCTCTCGGCAATAAAACCGTTAACGTTATTAAGGTCGCAGACTGCATTTATAATCCCGACTATATTAAATTTAACCCCTCCGGAGAATTTGCAGGGGTAAAAACCGATATCACCGATTCCGCCGCTCCCGCCGATTTTTACAGTGCGGCTGCTTCAAAGGGAATCAAAGGCACGTCATTAAAAACAAACTCTGAGGGTAAAGCCACTCTGAATTGTGAATTCGGCGCATACCTTGTATACTCCCCCGACAGCTTTTTTAATCCGTTCATCGTTTTCGTACCGATGGTAACCGAAGATGAGATAATCTTTGATGTAACGGCGGAGCCGAAAATAGATACGGATGTTACCGAGCCGCCTTCGGAGACCCCAAGCAGCGATAAACCCACTACTCCCTCAACAGATCCCACATCACCGAGCGAGGGTACAACTTCAAGCGAAGACAAGTCAACACCGACAAAGGCGCCGACCACAAAAGATTCAGGCACTCCCACAGGGAGAACGGATTACTACTATACCACCACAACCAAACCCTATAATAACAATAACACACCCGGAGGAGGCTCCGGCACTCCCGTAACTAACGGCTCCGGTACTCCCATCCCGCTCATCCCCTTCACTCCCGGCGAGCATACCACAAGACCTCCCGTGAGCAGGGAAAGCGTTACAAAAGCTTCTCAGGAAAGCACTACCGTATCATCCACCGAGAAACTTCCCCAGACAGGTATGCTTCAGTATCCAGTTCCGATTCTCGGATTTGCCGGAATTCTGATATTCTTGACAGGATTTGTTATTTATGGAGAAGGCAGGAAAAAAGAAGATTAAAATCGGAATAACTCTCATGGCTTTCGGCCTGCTGTTGATAACAGCGGCCGGGGGCTTATTTGCTTATAACAGAATTAATGACAAGAAGGCCGGCGAGACCGCGCATAAGATAATCGAATCAGTCGAAAAGAAAAGCAGCGGCTCATCGGACGAAGTTCTGAAAAACGGCGAAAAAATCACGGTCATAGACGGCACAAAATATTCGGGCATTATCTCCATCCCCGCTCTGTACATTGAGCTCCCCGTTCAGACGGATTATTCACTTGCGAAGCTTAAAAACGCCCCCTGCGTTTACTCGGGCAGCGTCATTGACGGCACGGCGGTCATCTGCGCTCATAATTATCAGAGCCATTTCGGCAACCTTAAATATGCCGCACCGGGTGTCAAGGTTTATTTCACCGATGTGGAGGGCCTGACTTATCAGTATGAAATCGCAAAGATAGAAACGCTTGACGGATATGATGTGGAAAAAATGAAAGAAAACACCGGCTGGGATATGACTCTCTTCACCTGCACATACAGCGGCAGGCAGCGTGTAACAGCCCGCCTCAAAAGAGTTATGAGCGATGATATGAGCTGATACCCCGTATATAATCTAACAAATACATATAATTAATCCGGGCGGCCCGCAGGACCGCCCGGATATTTTTTTATATTAAGAGTATTTTATTCAGATTTGATTTTGCATTTAAATGTGAGCCTGTCATTCTCATTTGCGGAGTCTTCAAAAACTCTGATAAACCCTTTGTGATATGCCCCGAGGTTTTCGATAAACTCATCTGAATTGATTAAACTCACACAGGTTTCTTCGCCTATCTCGCACAGACAGTCATGCAGGGCGTCGAGATTATTGCCGTAATACTCAGGAAAACCGAGCTTCTTTGCAATATATTCGTGGGCTGTTTTTCTGTCTGTCATCTTTTTTCCGTCAAGTCTTATTCTTTTCATTATATTATCCTCAATAAAGCTGTGTAAATGATTCATAATGGTTTGAAGTATAGTATATTCTGCCGTCAGATGAATATATAATCCTCTCTGCGCCTCTTGAACGCCTTCCGTTTGTATTGATATCACACTCGTGATAGCTTCCTTTCGGAAGGAGACCTTCATAATTCCCGAAATAATCTCCGCCTATCGCCTTGCCCGGCGCTATTTCATCAAGGGAGCCGCCCTCCCATCCGAGGGCCTGAGCCTCTTTCTTTGTTATGAAGTTTGACGGAAGTCTGCCGTAGGTGTGAATATACAGAGCTACATCGTCTTTGCTGTAGTAAGAGCCGTCTTCCCTTATGCCGGAAGAATTCTGCGTTTGGGCTGCCGTGGTTTTGCGCTGTGTCGTCTGCGGAGCGTTATTATTATATGTATAATGGCTTACGGAGTATTCATAAGAGGTTTCCGGCTCTGTCTGCTGAGTTTCATCCGGCAAAGTGCCGGTATAGACAAACTCAGTAGTAGTCTCCGGAGCGGTTACTCTCTCGACAACCGGTTTTGCCATAAACAAGCCGAGGAGAATGACAACAGCGGCAACCAGCGCCGAAATCAGCTTTTTATTCATTCAATTCACTCCTTACGCAAACTGCGTTCTGATATCATAAATGCTCATACTGTCGAGTGATTTATTCTTATTGAACCTGTAAACACTCAGCACGAGCCCTATCGCAAGGTATATGCAGAGATTTGCGGAGCCGCCTGCGCTGATGAAAGGAAGCGTAATGCCGATACACGGCAGGAGCTTGAGACACATTCCTATATTCATAACCGCCTGCGAGCTGATCATAAACACCGTGCCGTAGCAGATAAGAGACCCTGATACATTATAAGCACTTTTAGCGGTCTTTATTATGCGCAGACAAATAAACGCGAGAATGGCGAGCAGAAGAATTCCGCCGATAAGCCCGAGTTCTTCTCCGACAACGGAAAATACCATATCGCTCTCATTTACGGGTATTCCCGCCTCGGACTGAGTATAGGTTCCTTTAAAAAGACCGTCTCCGAAAAGTCCTCCTGCTCCTATGGCATTGACCGCTCTCTGCTGCTGGTAGATTCTCGCCTTGTAAACAGTTTCGCTCAGAGCCTCGGGATAATAAATCGCGAGGATTCTCTGTCTGTGAAAGTTTGAGAGGAATTTGGTCCAAAGCACGGGCACGGCAGCTGCTATTGCGCCGAACGCCGCGACAAAATATCTTATTTTAAGGCCGGCCATAAACATCATACCGGTAAACATAAAACCGAAAACGATGGCCGAGCCAAGGTCATCTGTGAGGATAATAAGACCTATGGGAACAAGCGCGTGCAGGGTAAGCAACAAAACATTGAGCGGCTTATTCATATCACGTCGAACTCTTTCAACATGATTTGAAAACGTGATAAGAAAGCCCACTTTGGCAAGCTCCGACGGCTGAAAATATACACCGAACGGTGTGGGAAGCCAGCATTTGGCGTTGGGCCTGTCTTCGGGCGCCTCACCCCATACAAACAGGGCAAGAATCAGCAGCAGACAGACGGCCGCAACAAAGAACCACATCCGCTCTATTGAGTTATAATCAAAAAATGAGATAATTATACAAAACAATATTCCTATCGCTGCGGAGACAATCATCACTATGAGCTCTCTGCTCAGAGGAAGACCGGACTCCAAAGCGTCATTTCGCGTTGCCGAATGCACCATCAGAAATCCGTATACAGATGCGGCAAGGCAGCCGAAAAGAAGCAGGAAATCAGTCTCTTTAAAAGAGTTTTTCAGCCTGTCGTTCATTTGTTGTTACCTTTCTCAAAAGGATTACGCCGATAATAAGACCGAGCGGGAATATCGCCGAAAACAGAAATCCCCGTTTAAAATCATTGCCGAATGATGAGGAAATAACTCCTACAAGTGAGGGACCGCTGATACAGCCGAAATCCCCCGCAAGAGCAAGCAGTGAAAACATTACTATACCGCCGTTTTTGATTTTATCCGCAGCGAGGCTGTAAACGCCCGGCCACATTATGCCGACGGAGAAGCCCGTCACGGCGCACGCCGCAAGCGATACAGCGGCAGAGCCGGAAAAAGCAACGGTAAAATAGCAGATAAGGCAGAGCACACTGCACATAAGAATGAATCTGCCGAGATTGAGCCTTTCACTCAATGCAGCGTGAAGCACTCTCGAAATACCCATAAACGCCGCAAACATTGCGGGGCCTATGAGGTCGCCGACAGCCTTGTTTACGTGAAGCCCGCTCTCGGCAAACGCGCTCGCCCACTGGCTCATCGCGATTTCGCTCGCCCCGGCGCAGACCATCATAAGCAGGAAAACGTAGATTGCTTTCATTCTGAACAGCTCTCTGATTCCGAGGCCGCTGCCGTCGGGTGTGAGAGTATTGACCGGAACAAACATAAAATAGAAGGCGTTGAAGAGCGGAATAAGCGCGATAAGCATCGCGAGTATATTCCATCTTTCCTCCCCCGCTATCTTAAAGAACAGCGTTGACACAAGTATCACGCCGAGCTGACCCCAGCAGTAAAACGAGTGAAGCAGGCTCATATTGCCTGATTTATTCTCCGTGGGACAGGCCTCAACTATCGGGCTCACTATAACCTCGCAAAGGCCTCCGCCTATCGCGTTGAATACTGTCGGAATAAGCAGGGCAAGATATTTGTCTGCCCAGATAACGGGTAAAATGCCGAGCAGCGTCATACCGGCGAATGCCGAAAAATGAGCTATCACGGCTGACCTTTTATATCCGAGCCGGTCGATAAAAAACGCGGATACAAGGTCTATGAGCAGCTGAATACCGAAATTCACGGTTATCAGCGAGCTGATTTTTAGCATCGAGAGGCCGAATACCGAGTTAAACATCACAAAGAGCAGAGGGCTGAAATTATTGACAGCCGCCTGCGTGATGTATCCGATATAGCTCGCTCTCAGAGTATGGCGGTAGCTGAGCTTTGATTTCATCCGATTGACTCAAGCAGCTCAAGGAACGCCTTTGTAACCTGTTCGCCGCCGTAGCGCCCGGTTGAAACTATCTCTTCGTTTTCGGTGAATATTGAGTGCCAGTTATTTGACGTGAGAAGATATCCGACCTGGTCATTTGTCAGGCCGAAAACAAGCAGCTTCCTGCCGGAAACCTTTGACTCAAAGCTCGGGTATTCCCAGTCTTCGCCGTACCAGGATGTCTCAGCCGTCTCGGCGCCTCCGAATGCAATCTCGGGAGCAAGCTCGCCCGGGATAATTGCAATTGCAATATCCTCGCCGATTTCGGCATATCCCACCTCGGATACTATGGCGTATTTATTGAAACCGTTTTTGTGTATATTGTTTTTGAGAAGTCCTCCCTTTCCGGCAAGGAGAAGGATATTATTGTTTATATCAATCCACACTTCGCTGAATTTGATGTTGAGTATGGGAGCGACTTCCTTTTCTTCCTTTATTGTTTCAAGTTTCTGAGCGAGAGTTTCGCCGTAAGTCCTGATTCTGTAAACGGTACCCTCTTTTTCAACGCGCTCCTCATCAAACTCCAGAGGATCGTAATCGCTCGTGATTGCAAGCTGTGCGCCGAGTATATAAAAGAAATCAGCGTTGTCATGCTCGTTGATATACTGCTCCATATAGTAAGGATAATCGGCGGTAAGCTCCCTCTGAGCCGCGCCGTTGCCCACGCAGTGCATGGAGCCGTTGACGATCCAGATTTCTTTTGCGCCCTCTTCATCGGGAACAAATCTGAATCTGTTGAGATTTGAGTCAAACACCTGGGGATCTCTCTTGTCGTGCATATATTCCTTCACGTCAACCGTGCCGAAATACATCTTGCCGGTCTTCATATTTTCGACCGCTTTTATCATCGAATCAACGGCAACCTTGTAAAGGTTTTCCATATATTCTTTATTCTGACCGCCGGGAAGCTCCTGGCCGGTTAAAGTTCTGATTGATGACATGAACAGAGCGTCAACTATGTCGCCGTTCATACCGAATGTATCAACACAGGAATGCTGATGCAGAGCGGATACATTCACACTCGTGATATCGAGATTCTTACTCTTTGCATATTCCTCAAATTTTGCCCTGATAATCCTGACATCGGGGTTTGCAAGGCCGAAGCAGTCGACCGCTGAGAAAACGCTTATTCCCCTGCCGTCTGAGAGCGCAACGGTCCTGACCTTCTGATCATCCCACTGCTCTGTTGCAAGCTTTTTGTCTATCGCGAGAGATCCGCCGACATAATAGTCGCCGTCTCCGCCGACTTCTTTTCCGGTGAGGATTGAAGCGTTGGCGTAACCCGCGCTCCATACCGCGTTATCCCCTGCCTTGTCGAGGAAATCGTTTTTATCGAGACCTTTATAAAAATTCTCGGTTTTATAGTCCGCCTTATTATTCCAGTGCGGAGTAGCAATGAGATTGGCTATGCCGCCCACAAGAGCATTCACAACGCCGTCAAGCGCTGTGTAAACCTTTTGCATTGTCTTGTCTGTCACATCTTCTCTCGCGAGAGCGGGAATTGTGAAAGCTGAAATAAAAACGGAAACTGCAAGCAAAACCGCTAATATCTTTTTATTCATAAACCTGACCTCCGTTAAAGATTTACTGTAATCAGTTCAGTGTTTCCAGCGACATATCGCCGGGCTTGATGAAGCTCTTTTTTCTCATGAATTCGCTTATAACGAGAGTAATCACCGCCGGAAGGATGAAATGCATAAGCAGTATCTCGATTATAATTATCACGGGGTCTTTGCCGTCAGCCTTCATTGAGGCAAAGGTCATAAACTGACCGACAAGACCGGATGTACCCATACCCGCTCCCGTTTCAAGGCATGTCATACCGAGAAGCTTTGTGGAAACAGGGCCGAGAATCGCGCTCGCGACAATAGGCGGAATCCATATCTGAGGATGCTTTAAAATGTTACTCATCTGAATCATTGATGTGCCGATTCCCTGAGCCACAAGGCCGCCCATTTTATTCTCTCTGTAACTTGCGACGGCGAAACCTATCATCTGACAGCTGCAGCCTACAACCGCCGCGCCTCCCGCTAAACCGCCGAGGCCGAGTATGATGCCCAGAGCCGCTGAGCTTATCGGGAGAGTAAGACAGATTCCCATAACAACACTTACTATAATACCCATCAGCACGGGCTGCTTATCTGTACCCCACTGAATAATTTCGCCTATCTTTGTGGTCACAATGCTTGCCGGAGGGCCTATCAGAAGGCCGGCCGCGACACCGGATATAATTGAAGCGGCGGGCGTAAGAATGATATCAAGCTTTGTCTTGCCGCTTATAAGTCTGCCTATCTGA
>JAEEGL012247531.1_pt1 | contig 11341 bp, 11 predicted proteins | sample 9134231 | NCBI WGS metagenome assembly JAEEGL01 (sample SAMN16246548, study PRJNA631951) | gut metagenome | biome: gut microbiome; feature: rumen; material: fiber-attached | host: Bos | place: Iran: Karaj | collected 2018-10
CTCTCCAACGAGTCGAGCGCCACCATGATTTTCAGCCGCAGCTCGTTGTGCAGCAGGGGGTTTATGACAGCAAACTTAAATGAACTCATAGCATATATTTTATAAATAGGTTTGTTTTAGTTACGAATAGTACTCTCTGACATACCTCTTAAAGAGATGGCCGGGAATGATGAGCGCTATGACGGTGATGAACGATGTCACAAGCAACTGGAACGGCCAGTATTCGCCCTGCAGAAAGAGCGGAACGACGGAGAGTAAGGAGGCGATGATACCGCAGACGGTCTTAGGACGAAAATCCAGGATGATACCCGTCAAGAAACACCCCAAGCCACAGAGCAGTCCGAGATAGGAGAAATAGAATTTCTCAAAGACGCCAGCAAACCCCATTGCTGCTCCACCCACACAAGATGCGATGCCGATGAATATCCATAGCGTCAAGATGTAACCCTGCTCGTGTGTCCGGTGTTGCGTACGCTTGTAATCAACGCGGAGATAGTGTATCATCAGCGGAGCACCAATCATCGGGATGAGGGTCCATAGCCAGACACACCAGCCTTCACTCCATATCATCAGAGCAAGAAACTCGATGAAGAGTATGATTGCAGTAGGATAGCCCCAAGCCAGAAAGAGGTTCTCGCCAGTCACGTCTTTACGGCTCATGACCTCACCGCGCATACGGTTAATAATATCTAATTCCTCTTCGGAAGTCATTTATCGTTAGGTTTAAATATTAAACATTCGATGCAAATGTAATGTTTATTTATTAAACTTACAAATAACACATACACTTTTAACCTTTATTAAGAACCTAAAGAAAAGATGTTTTCTAACATGAATGCCCAACTCAAGTAAAGCTTCTAACATGAATGCCCATGAATTATCCATTAATTTTCCATGAATTTTCTTTCCTGCAGATTTAATCTATGATCAATTTATGGTCAATTCCTGGTAATTCGTGTTTAAAACTCTCACTCCGCATGGCTAATTATACTAATTCTTCGCTCATTTCTTTCTTTTCATAGGTGCTCAGGCGAGCAAAGCTCGGAGTCTATTAATTTCTGTCCCTTTCCTGTCCCTTTCCGTCCTTCATTTCTGTTTGCAAAGTTACTATTAATTTCTGTTCGTTTCTGAAAATCGCGAAAAAACTGCATCACTTTAACATCCGTTTAGGCGGCATTTTAACATTTAGCCGTGCTTCAATGCGCCATATCGTGAAGGTGGGTCAATATGCTCCTAAAAGCATGTAAATAACAAGGTAATACCATTGAGATAACCACCTAAAAACAAAGGTTTTAGACCGTAAAACACCCGCTTTGAAAACGGCTGAAAATGTGGAGGTTACGTTAATACATAAAGAAAGCATGGCAAGAGCATTCTGTATGATAAATACGCACGGCGTTAACAAATGAAAGGTACGTTAACAAAACAAAACGGCCAAACGGCCAAACGGCCAAACGGCCAAATTTGAAAAACGGTTTGGGGGAGAGAGTGGTTATTCATACATTATATATATTCGCGCGTACATTATTATAATGAGTTTCCATGTTTTTACATTAAAAATACTAATTTGGCCGTTTGGCCGTTTGGCCGTTTGGCCGTTTTAGTAAAATTTTCTTCTACTCTTGTGTCAGTAAAAAGAATTTTTGTACCTTTGCATCTGATAAACAAAAAACAACCCTAAACTACAGAGCACACTACAACCTAAATGCATCTAAATAAAAAGTAGCCCACCCACTAGGAGTAATCACAACAGGGATTTCTCATTTAGGCAGGACTATCACAGCCCCGCAGCACTTGTCATACGTACCATTGTTACGGGGCTGCGTCATGACTGTAGGCGATGGACAGCGATAGCATTCTGTGGGCGAGAACACCAACAAAGGACAGATGACTGTGCGGCGTACCATACCAACAAAGGACAGATGGCTGTGCGGCGTACCATACCAACAAAGGACAGATGACTGTGCGGCGTACCGGAAAACCTGTAGGAATGCATGCGAAAAGGGTTACAGGTTTCAAATCTCTCAATCATGCCTTTTTTTTTAAGAACAGAGAACAATCGGACTGACGAAAATCAAGAAGAACTATACAAAATAGCAGATTTTTTAAAAATTGTTTGCGCACACAGTAATTTCGTCGTACCTTTGCATCGTCAAAAGAAACATAGCAAAGATTGTTTAGGTTAGTAGAAATTATAGATTGATTTAGGTTTTTAGCAAAGTTAGGTAAAAGATTAAAAAGGGATAACAATGATGCAGTCAAGGGCAAGGGAAGGTTTCAAAACCTCCACCTACCCAAAGACGGTCAAACTTGAAAGAAAAAAAGTTCTGAGCGATCAGACAACATAGAATAGATATTGTTTAGGTTAGTAGATATATAATAGATTTAGGTTTTAGTTATTAGGTTAGAAAAGATTGTTAAGGCTCTTGCCATCAGGAAAATTTAGAAGATTTTTCTATTTACAAAGCAAAGTTTTACATCTTTTGGGCACACTGCAAGTCGCGAAGACTAGCAGCGTGTTTTTTTTGCGCCCTACGGAAGGGGGAAAGAAATCAGAGGGTTTTATTGAAAGAAATTGGAATAATAAGAATAATGCCATGCGGATGGAGAGGAAGGGACAGAAATTATTATAATTATTATAATTGGCTCGTGCAGTTGAGCTATTTGGTAACGAAAAATTATAATAATTATAATAATTTCTGTCCGAAAAATCAGCTTAATTTCTGTTTTCTATCCCTCATGCGCTAGCCTATTATTCTAATTCTTCGCTCATTTCTTTCTTCTAATAGGTGCTCAGGCGCTTCGCGGAGTCTTCCAATTTTTTTCAAGCCCCTCCGATTTCTTTCAAGCCCATAAAATTTCTTTCCGGAAAAAGTGTCAGTACTCTATCTGCTGCAGGAAGAGGGCGTTGGCGGGCATGGATTCTCCGGCGCGGGTGCGCTGCTTGCTTTCCAGGACTACACGGAACTGCTCAAGTGTCATTCTGTGGCGGCCAACCTCTACGAGTGTGCCGACGATGGCGCGTACCATATTACGCAGAAAGCGGTTTGCCTTGATGACGAAGACCCAGTCGGTGGAAGCCTGCGAGACTTCCGATATGGGACAAGAGACCGAGGATATGGGTAAAGCGGCAGACGGTACAGGCATCCAACGGGCTTCAACAACGTTGCACAGTGTGGTCTTGACATCTGTGTGGACCTTGCAAAAGCTTGCGAAGTCCTTGTACTCCAGCAATATAGCCGCAGCCTCGTTCATCAGCTGGAAATCCAGCGTTCGGCGCACACCGTCACTATCTTTCCACGTGAACGCCTCCCAGGTGTAGTGGCGGCTGAAGGGAGTCTGAAACGTTGTGACGTAGTAGTGATATGTGCGCCATTTGGCCGAGAAGCGAGCATGCATATCCTCGGCGACGGGTTCGATTTTGTAAACCACAATGTCGGGTGGCAGCATGCGATTGAGGCGATAGGCCAGCTGCACCTCATCAACGTCCTGCAACACCTCCCCTGACCGTAAACCGTCTGCCTCGGAGAAGGTTTCAGATGTATCGGGAACATCAAAATGGGCCACCATGTGAGCTGCATGTACACCGGTATCTGTACGACCTGCACCTGTCACACTAACAGCACGTTGCAACAATACGCTCAAGCAACGCTCTATCTCGCCCTGCACGGTCATAGCACACGGCTGAACCTGCCAGCCGTGGTATCGCGTGCCATCGTAGGATAAATGAATAAAGTAACGCTTCATGGTTGCGAAGTTACTACTAAGTCTTGAAATGTGCAAGAATTTAACATTTTTCTTGCACATTTATTTTGCCATGTCAGATATTTTTACTAACTTTGCAACCTATTATAAGCAGGATATCTGATTATGAGCTGACAGGGTTTTGTTGTATAACAAACACAAAACTGCTCAAAGCCGAAAAGATTAAGCAACAAAACAAAAAAAAACAAAACATAGACATTATGAAACATCAACTTCGCAGCGCTGTCTGCACAGAAGGACGCCGTATGGCCGGGGCTCGTGCCCTGTGGGTTGCCAATGGCATGAAGAGAGAGCAGTTCGGAAAACCCATCATAGCAATCGTAAACTCATTCACACAGTTTGTGCCGGGACATACTCACCTGCATGAGATCGGCCAGATTGTGAAGAAAGAGATTGAGAGCCTGGGATGCTATGCAGCTGAATTCAATACCATCGCCGTTGACGATGGCATAGCAATGGGACACGACGGAATGCTCTACTCCCTACCCTCTCGCGACGTGATAGCAGACTCTGTGGAGTATATGGTCAATGCTCACAAGGCTGATGCAATGGTGTGCATCTCCAACTGTGACAAGGTGACTCCGGGCATGCTTATGGCTGCCATGCGCCTGAACATCCCCGCAGTATTCGTCAGCGGCGGTCCTATGGAGGCCGGCAAGATAAACGGTGAGAACGCAGACCTCATCACAGCTATGATCAAGGGCGGCGACCCAACCGTGAGCGATGAAGAGCTGGCAGAGGTGGAGCAGCGCGCATGCCCCGGTTGCGGAGCCTGCTCGGGTATGTTCACGGCCAACTCCATGAACTCGCTGACCGAAGCCATCGGTCTCTCCCTGCCCGGCAACGGATCCATCCTCGCTACGCACAAGCGCCGCATACAGCTGTTCAAGGACGCTGCGCACCTGATAGTAAAGAACGCACTGGCATACTATGAGGACGGCGACGAGAGCGTGCTGCCACGAAGCATCGCAACGCGACAGGCGTTCCTCAACGCTATGACGCTCGACATCGCTATGGGCGCCTCAACGAACACCGTGCTTCACCTGCTGGCCGTGGCCCAGGAAGGCGACGTAGATTTCAAGATGCAGGACATCGACGCCCTGTCACGCAAGGTGCCGTTCCTGTGCAAGCTGGCTCCTAACTGGCAGAAGTACTCTATCCAGGAGGAGAACCGCGCCGGCGGCATTCTGGGCATACTCGGAGAGCTGGCAAAGGGCAACCTGCTGGACCTCACATGCAAGCGTGTGAACGGCGCTACGCTGGGTGAGGACATCATAAAATACTCTATCACAGGCCTGCAGTACAAGGACGGCAAGTGGAGCAACAACCCTATGGCAGCTGTGAGCGCCGAGGTGGGCGGCATCTACGGATGCGCTCCTGGCGGCAAGTTCTCTAACGTCATGGGTTCGCAGGAGAACTACTGGGAGTCACTGGACACCGATCGCGAGAACGGATGCATACGCGACATAGAGCATGCCTACACTAAGGACGGCGGAATGGCAGTCCTCTTCGGCAACATAGCACAGGACGGCTGCGTGGTGAAGACCGCAGGTGTGGCACCTGAGCTGTGGCACTTTGAGGGTCCGGCAGTAGTGTTTGACTCACAGGAGGATGCCTGCGAGGGCATTCTGGGAGGCAAGGTGAAGAAGGGCGACTGCGTGGTGATCACCCACGAAGGTCCTAAGGGCGGCCCGGGAATGCAGGAGATGCTCTACCCTACCTCATATATCAAGTCCATGCACATGGGCAAGGAGTGCGCGCTGATAACAGACGGACGCTTCTCAGGCGGCACATCAGGACTCTCCATCGGACATATCTCACCAGAGGCAGCCAACGGCGGCAACATCGGAAAGATTGTTGACGGTGACATCATTGTCATTGACATACCAAGCCGCTCCATCAATGTGAAGCTCTCTGACGAGGAACTGGCAGCACGCCCACAGCAGCCGCTGAAGCGCAACCGCGTGGTGAGCAAGGCGCTGCGTGCATACGCTCAGTCAGTATCTTCGGCAGACAAAGGCGGAGTGAGAATCATTGATTAATGCTTAAAGCTTAATACTTAAAGCTTAACGCATATTTATATGTCCTTTCAGGTATAAACATAAAAAAGATTGATATTACATAGCAACAAATGGAACAAGTAACAGGTGCAGAGGCACTTATGCTCTCATTAAAAGCAGAGGGCGTTGAGACGATTTTCGGATACCCAGGAGGTGCCATCATGCCGACTTATGATGCTCTCTATGACTACACACGTGGTGAGAAGAAGGCATTTGACCACATACTGGTAAGACATGAGCAGGCTGCAGCACATGCCGCAGAGGGATATGCACGCGTCAGCGGCAAGGTGGGCGTAACACTCGTGACATCAGGCCCGGGCGTGACAAACACCCTGACCGGTGTGGCTGATGCTATGATGGACTCTACCCCGATTATCGTTATTGCCGGACAGGTAGCCACAGGAGTGTTGGGCTCAGATGCCTTTCAGGAGGTGGACCTTGTGGGATTGGCACAGCCTATCACCAAGTGGGCCTATCAGATACGCTCCGCAAAGGACATAGCATGGGCTGTCAGCCGCGCTTTCTACATAGCACGCTCAGGACGCCCGGGACCAGTGGTGCTGGACTTTACAAAGAATGCTCAGACGGAGAAGATAACGTATGAACCCACGAAGGTTGATTTCATACGCTCATACGTGCCATATCCGGAACCGAAGAAAGAAGATCTGGAGGCTGCCGCAGAGCTCATCAACAATGCGAAGAAGCCACTGGCTCTCGTGGGACAAGGCGTAGAGCTGGGCAATGCACAGGAGGAGCTGAAGGCATTCCTTGAGAAGGCTGACATCCCCGCAGGACGCACCATGCTGGGCCTGTCGGCTCTGCCATCAAACCATAAGCTCAACATGGGTATGCTCGGCATGCACGGCTCCTATTCCGTGAACCTGAAGGAGCAAGAGGCCGATGTGCTCATAGCTATCGGCATGCGCTTCTCTGACCGCGTGACGGGAGATGTGAAGCGCTATGCTAAGCAGGCAAAAATCATACACCTGGACATTGACCCGTCGGAGATTGACAAGTGTGTGAAGACTACCGTTGCCGTTGTGGGCGACTGTAAGGTGACGTTGCCTGCGCTTACCGCATTAGTAAATAAAAATGACCACTCTGACTGGAAGGAGTCATTCCAGCCACTGCGCCAGAAGGAGATTGAGAATGTCATCACACCAGCCACAAAGCCTACGAGCGGACCGCTGCTGATGGGCGAGATAGCACACGACGTAGCAAAGATAGGCTACGAGCTGGCAGAGAAGGAAGGCAAGATAGGTTCGCCGATACTGGTGACAGATGTAGGTCAGAACCAGCTGATGTCATGCAGATACTTCAAGTTCCACGACAAGCGCTCTATCGCCACTTCAGGCGGTATGGGAACTATGGGTTATGGCATACCAGCCGCAATGGGTGCCACATTCGGTGCACCAGACAGAACAGTATGCTGCTTCATGGGCGACGGAGGACTGCAGATGGTCATACAGGAGTTTGGCACTATCATGGAGTATGACATACCGGTAAAGATGATACTGCTGAACAACAACTACCTGGGCAATGTGCGCCAGTGGCAGGATATGTTCTTCCACAAGAAGCAATCGTTCACTCCGATGACCAATCCTGACTTCGGACAGATTGCTGCGGCATACGGCATACCGTACCGCTGCGTCTCAAAGCGCGAGGAACTGAGGGAAGCCATCATAGAGATGCTGACAAGCAAGGGAGCATATCTGCTTGAGACAATCATCAAGCCCGACATGAACGTGGAACCGATGATAGCTCCAGGCAAGGCCATCGACGAAATGCAACTTAACATTGACTGCTAAGAGAACAACATGGAACAGACGGAACAAACATTATACACCCTGCAGGTATTCACAGAGAACATTGCAGGTATCCTGAACCAGATCACCAGCGTATTTACACGCCGACAGATAAACATCGAGTCGCTCAACGTGTCACCTTCATCCATCAAGGGGGTACACAAATATACTATTACTGCCTATAGTGACGAGGAGACGATGAACAAAGTGGTGAGGCAGATAGAACGCAAGATAGACGTTGTGAAGGCCCACTTCTATACCAATGAGGACCTGTTCCTGGTAGAGGTGGCACTCTTCAAACTCTCTACCCCACTCCTACTGACACATCCGGAGGCAAGCAAGGCCATCCGTCACGCCAGAGGCAGAATAACTGAGGTGAATGAGACTTTCTGTATTGCCGTGTGTGAAGGTACGACAGATTATATCCTCTCGCTATTCCACGAATTGAGCCAGATACATGGACTCATACTGCAGTTCACACGCTCTGGACGTATTGCCGTGACAAGATCATGCCAGGAAGAGGTAAGCAAATTCCTGCATGAGAGAGGGGAGGAAATTTAATTTAATGCAGAATTAAGAATGCATAATGCTTAATTAATAATGTATAATGCATAATTCATAATGCTTAATTTATAGGTAAGAATTGGAAAAGACTGAGAAATACTCATATACAGCGGACACGTTCCATTGCGACTTCAATCATGAATTGTGTTTCGGGCATTTGGGCAATGCTATGCTCAATGCTGCTGATGTGCACTCAACGGTGCGCAACTTCGGCATGACATACCTTAACACCATACACAAGACATGGGTACTGTCACGCCTCGCTATAGAGCTTAGCGAGACTCCACTGGAGCATGATCCGCTGACAATTGAGACCTGGGTAGAGAATGCCATGAAGTATTTCACCAAGCGAAACTGGGCCATCACATCTGCCGATGGTACCAAGACGTATGGCTATGGCAAGTCTATCTGGGCCATGATTGACACCGAGACCAGAAGCCCGCAGGACATTTTGGCTATCCATGACGGCAAAATCAAGGATTATCTTTACCCCGAGAAGGAGTGCCCTATAGCAGAGGTGTCGAGGGTGATGTTCCCATCACATAGCGAGAATGTTGATGAGGAGTCATTTGTAGTAAAGTATAGTGACATTGACGTGAACGGTCACCTGAACTCCATGAAGTATGTGGACCACGTGCTGGACACATTCAGCACAGACCACTACAGAGAGTATCACCTGCAGCGACTGGAGATAGCATACGTAGCAGAAGGGCATTATGGTGACACTATCGTCATGCAGCATGTGCAGGAAGATGAGTTCACCCATTCTTACCGGCTCGTAAGACGTGCTGAAGAGAAAGACACAGAACTGTGCCGCGTAAAACTCAGATTCATAAAACGATAATTTTTTTATAACCAAAACAACTTTAAACAACAACAACAATGGCAAAAATGAATTTTGGTGGCGTTATCGAAGAGGTAATGACACGCGAGGAGTTCCCCCTCGAGAAGGCTCGTGAAATCCTTAAGGATGAGACAATTGCAGTAATCGGCTATGGCGTACAGGGCCCTGGTCAGGCTTGTAACCTTCGTGACAACGGTTTCAACGTAATCGTTGGTCAGCGTCAGGGCAAGACTTTTGAGAAGGCTATCAACGACGGTTGGGTACCAGGCGAGACTCTCTTCTCTATCGAAGAGGCAGCTGACAAGGGCACAATCATCATGTGTCTGCTCTCTGATGCAGCAGTAATGTCTGTATGGCCAACTCTGCAGAAGTACCTCACCCCAGGCAAGGCTCTCTACTTCTCTCACGGTTTCGCTATCACATGGTCTGACCGCACAGGTTGCGTTCCTTCTAAGGACATCGACGTTATCATGGTTGCTCCTAAGGGTTCCGGCACATCTCTGCGCACCATGTTCCTTGAGGGACGTGGTCTGAACTCTTCTTACGCAGTATATAACGATGCTACCGGCAAGGCTCTTGACCGCACACTGGCTCTGGGTATCGGTATCGGCTCTGGCTATCTCTTTGAGACCACATTCCAGCGCGAGGCTACATCTGACCTCACCGGCGAGCGCGGCTCACTGATGGGTGCTATCCAGGGTCTGCTCCTCGCTCAGTATGAGGTGCTCCGTGAGAATGGCCACACACCATCTGAGGCATTCAACGAGACAGTAGAGGAGCTGACACAGTCACTCATGCCTCTCTTCGCAGAGAAGGGTATGGACTGGATGTACGCAAACTGCTCTACCACCGCACAGCGCGGCGCTCTGGACTGGTATCCTCGCTTCCACGACGCTATCAAGCCAGTAGTACAGCAGCTCTACGAGTCTGTAAAGACCGGTAACGAGGCACAGATCTCTATCGACGCAAACTCAAAGCCTGACTACCGCGTAGGTCTGGAGAAAGAGCTTGCTGCCCTCCACGACTCAGAGATGTGGCGCACAGCTGAGACCGTTCGTCAGCTCCGCCCAGAGAACAACTAATCTCAGAATCACACACCTCATAGTCACATAGGCTGCTGAGGAACATACACAAATAAAAACATCCGGCGTAGTCCCAAAAGGACTTACGTCGGATGCTTTGCTTATATTCTGACTTTTTTTCTGTCACCCGCTTGCTTTCCGAAATTACCAGATTCCCAAAATAGAACTACATGCTATAGAGATATCTTGGCATATAGCTCATTTTATGGATGTTTTCTTTGTATTATCAGAAATAATTCATAACTTTGCAGGCAGAAATTAAAATGTTTTGAAGTTATGACTGCATTACAATTAAATGCGGAATTGTTCCGTGAACTGAGCATTATCGCAGAAAACGAAAACCTGATGAAAAAGGCCGTCAAATATCTCAAGAAGCTATCCGCCAAGAAGCAGGCAATGGACGAGACAGAGTATTTGCTATCATCTCCTGCAATGGCTGACATCATACGCCAAGGCCAGAAAGACATTGAGGAAGGTAGAGGACGTGTCATCAAGTTGGAGGATATATGGAAATAAAATTCATGCCGAAAGCTGAAGAAGATCTGGCTTATTGGAAGGCAACAGGCAATAAACGCATAATGATGCGCATCACAAAATTGTTGAGCGACATTCTTCAGCACCCCTACACTGGAATCGGGAAACCTGAGCCATTGAAAGGCGACTTACATGGCATCTGGAGCCGTCGCATTACCGATGAACATCGTTTAGTGTATTCTGTCAGTAATGGTATGATTTATGTCTATATAATTTCTATGCGTTTCCATTACTCCAAATAAACTTATACTTCCATGATAGCTTGATGCCCTCCACGACTCAGAGATGTGGCGCACAGCTGAGACCGTTCGTCAGCTCCGCCCAGAGAACAACTAATCTCTGCATCACATAATTCTGTACAAAAATAATAGAGGTCTGCGACATATATCGCGGACCTCTATTATTTTTGGGGGGCATCTGATAAAAAAACATCAAGGTGGGAATTAATAGAACCCACCTAAATTAAAACATCCGGAGTAGTCCTATTAGGATTGCTCAGGATGTTTTTTTGTGTCGATTATGATTGTCGTTACTATTTCCTCAGCTGTGCATTCTTGCGTGCCAATTCTTCACGCTTCTTCTGCAGTTCCATCTGCTGTTGTTGCATTGCCTGAAGGCGTGCTGCCATTCCAGACATCTTCTTCGGATTCTTCTTGTTCTCTTCACGGCGGGCCTCGAGGATGGCGA
>JAEEGL012518322.1_pt1 | contig 11341 bp, 6 predicted proteins | sample 9134231 | NCBI WGS metagenome assembly JAEEGL01 (sample SAMN16246548, study PRJNA631951) | gut metagenome | biome: gut microbiome; feature: rumen; material: fiber-attached | host: Bos | place: Iran: Karaj | collected 2018-10
TGTGCGATACTTGCCGGTGCAAAGCCTGTCATAATCGAACTCAAGAACGAAGACGAATGCAGGCTCACGGCAAAGGAGCTTGAGGATGCGATAACCGACAAGACAAAGATCCTCGTCCTTCCGTTCCCCAACAATCCGACAGGAGCGATCATGGAGAAGGAAGCTCTTATACAGATCGCAAAGATCTGTATCGAGAAGGACATCTTCGTACTCTCTGATGAGATATATGCGGAGCTTTCATACAAGGGAGATCATGTGACGATCGCATCGATCCCCGGAATGAAGGAGAGGACGATCGTCATAAACGGTTTCTCCAAGGCTTATGCGATGACGGGTTGGAGACTCGGATATGCGATGGGACCCGAAGAGATCATCACGCAGATGACAAAGATACACCAGTTTGCGATAATGTGTGCTCCGACAACGAGCCAGTATGCGGCGGTTGAAGCACTCCGGAACGGTGATGACGACGTCAAGACGATGAGAACATCATATAATCAGCGTAGGAACTTTCTCATGAACGCATTCCGCGAGATGGGGCTCCCGTGTTTTGAACCGTTCGGTGCGTTTTATGTGTTCCCTGATATAAGGGAGTTTAACATGACGAGTGAAGAGTTCGCATATGCGCTTCTTGATGCACAAAACGTTGCGGTCGTTCCGGGAACCGCATTCGGTGAAAGCGGAGAAGGATTCCTCCGGATATCATATGCTTACTCACTTGAAAAGCTGAAGATCGCGATGGGAAGACTTGCGCTGTTTGTTGAAGAACTCAGGAATAAATAAGAAAAGAGGATGACGTCAATCGTCATCCTCTATCATTTTGGATTTGGGAAGAGTGAATATGAACTCCGTCCCGACATCGACGGTCGATATAACATTTATGTTTTCGTGATGTGCGTTTAGTATCTCTTTTACGATCGACAGCCCCAGTCCGGTACCCTTCTTGTCACGGCCTCTTGAAAGGTCCGTCTTGTAAAACCTGTCAAAGATCTGCTTCAGATTATCCTTCGGAATACCGATACCCGAATCCTTGACCGATACGAATATCGTCTCGTTCTTCTCACTCGTCTCAAGCTTGATCGACGAATCGGGTTTGCTGAACTTGATCGCGTTATCTATAAGGTTATAAAGCACCTGCTCGATCTTGCCCTTGTCTGCCGAAACGTAGAGCCTCTCTCCGGTCAGCACGAGGTTGAACGATATGTGTTTTTTCTTACACGTTCCTTCAAAAGTTGCAACCGTATCTTTTATCGTTCTGTTGATATCAAAGTCCGTGATATCAAGATTCATTCCGGTTATGTTGAGGTTATTGAGGGTCAGAAGATTGTTCGTAAGCTTCGTCAGACGCTCGGTCTCGTTCTTGACGATGTTTAAATACTTCGAATGCTGCTCAACGGGGATCGTTTCGTCGACCATCGCTTCGAGATATCCTTTCATCGAAGTAAGGGGCGAGCGAAAATCATGCGACACGTTTGCTATGAACTTCTTCTGGTCGTCCTCAAAATGCGACAGTTTATCCGCCATGTATGTAAGCGACGCAGCCAGATAACCGATCTCGTCGTTCTTGTCGATATCGATCGGATATGTAAAATCACCTTCGGCGTAAGCTTCGGTCGCCTTTGTTATCTTCTTGAGAGGGATGTAAACGATGTCCGTAAATACAATGAGAATGAACGTCGAGAGCACGAACACGACAGCGATCGTTGCCAGTATGATAAGGTTCAGATCGTTTCTCTGCTCACGTATTTTGATCGTCGGGGCATGAACGACAACGTAGCCGTTCAGCGTGTAGTTATATGTGATCGGCGCCAGGACCGAGAGCATCTCCTCGTTGAAATGCCCGTAGAAATCACCTTCACGGTAGAAACTCCTGCTCGTTCCTTCTTCGGCAAAACCTTCGATCGTAAACGTAGATGATCCGGAGCTGTCTTTTGCGGTACTGTAGATGACCTCTCCGTCCGTGTTCATTATCCAGATCGTCTGCGACGAAAAATCACCCGCCACGCTCAGCTGTTTTTTGACATCTTCCGCTGATATTGCATCATCATAGAAGAATCCCGCGTAGGTGTTGCTTATCTCGTTTGCGGCCCTGTACATCTCAGCGGCTTTTTGTCTGACAAGGAACGTGTATGTTATCGGAGACGTTATCACGAGGACAACGACTACGCACAATGCGGCAAAACAAACGTATGCAAGTATGAACTTGTAATACAGTTTGTGGGTTTTTTTCATATGGATCTGGCCTCGAACTTATAACCGACACCCCATACGGTGTGAAGTCTCCATGCTTCGTGATCGTTGATCTTCTCACGCAGGCGCTTGATGTGAACGTCGACCGTTCTCGTATCACCGGCATATTCATATCCCCAAATGTGATCGAGAAGTTGTTCTCTCGTGAATACCTGATTGGGCTGGGAAGCCAGGAAGAAGAGAAGTTCGATCTCCTTCGGAGGCATATCGAGATACTGCCCGTTATACAGGACTGAGTAGTCGTTGAGACTGATGACAAGATCGGGATATTCGACAACCTTTGTATCCGAAGTGGGAGTGGGAACCTTTTGCTGCGTGCAGCGGCGAAGGACAGCCTTGACCCTTGCAACAAGCTCCTTGGAATCGAAAGGTTTTTCCATGTAATCATCCGCACCGAGCTCAAGCCCGAGAACCTTGTCGAACACTTCTCCTTTGGCCGAGAGCATGATTATCGGAGTCGGGTTTTTGGACCTGATCTCGCGGCATACCTGATAACCGTCTATACCAGGCAGCATGAGATCGAGAAGTATGAGATTCGGATCATACGATTCGTAAACGGCAAGCGCCGATTCACCGTCGCCTACTATTTTCGTATCGAAGCACTCCTTTGTAAGATAAAGCTCGATAAGCTCTGCGATGTTCTCGTCATCGTCCACTATAAGGATCTTCTGTTTTCCGGCCATTGTCTGACTCCTTTTTATGTTATTTGAATTCCACTATCGTTACTCCTGCATCGCCTTCGCCGAATTCACCGGCCCTGAAGGATGATACATAGGATACTCTCTTTAAGTGCTGCGTTACAGCGGAGCGAAGCGCTCCCGTGCCTTTCCCGTGTACGATACGGACAGAGGAAAGATGTGAAAGGTACGCATCATCGAGGTACTTGTCGAGCTTTGCTATCGCCTCGTCGACCGTGAGGCCTATAAGATTAAGCTCCGAAGAGATGTTCCTTGATTTGGAAAGATTGGCATGATGCTGCGATTTCTTTCCTTTCTCTTTCGCACCCTCGGTTATCTCAAGATCCGAGATGTTCGTATTTATATTCATAATACCACATTGTACCGAAAGGTTCCCCTTCTGATCGGGCAGAGTATGAACATGTCCGTCAAGATCCATCGAAACGATCCTGACATCCGTTCCTATCTTAAAATCAGATGCCTTGTGTTTCGCACCCTTTGAAGGCGTTTTGACGACCGAAGACGGAGCGTTTTCGTTTATGGCACCGCGAAGCGCGGCCCTTCCCGCTTCAAGCTCCCTGATATTTCCGCCGCCGCCTTTGTTAATGTCGCGGATGACGGAATCCGCAAGGTCTTTGGCTTCCTTCAGGATGGCACGGGCTTCTTCCCTTGCTTCATTGAGAATCCGTTCTTTCGATTCCGCGGCTTTTTCCTGGCGTCTTTCGTATGTATTCTTAAGAACTTCTATATCGTGTTTGTAGCTTTCTATCTGCTGGCGGTTTTCCTCGAGAGTGATCCGGTCTTTTTCAAGTCTTGCGATGACATCTTCAAATGAGGAATCGTTCTCGGAGATCTGGTTGCGGGCCTGTTCGATTATGCCCTCCGGAAGGCCGAGCTTTTGTGATATGGCAAAAGCATTACTCTTTCCGGGAATACCCGTGAGCAGCCTGTATGTAGGCTTAAGCGATTCTATATCAAATTCGCAACCGGCGTTTTCGACACCCGCAGTGTTTAGCGCATAAATCTTGAGCTCGCTGTAGTGGGTAGTTGCCATCGTCCGTATCTTCTTTTTATGAAGACTGTCAAGGATCGATATCGCAAGCGCAGCACCCTCAACGGGATCCGTTCCCGCACCGAGCTCATCGAAAAGGCAAAGGCTCTTCTCGTCTGCTGCCTCAAGTATCTTAACGATGTTCTTCATATGGGAAGAGAAAGTGGAAAGACTTTGCTCAATGCTCTGCTCATCACCGATATCCGCAAACACTTCATTAAATACCGACAACTCGCTCTTGTCCTTGGCAGGTATGTGAAGACCTGCCTGTCCCATAACGGACAGAAGGCCTACGGTCTTAAGGCAGACCGTCTTACCGCCGGTATTGGGACCTGTGATAACAAGAAGATCGTATTCATCACCGAGTGTTACATTGATCGGAACGGCTGTCTTGGGGTCGAGCAGGGGATGTCTTGCCGATCGAAGAACGATCTTTCCCATTTCGTTATATACAGGCCTTGTTGCACCTGTCTCAAGCGCAAAAGCTCCTTTTGCAAATATGAAATCAAGTTCGGCTATCGTGTTGATATCGGCCGCGATCTCATCGGCATGTTCGCGGCACTGATTGGACAGTCCGGAAAGAATGGCTTCTATCTCATTGGCTTCTTCGATCTCGAGCTGCCGGAGGTCGTTGTTGAGCGAAACAATGGCAGCGGGCTCTATAAAAAGCGTCGAAGCGCTTGCCGACTGGTCATGGATCATACCCTGGACACTGCTCTTGTATTCGGCTTTGACAGGAATACAGTACCTGCCGTCGCGCATCGTTATGACCGCATCCTGCAGATATGTACGGTATGTATCGCTTACCATTTTGGAAAGCTGGGTATGTATCTTATCGTTTATCGATTTTTTCTTTCGTCTGATACCGTGAAGCGTTGAGCTTGCGTCATCGGCTATCTCATCTTCCGAAAGAACGCATCTTCTTATCTCTTTGCATATCGGAGAGAGCGGTGCGAGTATCATAAACAGATCAGACAGGGAATCACGGTCCTCCTCGTCGGTCTGGCCATATGAGCGGACGCGGAGAACGTTTTCAAGAAGCAGTGCAAGAGCGATAAGGTCGGAGGCCGAAACGGTACTGCCTTTCTTTAATCTGTCGACGCACTCGAGCATGCTTTTGCGTGCCGTAAATGATACCGACCCGTTTCGAAGTATGCGTTTTGTCGCGTCCTCGGTGTTCTGCTGCAGATGTTCTATATCAAAAAGCTTAACCGAAGGAGAAAGAGAGAGTATCTTTTCCTTCCCAAGTTCGGTCGAAGCATGATCGGCCAGCATTTCCTTTATTTTGCCGAATTCCAGCGTTGTCAGATATTTCGCGTTCATAACGAAAACATGATATCAGAAAAAGGGATAACAGGCAATGAATCGCACGGTATGAGTTGTGGTATCAGATGATTTTCTGTATAATTAAGACTTGGTGAGAAGTTAAGTTTTACAGGAGACAAAATGGAAGAGAACGAACGCAATATAGCTGATGAAAACGTTGCATCCGGCGAGAGCGCGGACAAGTACGAGTTCATCACGGAGACGATCAAAAAGCGTCCGGTCAATAAAAGAAAGATATTCAGGAAGATCATCGTAACGATCCTGCAAGGCATCCTTTTCGGAGTATGCGCATGCATTATCTTTGCTTTGGCTTTCCCGAAACTTCAGGCATATCTGTATCCTGTTGACGAGACAAAGCCGGTATCACTGCCGGTCGATGAGCCTGTTGTTGAGGACGATCCGGTAGAACCGTTTGTTCCGCCCGAGAATGACAATACTGCCGATCCCGAACAGCCCGATACAAAAGACAAACCCGAAGAAGATACTACACAGACTGTGGAGACCACGGAAGGCGATGAGAAGGAAGTCGTCGTCAACAACATAGTCGAGACGATCGAGAAAGATCTGGAACTTGACGATTACAGAGCGCTTCTCCGAAAGATATCGACCATTGCCGAAACAACGCAGAAAAGCCTTGTTACTGTGTCGGGTATCAGTTCGAATACCGACTGGTTCAACAATTCATATGAGAACAACAATTCCACGACGGGACTGATCATTGCCGACAACGGCAAGGAACTGCTCATAGTCTCGCCGTCGGACATACTCCATCGTGCCAGGAACGTGAGGGTAACGTTCTGCGACGGAGTCACATATCCCGCAAGGGTTAAGAACGCGGATATCAACACCGATCTTTGCATCATCTCGATAGATCTTGAGCATATCGAGCAGAAGACGATGGACAGGATCGAGATGGCCCAGTTCGGAAGCCTTGCAACATCTGCCGTAGGCGTCCCGATCGTTGCTGTCGGCTCACCGTACGGTACGACAGGGTCAGTCGGCATGGGACAGATCACATCCAATTCGGTCGTGCTCGACAAGGAAGATTCAAATGTCCATATAATCTCAACGGATATTTATGCGAGCACATCTGCGAGCGGAGTACTTGTCAATTACAACGGACGTATTGTCGGCATCATCTGTCACGAGGAGATGTCGGGCGATATGCCTAACCTCCTGCGCGCATACTCTGTTTCGGACATTTCCGACAGCATAGAAAAGATCTCAAACGGTCAGACGCTCGCCACACTCGGCATTATAGGAACGGACGTTACTCCCGAAGCGAATACCGACAGGAACGTGCCTCTCGGAGCTTACGTTAAGGAAGTTGTTCCGGATTCGCCGGCAATGGAAGTCGGTATCAGAAACGGCGATGTGATCATCAAGATCGGTACGATCGATATCGCATCGTTTACGGATTATAAGCAGGCAATACTCAAGTACCAGCCGCAGGAGCTTGTAACTGTAACGCTGCAAAGGCCAGGACGCGACGAGTATACCGAGATGACATATGAAGTAACACTGGAGGAACTTAAATGAAATACATAGAATCCTTTAAGGAAGGCGAAGGGATCAACGACGTCTATCTTGTCAGATCCAAGAAATCGGATGTGACTAAGACGGGCAAGCCTTATGACAAGCTCGTTCTCGCAGACAAGACCGGAAGCGTCGATGCGATGATATGGGATCCCAATTCGGCCGGTATAGAGGACTTCGATGCGCTTGATTATATTCTTGTAAATGCGGTCGTCAACAACTATCAGGGCGCCAATCAGTTAAACATCAAACGTGCCAGAAAGTGCAGTGAGGGAGAGTACGATCCTGCAGATTATCTTCCTGTATCATCACGCAACATTGACGAGATGTGGACGGAGCTTACGGCGCATATGAACAGCGTCGACAATCCATATCTGAAAAAGCTGCTGGATGCGTTCTTTACCGATGAGGAGTTTTCGAAAAAATTCAAAAAGAGTTCGGCTGCAAAAGCAGTTCATCACGGCTTTGTCGGTGGACTTCTCGAGCACACGCTGTCGGTTACAAATATGTGCGATTACTATTCGAAGGCATATCCGATGCTCAACCGGAATCTTCTCATCACGGTTGCGATCCTTCATGATATAGGCAAGACACGTGAGCTGTCTGATTTTCCGCAGAACGATTATACGGACGAAGGCCAGCTGATGGGACATATCGTGATGGGTGCACACATGGCGATGGACAAGATGGATAAGATCGAAGGCTTTCCGCAGAAGCTTTATTCAGAAGTTACGCACTGTATCCTGGCGCATCACGGAGAGTATGAATTCGGATCTCCCAAGAAGCCCGCGATCATGGAGGCTGTGGCACTTCACTTTGCGGACAATACCGATGCGAAGATGGAGACGATGAAAGAGATATTCTCTTCAACTACTGACGACGGATGGCTCGGATTTAACAGACTGATCGATTCAAACATTCGCAAGACATCTTGCTGACGGGATGACTATGGATTACAGCAAAAACCAGATCCTTACGGTCACAATTGAAGATATGGGAAATAACGGCGAGGGTATAGGCAGGTTTGACGGCTATACCCTTTTTGTTAAGGACGCGGTGTGCGGCGATACGGTCAGGGCAAAACTTACCAAGGTCAAGAAGAACTATGCGTTTGCCAGATGCGAGGAGATAATAAAACCTTCAGCGGACCGTACGGAGCCATTCTGCAGTGAGCACAGGCGATGCGGCGGATGCCAGATCCAGGCTATGTCATATGATGCGCAGCTCCGCTTTAAAGAGAACAAGGTTAAAAACAACCTGCAACGTATCGGAGGTATTCCTGCGGAAGAACTTGACCGAGTATTTGAGCCCATCATCGGAATGGATGAGCCGGTTCGCTACCGTAACAAGGCGCAGTACCCTGTCGGAACGGATGCCGGCGGAAACATCGTCGCGGGCTTTTACGCAGGCAGGACACACAGCATCATTCCCTGCACGGACTGCATGATCTCACCTGAAGAGAACAAGGACATTTTGGAGATCATACTCGCGCACATGCGCGAAAATCATATTGCGCCGTATGACGAGACGACCGGTGAAGGTATTGTACGGCACATACTTATCAGAAAGGGATTTGCAACGGGTCAGATCATGGTCTGCCTTGTTATCAATAATAAAGGGAGAAAATCATCCGACGGACAAACATTCCTCCCGGGTCAGGAAACTCTTGTGCAAAAGCTTTCCGGGATACCCGGCATGACATCGGTCTGTGTTTCGATCAACAGCGAGAACACAAATGTTATCATGGGCAATGAAATACATACGATATGGGGCAGGGATAAGATCACGGATGTACTTTTGGGGAAGAGTTTTGAGATATCCCCGCTCTCGTTCTATCAGGTCAATCCCGTACAGGCGGAAAAGCTTTACAAAGTTGCGATAGAGTATGCAAACCTTAGCGGCATCGAAGAAGTGTATGACATATGCTGCGGTATCGGAACGATCACCATATGTATGTCGGATAAAGCAGGTTTTGTGCACGGTCTTGAGATAGTTCCGGAAGCGATAGAAGATGCGAAAAAGAACGCTACGGCAAACAACGTCTCTAACACAGACTTTGTTTGTGCTGCCGCGGAAGAATACCTTCCCGCGCATAAGGATGAGATAAAGGCTGACGTTATCGTTCTTGATCCTCCGAGAAAAGGAATGGAGACGGAAGCTCTTGAAGTCATCGCGAAGGTTGAACCAAAGAGGATCGTTTATGTCAGCTGCGACAGTGCGACTCTTGCGCGAGATATCAAATATCTGTATGAACAGGGTTACAGACTTGAGCGGGCTCGCTGTGTGGATCTGTTTGGTCATACTACCCATTGTGAAGTCGCAAGCGTCCTTGTTGGAAAATAGAAGTATTTGGTATAATTTAACGTGTTACCAAAAAAGGTATTGTTAAGAAAGGAAATGCGATGAAGTACGAAGAGATCATCAACAATAAGTATTCGGAACCTGCTTCAATCCTTTCGTACAAAGAAGGACAGGTAAGACTTGTCGATATCAATGACAGATTTGTTTCCGAGCATTGGATGAACACGACAAAAGATGCGTTCATCGGGTCGAACACGCCCCAAAGCTTTGACGAAGATAATCTCAGGATCTTTACGAATGCCGTAAAGAGATGTATCGATACCGGAGAGGAGCAGGAGGTCGAAACGTGGAGAAAGATGATCTCTGACTGCTGTGGATTTGACAGGATATGTCTTAGAAGCCGTCTGGTCCTTATCGAGAAAAATGATGGCGAAGCTCTTCTGTATGAAGGCATAAGGAACATTACGAATGAAAGACAGATAAAGGAAACTCTCGATGATATAGAGTATCGTTACAAGCAGGCCAGCGAGCAGATCAACATATATAACTGGGAATACGATGTCGCCACAAAAGAGATGCGTCCCTGTTACCGTTGCATGAGGGATCTGGGACTTCCTTCACTTGTCACCGATTATCCCGAGCCTGCGATCGACGCCGGGATCTTCCCTCCGGATTACGCGGATATGTATCGTGAGATGATGAGGAAGATCGATGCCGGTGCCCCGGAGCTTGAAGCCGATATCCCGCTGACTGTAGGTCGCGTGCCGTTCCGTGTCAAGTATACGACAGAGTTTGACAAAGACGGCAAGCCGGTAAAAGCTTTCGGTTCGGCAACGCTGATCTCCGAAACGGAGCTTGGACATATAAAGCTGGACAACCAGATCATATCGTCACTTGCAAAGGAATACCGCTGCATCTATATGGCTGACTTTATTACCGACAGCGTGAACATCATCAAGTCAGATGACACTTTATCGCTGGGGAAAGATTCCACATGCGAGGATCTTATAGCACTTATAAATTCAAAGCTGGATGACACTCCGGAGGAGCAGAAGGCTAATCTCGGAGACGTTAAGACTGTCAGGAGTGAACTGCTTAAAGACTTCGATCAGAGAGAATTCGTATTTAAAGACGAAGCAACGGACCGATGGATCAGAATCAACATTCATGCCGTGGAGAGAAGTGCAAACGGTGTGGACCGGATGCTCGTGACATCATCGATCGTTGATGATCTTCGTGCCATGAAGATGGATGCCGACAGACTGATCGCTTCGCAAAAAGAGGAACTTGAGGAGCGTCAGAAAATGCTCGTTGCGGCTATAGATGAGGCAAACCGTGCAAACAGGGCAAAGACGGAATTCTTTTCCAACATGTCGCATGACATCCGTACTCCGATGAGTGCGATCACGGGTTTCTCAAGACTGGCAATGGAAGAGATCGACAACAGGGAGCACGTCGTTGATTATCTTGACAAGATCGTTGCAGCAGGCGATCACCTCATGAACCTTATTAACGACATTCTTGATATGAGCCGTATAGAAAGCGGCAAGATGGAGATCGTTGCGGCACCTCAGAAGCTTAAGGACCTTCTCCTTGAATGTGCGGATATGGTCAAGGTCAAGATGGATGAGAACGAACTGGACTTTGTCGTAAATGTCGAAGAAATCGGAGAAGATACGGTTCAGTGCGATAAGCTCAGGATCAATCAGATCGTTCTTAATCTTCTTTCAAATGCATACAAGTTCACGCCAAAGGGCGGAAAGGTGTATCTTGAAGGTAAGCTTCTTGAGAAAAAAGATTCCAATGTATATGAGATCCGTGTAAGAGACACGGGTATCGGAATGTCGAAAGAGTTCTGTGAACATATCTGGGAAGCATATGCAAGAGAAAAGAAAGAACTCGTAAGCGAGACACAGGGAACGGGCCTTGGCATGGTCATCGTCAGAAATATCGTCAATCTCATGCAGGGTACGATCGACCTTAAGTCCGAACCCGGAAAAGGAACCGAGTTCACTATCGTTCTTCCGCTTACGCCTGCTTCGGGTGATCAAAATGATTCATCGGAAAGCAAAGCGGTAAATGACGCACTTTCACGAAACTACGAAGGAATAAAGATCCTTGTTGTTGACGATACGGCAACGAATCTTAAACTGGCGGAACGCGTCCTGGCCAAATACGGTTTTGATGTGCTGACGACAAA
>JAEEGL012589147.1_pt1 | contig 11341 bp, 11 predicted proteins | sample 9134231 | NCBI WGS metagenome assembly JAEEGL01 (sample SAMN16246548, study PRJNA631951) | gut metagenome | biome: gut microbiome; feature: rumen; material: fiber-attached | host: Bos | place: Iran: Karaj | collected 2018-10
ATTCTTGACAGTCTGCCAACTGCAATTATGGAGTTTCCTGTGCTCTGTTTCAATATCTGTTTTTCAGTCTGTTCCCCAACTTTCCGTGAAGAACGTTTTATTCAGGTCAGTTCCCGTTCATTCCGTCCCGTGTATGTCCACTATGACGATCTCGGACCTGCATCCCGTCTTGAACTGGAACGTCCAGTTGCTGATGCCGGACGATACGATGAAGACCGTGCCGCCCCGTCGTTCCAGTCCGTAGGACCGTTCATTCTCGCCGATCCATTCTCCCACGTAATTGATCGGGATGAACTGACCGCCGTGGGTGTGACCGCAGAGGACGAGATCTGATCCGGCCGCCGCCTCCGCGTCGAAATCATGAGGCTGATGGTCGAGAACGATCTTGTAAAGGTCCGGATCGAGCCCGGACAGGAGCGCTTCCGCCGTCAGCCGGCCGTCTCCTCTTCCCTCCGCCGACCGGTCCTTCCGGCCGACCACGTAGAACCGCCCGTCCACGAGGACCGACTCGTCCTCCAGGATGGTCACGCCGTTCTTTTCGAGTTCGGAACGCAGATCGGCCGCGTTCCATCCCCGGGACGAAGAGTCGAAATATCCTCGGTCATGGTTGCCGTACACGAAGAAGACGCCGTACGTCGATCTGATTGCACCGAGCGCGGCGCATCCGCCGAGCAGGTCTTCCCGGCTCGTATCGTCATCCACGAAATCCCCGGTCACGACCACGAGATCCGGAGAGAGACTGCTGATCTCCTCCGCATACCGGGCCATCCCCTCCGCGTCGATGATCGCGCCGAGATGGGAATCGGTGACCTGCACGATCCGCAGATCCCCCGAAAGACGATCGGACTCCAGTTCGTAGGACGTCTCCCAGACGTGATGGGCCGATACCCAGCCGACGGCAAGATACAGGACGCAGAAGATCACCGCTGCCGCCGCCGTCAGGCTGCGGGGCGTCTCCCTGTGCCGGATCTTCGAGACGATCAGCGCCAGAAGGTCGCAGATCAGCCAGAAGGCGACGAGATGGATCACGCAGATCAGCGCGTTCACCACATCCCAGATCAACGACAGGATGACCGTCAGCAGGATGAGGAACGCCAGCGCGATGAGCCGTGCAGCCCACCGGCGGCCTCCGGCGAGGCGGCGGATGAACGGCAGGCCCGCCGCCCGGAACGACAGATAGAGCATCCCAAGACCGAACACCGTTATCACGGCGCCAAGGATCGCGAACCACATACCATCTTCTCCGTTTCCGTCCCGCTCTCACGGGCCATTTCATCGATGTTATTATGATACCATGTCCGCCGCGGCGTGTCAAACTATTTTTTCATACGGTCCGGAGATTGCATTTTCCGTCCGGATGCTGTATCATGCTGATAGAACGATTTTCTAGCCGACAAAGGAGATACCGGTCATGAAGACAAAATCACGAGGGATCCTCTGGATCATTCCGTTCATCCTGTTCGCCGTCCTGTTCTCCGGCCTTCTGACGCTCAACCGGAACAACTGGCCCGGATGGCTCCTGGCGGCCATCCTGCTGGCCGCTTTCGCGATCCTGCGGGCCGGTCCGCTCGCGAACGCCTCCGTGCCCCTCCGACTCCTCTCCTGGGCGCTGCTGGCAGCGGCTGCCGCCTGCGTCCTTTTCCTTACTTCTCCTCCGGTGAAAGCCGTCCCGGCCGTCGCGGCGAAGGATCCCCGGGAGACGGGTGTCGTCCATACGTCGGCCGGCGATCTGACCGGCGTCCTGACGGAGGACGGAGCCGTGGAAGTCTATGCCGGCATCCCGTACGCGGAGCCGCCGGTCGGCGAGCTTCGCTGGCGGGAGCCTAAGCCGGTCACGCACTGGGACGGCGTCCTGAAAGCGGACCGCTTCGCGCCGATGTCTATGCAGGTGACCGACTCCATGATCTACGATTCCCTGAAGAAGATCGTCGGCTATCATGATTTCACCTTCTCGCTCACGGGGAACAGCAGGCCGCCGGTCAGCGAGGATTCGCTTTATCTGAACATTTGGAAACCGGCCGGCGATCAGCACGATCTGCCGGTCCTGGTCTACGTTCACGGCGGTTCTCTTCAGACGGGGCAGCCCTGGTATGAGGACTACAGCGGAGAGGGCCTGGCCCGGCAGGGCGTCATCGTGGTCAACATGGGGTACCGTCTCGGCATCTTCGGTTTCTTTGCGGACGAGGAGCTGGCGGCGGAATCCCCGAACGGCACGACGGGCAATTACGGCCTTCTCGACCAGATCTGCGCCCTCGAGTGGGTCCGGGACCATATCGATTCCTTCGGCGGCGATCCCGGGAACGTAACGCTGGCAGGCGAGTCCGCCGGTTCGGTCTGCGTGACGGCTCTCTGCACGTCGCCTCTTGCCAGGGGCCTTTTCCGGCGGGTGATCGCGGAAAGTTCGACGGCAACGGCGCCGGAGCCGGCTCATTCCTTCCGGACCATGGAGGAGGCGCTTGAAGCCGGCCGGGCCACCCGCGAGAAATACGGCGCGGCCACCGTCGAAGAGCTGCGCGCCCTGCCGGCCGAAAAACTCGCCGGCGAGATGGCCGTCCATCATCACCTCACCGTGGACGGGTATGCGCTGACCGAGACGCCCTACGAGTCCTACCGGGCCGGCCGGTTCAACGAAGAGGCCCGGCTCCACGGATTCAACCGCGAGGAAGCGGAAGCTTTCATCATCTTCGATCAGGCCTCGCTGAAGGATTACGAGAAAAAAGTCCGCACCCTTCTGGGCAGCGGACAGGCGGAACGGTTCCTTGCGGCATTCCCCGCAAAGACGGACGACGAGGCCAGACAAAACTGGGCGGATCTCTACTCGGCCTTCTATTTCAGTTACGGCCACGACGTCTGGGAGCGGCAGGCCGAAGCGAACGGCATCCCGTCCTACGAATACCTGTTCTCGAAGGCCAACGGCCGGCTGGGAAGCTGGCACAGCGGCGAGGAAGTCTATTTCTACGCCAACATCCCGGACGGATCCCGTCTGTACGACGGGGACGACCGGACGCTCAGCGGGATCATGAGCGCGTATTTCGTCCGGTTCATCAAGACCGGCGACCCCAACGGAGACGGTCTCCCCGTCTGGCCGGCCTCCCGGGAGGCGGACGGGAAACTGCTCATCCTGGACCGGGAGATCCGGACCGGGGAAGATCCGTTCGCCGTCTTCTACCCGTACATGGAGCAGGAAGACTGATCCCGATGTGAAATCAATACGGCCGCCGGTCTCCGGCGGCCTTTTCCGTCTTACGCGGATCTTGTTTTTTTCCGGCACGACCGTACCGAGCAGGCGATCCCGATGATCAGCACCTCGACGAGAAGAAACAGCGTCGTGTTCAAAAAGGGCATCACCCAGGGGGCGACCGCCGGATCGAAGAGCCCGAAGGGATCCTGCCGGACGAAGAACCAGTTGAAGGCGTGATCGTAGGTCCCGGCCGCCCCTTCGTACAGAAGATTCCCCAGGAGCGCCCAGACCGTCATCCCGGCGACGGTAACGACATGACGCCAGAAACCTTTGAACGACAGTTTCTCCTCGTCGAAGAGGAGCGTGACCGCGCCGTAGGCGGTCATCACGGCGTGGAAAAGGAGCGTCTGGACCACCCGGTAGCAGAGCGGGTGGACGCCGTGCCACATGACGCCGGCCGGATAGATCAGATAGACCAGATTGGAAATTAAACCGAGAAGCGCGAACGGGACCCGGAATCTCCCGAGCGCCCGGACGTGCCGGCTCAGAAAGCACGCCACGCAGGTGGCCGTGCAGATATGGAACGGCAGTTTTTCGATATCGATCGCCTCGTAGGCGAACGGCATCAGGAAAAAATCCGCGACATACAGACCGAAAGCGACGCCGGCGAGGATCGTGGCCGTCTTCCGCCTGATCTGCAGGTCCCGGCCTTTCAGGAACAGGCAGAGGAGCAGGACGGCCAGAAGCGCGGCCGCGATATATACGAAGTGCCATGCGCTGAAACAGGTGAAGACGGTCCCGCCCTTCCTGTCACACAGAAGATCGTGGAGCCATGCGTACATCACGTTTCCTCCTTCCGTCCGTGGCGCGCCAGCCGCTCGAGCACCGCCGGAAGAGCGACGCGGTCGGCCGGCAGCCAGTCCAGCGTCTCCGCCTCGTCCGGGCGGAACCAGCCCGCCGCCTCATGTTCTTTCAGTCCGAGACCGCCGGACAGCACGCGCGCCGCGATACAGTACATCGTCAGATGGAAACCGGGATCGTCCCGTTCCACCGTCGCGAGACGTTCCTCCGCCATAATCAGCGTGTCGAATTCCTCCCGGATCTCCCGCACCAGCGCAGCCTCCGGCGTTTCCCCGGATTCGATCTTTCCGCCCGGGAACTCCCAGCCACCGCCTTTCCTTCTGGCGGCGAAAACGGAACCGTCTCTCAGGATGACCGCAGCCGCCACGCGGACGGTCTTCCTGTCCTCTGCGGCGCGCCCGCTCATAGGACGATCCTGTCGCCCGGACGGACCCTTCCCTCGGGAAGATCCAGGACCAGCCAGGCGTTCCATCCCTCTTCGACGGTCTTCCGGTGGATCCCCGCGATCAGTTCCTCCTCGAAGGGATACGCGCCGGTGCAGGGGATCAGCCGGAGAACGGCCGTTTCCAGCGGTTCCTCCCCGAGCACGGTGACCCGGTCCCCCTGCCGGAAGGATCCCGTCTCGCAGAAACCGGCCGCGACGCATCTTCCACCGAGCGCGACCGCTTCGGCGCCGCCTTCCGTCAGTCCCTCCGTCGGGACGCCGAAGACGCCGGAGACCGCGAGGACGGACGTGTACCGGCCCCGGTACCGTTCCCGGTCCGCCGCCTGCTCCGCTCTTCTCTGTTCGATGATCCGCTTCGCCTCCGCGACGTCCAGTTCCCAGAGCCCGTCCGCCAGGACGGCGCCCTGCTGCGTCATGCCGTAACGGTCCCGGAGCATCCTCTCGCAGACGGAGCAGATCTTCACGCCGTCCGCCACGCGGAGCGCGAAAACGCCGAGCGGACCGCCGCAGACCGGGCAGGTCTTCTTCCGGAACAGGCTCATGGCCACCTCCGATTTCCGAATTCGTTCTTTTTCCCCATTATATCACATCCCCCGCCGTCCCGTCCACTTCTCTTGCGCCTTCCGCGAAGCTGTGGTATACTGGAACCGTAAACCGTGCGGATCAATACGGAAAGGCGGATCATGCTCATGAAAATTCAATGGCTGCGGAGGATCGCCGTCCTCCTGGCCCTGTCCGTTCTCCCGGCGCTCCTCTTCTCCTGCGGGCCGAAGGACCTGCCTCCGGACGACGGCAGTCCGTGGCCGGCCGGCCTTGACGGGACCTTCGTCTTCGGCGACAGTTCGCTCGTCTTCAACGGCGACGGTCAGACCGTCCGCCTGGATCTCGAAACGGCGCTGGCGGAGAGGATGTCCCTCCCGGCCGGAGAAAGCGACGGGACCTACGTATTCCTGTTCCAGAACAAGAGCTGGCGGTACGATTTTGCCGAAAGCCTCCGGTTCATGGTCGGAGAAACATCGTCATCTTTCGCGGTCACGCCCGGCTCGACGACCTCCCTCGCGGTCAGTTTCCGGCTCGGGGACGGCGAAACGGTCCGGTTCGAAAAGCAGCCCTGACGGCCATGGTCCAACCGGCAGCGGACTCCTCTGCAACCGCATCGAGGAGCTCTTCCTCCGCAGTGTGATACGAATATACGGCGTGACATGAGTATACAGAATGAAGGAACTAAAAAACGGCATAAAGAAAGAGCAAGTCACTCAAAATAGGAGCGGCTTGCTCATTTTTCTAGTCTATCCCCCAGCTTTCCGTCAGTCGAGTGTCTCCCCCGTCCGCAGGATCTCGTACAGCTCGCTCCTGAACTCATGGTATCCCTTCGGGAAGTTCTGCGAGCCTTCCGCCGAGACCTCGACGCCGCCGTTGACCTTTGCGTCCAGGCTGAACATGATCCCGTCCAGAACGTCTTTCGGATGCGGTCCGTGGAACCCGTTCCACGAAAGGAGCCCGCAGGCGTTGAGCAGCCTAAGGATGATCTCCTCTCCGCAGACGGCGCGGATTTCGGGAACGCGGCGGTCCCCGTTAGGTTCGAACCGGAACCCGTACTGCGTGACTTCGGCTTTGCCGTCCTTCATCACGATCTCGATATCATGGACGAAACGCATCCCGCTCTCATGGAGCGTGACGACCTCAAAAGAATCGATTTTTTCCATTCCTCATTCTCCCCACTCCGGATAGAACAGGACGGTCACGTCCCCGTCGCCCAGCTTTTCGAGGACCGACTCCCGCGTCTGGCCGTAGACCCGGCCGAGCAGCGCCCCTTCCCGGTCGCTTTCATCATAGCAGACCGCGATCCGGTCTCCGCCGTACAGGATGACGTCGCCCGGAGCCGTCCGGAACGCGCCGCCCTGCTGTTCGATCGTCCACGGCAGCGTGCCGGCTTTTTCCGAGATCCCGTCGTCCTTCAGAACGATCTCGAGAGATACCAACGAGATTCTGCTGAAGAACTCCGCGGCCGCGGGATTCTCTTCGAACGACGCGTAGAGTTTGTAGTCTCCCGCGTCCACGCACAGGACGGCTCTCGGCTGGACCGCCTCCAGATCGTCCGTCACGACCGGATAAGGGCCGGAGGGGTCGCGTCCATAGAAGCGGTCACCGTCCCCGACTGTCACGTAGGTGAAGCTCCCGGACCCTTCCGCCCGGAAGATCAGGTCGTCTCCGTCCACGGCAAAACGAAAGGAACGGTCCGTGCCGTCGTACAGCGTTACGATCCCGTCCTTTTCCTCCCAGGTGCCCATTCCGATATAGCTGCTGTAGTATCCCTCATAATAGGTGAATGACCCGTCCGCCTCCAGCGTGACGGTGAACTCGCCGCCGCAGCCTTCCTTTTCCCAGACGTAGGTCCGGGTGCTCCCGATCTGAAGTCCCATTTTAGCCGTCCCTCCTTCTCCGGTCCGGATGAATTCCCCGACCGCCGCGATCTCGTCGTCGGTCAGTCCGCCCCAGCGGAGATACCGCTCGGCGCCTGCCGCAAGGTCGAGCGTCGCGGGATCGGTCCCCTTCTCCGCCTCGCACAGGCAGTAGAGGAAATCGTGAACGTTGCCGAGGACCGCCTCGTATGTGTCGGGCTTGTCCTCCTTCGTGACGCCGTAATAGTTCGCGAACGTCGTCATATAGTCGGTCTCGATCTCGGCGGACGTCGCGCCCGCGAGCGCGAGAAGCAGCGTGCAGGCGAATCCCGTCCGGTCCTTCCCCTCCACGCAGTGGATGAGGACGGGGCCGTCGCTGCCCGTCATCCTGAGGAATGCGCCCGAGAGCTTCTCGGCGAACGCCTGGGAACGGTAGTTCGCGTTCATGGCGAGGAGCATGACGTTGCCCTCGCGGTAGAGCGCGTCGTAATAGGCCGAGTCGAAGGTGTCCTTTTCCACGTAGGACGCATACTTCGTCTCGTTGTCCGAAAGGTTCAGAACGAACCGGATCCCGTTCTCCTCCGTGAGCCTGTTGGTGATGGAGGCCCGTTTATGCTGGTCGTCGCAGGGAGAGGCGGAACGGTAGAACGCGCCCGGCGCGATCCCCCCGCCCTTCACCTCGCGGAAGTTGGCGAATTCGACGTCCGAATCATAGTCAGAGCGGAGATCCGAATACTGGAGCGCGAACAGTTCCTCGTTGACGAGGTATTTCCCCTTTTCGCGCAGCGTGACCGTGACGCGGGACGACTCGTCCATCCCGAACTCCTCCCAGGTGCCGCTCCCGTAGTTGCGGGCGATGGTGACGTGCGGATAACCCGGGTAGCCGCACGCGAGCATCTCGCCGATCGGCACGTAGTAGCCGGAATAGTACGGCACGTCCGTGAAGGTCAGCCCGTTGCTGAGCTCAAGGTCGATGCTGTCGCCGAAGGCAAAGCCGAGCGCGTTGAATTCCTCGATCGTCGGGGCGAGATAGGTGTTGCCGAACTCCTCGTCCCTGACAACGCCGATCTCCCCGGTCGTCACCTTTTCAGGGCCGCAGCAGCAGAGCGACGGCAGGAGAAGGCAGGCGAGCAGCAGGAACGCCGTGATCTTTTTCATCATTCAGACTCCTTTCGAATCGTTCGCACGCACCTCGTCAGCGGTGCTCTTTTTTTGCATTATATCATATTTCCCGCCGTCTGCGGCGTTATTTATCGGGGGGAAAACACAAGGGGCTCCGGAGTCATCCACCTGTCCCTCGCAGCCCGGTATTTGTCAAACCAAAATGCGCTGCGATCATATCGCAAACTTCCTTCCGGGTATCGTTTCCGTCGTCCTGCCGCACTACAGTAAAAAAAACCGCTGTTTGCGAGTTCGTCACAATGTTCTTTACTGTTGATAAGCGCAAACCCGCTCTTATAATTCTCCATAACTGCTTCCGGGTTTTCACAGCTCTGGATGACACGCAGAATGAACTGCTTTTCGGGATCGTCCCGGTCGAAAAAACGTTCAACGCTCATGGACTGAGGCGAAAGCATCACGGCGACACGGTTATACTCTGATATCTCCTTCAACACATCAACGGGGATATTCGTATCAACAATAATCTTTTTGTCGCCCTTGGACAGCGAAAGCAGTTCGGCAATCTCAAACTCCGCCGCTTCCTTTCCCGTGCCGAAGATCCACATTTCATATTCCTCAGGAGAACGGCACACAAAATCTCTCCAATCGGACAGGTTTTTTAAATAGCAGATGTCCGGCTTTGCATCCGGCGTTGCCACGATATCCGATACGGTGCAGTGATAATTCTCTCCGCAGAAAACTATATCGTATTTTTCCGCAAGCATTTTGACCGTCGTCGACTTGCCGGCGTATGCGGTTCCGGCGATAAAGTATACGTTTTTCAGATAATACTTCAAAATGTTATTTCAGATCTTCAAAGAATATTGCCTCCTCAAATCCCGGTTTGCTGGGATCTATTATTCCGTTAAACCGGAATTTGTCGAAGCGTTATGTAAATTATTTGAAAAACAAATCAGAAGATATGCACGAACACGATTTTCTTTTCTTATATTCAACTAAAGCCTCTGCCCAATCCTTAGCAAATTCCGCAGGGGAGTTTTTAATTGCGTATTCGCAATAAGCGATTTCCCTATCCAACACATCAAATCCCGCGGGTATGCAATAAACCGTTTCCTGATTTTTCAACAAATCCGAACCGTATGTATTATATTTCAGCGATTTAAAATAAAACAGGTTTTTTGCTATATATAATTTGTAGTTTTCATCCGGCTCATTACACTTTAAATCACCGTCAAAGGCTAATCGCATTCGTATTTCCATAGGGGAAAGGATGTTATTCTCCGAATCAATGAAATACCTGTAGTTTCCAGCATCCAAAAGAATCCACTTTTTCAAATCCGATATGTAGACAATCGAAACAACGTGCGAATCGAAGTCATTCGGTGAGAACGGCAGACAATGTAAAATTCGTGCCTTTATCCCAAGTGCAAGACAGCATTCTGTGAATACTATGGCTTGAAGTCGGCAATACACTCCGTATTCCCTGCCTTTTCCAAAAGCATAATCAAGAATATCTCCCGATGTCTTTGGAATAAACTCCACATCCTTTGTTCCTCCGTTATGAAGTACATTCTTAAAGCACCACCGGAGCAGTCTTAGTGCTTTCTCAAGTTCGGAACCGTTTCCCGCGACAGTATCAATGTGATACTTGCTTTTCAGATATTCATAGTGCGGTGAGACAAAATCGTAAGAGAAAGAAAAGTCTTCATTATTACTTGAGTTAAAGTCATGAAATACTCTCAATGCTCCGGTATAAATATAATAATCGTTCTGCATTATACCCTCCGTAAATCTCAGTTTGTCGGGATTGCTATAATTCCGATGACCGGAATTGTTCAACGCGTTTGATGCGGACCATACTGCGGAGGTATTGTTCCCGTCCGGTAGTATTCCTTCGTGTCACGGACGATCGTACGGATCAGGCTTTCCCGTCCTCCGGCACCTTGCGGCACGGCTGCATAGTAATACCATTTGCCCGGGTACTCCCAGACATCCTCAAAATATGCTTCAACGGGGTATCGGTCAAAGACCTTGTCCGCCTCTGGATATGTTTTTCTGACGATTTCCAAAGCCTCTTCGTGGATGATATTCCTGAACTCACCCGCTGCTTTCAGGTCCTGTTCGCTATAGTTGTGCTGTTGCATGGTTCTCCTCAAAAAATCCCCGGTTTGCCGGGATCTTTTATTCCGTCAAGCCGCAATTTGTCAGTCTGTTGCCGATGCCATGATGACAGCAAAGCGGTCGAGGGTCTTGTCGTACACGGTAAAGCACAGCGCGCCCCACCACTCGTGACCGTCGCCGAAGAACTCCGACCAGCCGGTCGTCCACTCGTAAACTTCGAGTCCGTCCGTCCCGTTCGGAAACAGGGCGGCGTTCACGCGGTCGAAATCCCTGTTCTCAAGCCAGCCGCCGTGCGGCGGATACAGAAACGCACCGCGGTAATTCGATCCGCGCTTTTCGTTTGCGGCGGCAAAGAAAGCATCGGCGGTGATCCGCTTTCCCTCCGCGCCGCCGCAGTCGTAGCTCCATATCTGTTCCTCGCCGTCGAAGAACAGCACCCGGCTCGCCCACATCAGCGCGTACCAGTGCGCGTTTCGTCCGCTTGCGGTGTGTTCGTTTTTGACAAGGCAGTACTCGACCGCCCTGTCCGGATATTCGTCGATGACGCCGTACGCCGGGTCGTCGTATATGACGAGCGTCGCTTCAGGATGAAACGGCTCATCGCAGGATCTTTCTTTATTCTTGTCTTTTTTTGCGGTTTCTTCCCGTTTTTTATCCGGTCCGAGCACAACTTCCGCTTCGTTGAAGCCGATTTCCGACATACCGGCGGCGTATTCGACCACTCTGCAGAAATCCAGGGCGCCGTATTCCCTGCCCGTGATCGATGTGATGGTTTCGCCTCTGCTGAAAGCGTCCAGAACGTCGAACGGATCGAAGGCGTTGTGTACCGCCGTCTTGCAGCCGTTCTCCTCCGTGATGTACAGGCACGGCTCGTACGGATGGCAGGTCAGAGTCAGTCTCTTACCGTCTGCGATCAGATACGGAAGGTCGTTCTGCTGACCGAGCGTATAGCGCCCGTCCCGGTAAACGACAACGTCTTTATGGATGTCCCACGGCGGGATAAAGGGCGCTTTCATTCTCTGGATCAGGTGCTCCCGATCATTCGGCTTTAATTCTCCCTGTTTTATCGCGCGGTCGAGAAGCCGGACGTATTCGCTCTCGTCGATCTCATAAAAAACCTGTGAGAATTTGTGCCAGTCGTTTTGGTCGAGATTCGTCCAGACCATCAGAAAAAGCTTGCCGTCGTCGGCTCTGCCGACGGCCTTTTCG
>JAEEGL013540965.1_pt1 | contig 11341 bp, 4 predicted proteins | sample 9134231 | NCBI WGS metagenome assembly JAEEGL01 (sample SAMN16246548, study PRJNA631951) | gut metagenome | biome: gut microbiome; feature: rumen; material: fiber-attached | host: Bos | place: Iran: Karaj | collected 2018-10
AAATGGGGCCCCTACCCCATTTCGCTAACCCCCTACATGGCATGCATGTTATGCTAGGAAAGTCAATAGAGAGCGATTAGTTATGATCCAGTGGAATAAATTAAGTTGTTCAATTGCTGTTAAAGATGTGTCTGGTGAAACACCATGATACCCACATGCAATTACATGTGCGCGGATATGCTTGCTTTATTCTGAATAACAGGATAAGATTAGAATGGGGGATTGGTAAACGAGGAGATAGACATGAGAAAATCTTTATATATCCTGTTGATTTTGCTTGTAGCGCTGACATTTTCATCCTGCCAGCAAAAGGGTGAAGTAAGTACAGGCGCAATGAGTGACGAAGTCGAAGATACAGCGGTTCAGACATATACCGTCAAAACGCAGAGTTTTACGCGCGTCAGAGCATACGTAGGGAATGTTTCTGCATCCAAATCGGTGAAAGTCATTCCGCTCGCATCCGAACGCATTCTGAAGTACCCGTGGGAAAATGGTGATTTTGTTCAGGAAGGCGAGGTGATTGCGGAGATCCGCAATGAAGTGAGCAAAAAAGGCGTGGATGCGCTGAATGCACAGCTGCGTAGCGTCGATGCACAGCTCAAAGCAGCCGAACGAGAATCTGCGCGAGTTAAAAGCATGTATGAATCAAACATCGTCAGTCGTCAGAATTACGATCAGGCGATGGATGGTGTCACCACACTCAAAGCGACCCGCGAACAGATTTCGGCAAGCATCCAGCAATCGCGAATGGGATTGGATTATGCAAAAGTCGTTGCACCGATTTCGGGCGTTGTGAGCCAGAAAAACTCGGAAGTTGGCGATATTGCTTCGTCTGCGATGCCTCTGTGTGTATTGCTCGATTTGACGACACTCAAGGTCACGATCAACGTCAACGAAGAAGATACGAGTTATCTGCAGCTTGGTCAGGAAGTCAGACTGCGCTTTGACGCCTATCCCGGCGAAGTGATTATTGCCAAGATCACCCGTATTCTGCCTTATGTCAATACGACCTCCCGCACCAATACGATTGAAGCCGAGTTCGAGAACGTCAAAAATGAAGTCACCGGCCAGTATAAATTCAAGCCCGGTATGTATACACGAGCCGAAATCAGTCTGAAAACGACGACCGATGCGATTGTCGTTCCGCCAATTGCCCTGATTCTTGAGCCGGAATTACTGGCACAGCAGGTGACCGGAGAAACGCTTCGCCGGGTTTATATCATGAAATCGGATGGAACCGTTGAAAGCCGCGTGGTGAAGGTTGGCGAACAAAATGGCGATATTGTTCAGGTTTATGAAGGTTTGAATCCTGGCGATAAACTCATCGTTCGCGGCCAGCACTCGCTTCGTGACGGCGATAAAGTCCGAGAAACAGCAAGTAGTGGAAATGCTGTTGCGACCAAGGATTCTGCAAATGCAGCCGCCCCGGCAGCCACTGCACCATCCGTTGAAGCTGCGGCCCCGGCAGCCGCTGCACCTGAAGCCGCCGCGCCAGCAGCTGCTGCGCCATCTGTTGAAGGCACGTAATCATTTCATTCTTTAGAAATAAGGCGCGCAGACGTCTGGAAACAGTTGTCACTGCGCGCTTTTTTTTGAATGGGCGGGACTGACTGCTTCCAAAACCTAACAGTCACCTCACGGAAGAGGAAAAGCACCGTTCAGATATGGGGTTAATATGAGTATTCCAGGGTATTCCGTAAAAAACCGCGTTACAATGACAATGATTTATACCGTTATCATTTTGTTCGGTATATTTTCATTTTCGCGTCTTCAGCTCGATTTGTATCCGGATATGGACATTCCGTATATCATCGTGATGTCGACTTATGTTGGTGCAAGCCCTGCAGATATTGAAACACTTGTGACACGTCCGATCGAAGAAACGGCGGTATCCGTCACAGGCGTAAAAAACGTCATGTCAAATTCCAAAGAGAATGTCAGCGTGGTCATTCTCGAATTTGACTGGGGTTACAATATGAACCAGGCCGAGATCGATACCCGAAACAAGCTGGATCTGGTGATAAGCGCGTTACCGGATGACGTCGATCGGCCAATGGTTATCGCGATGGATCCGTCGATGCAGCCGATCGTGATGTTCAATTTGATGGGCGATTTACCAACGGCCGAGATCCGAAAAATCGCCGAAAAGCGCATACAGCCGCTGCTCGAGCGAGTGGAAGGTATCGCCTCCGCCGAAGTCGGCGGCGGCGAGCTGCGCGAAATTCACGTTCGTTTAAACCCGCAAAAACTCGAAGCCTACCGCATCTCACCGACGACGATTTATGGCGTCATCAAGGCCGAAAATACCCAGGGCGTTGGCGGCTATATCGAAGCCTCCGGTCGTGAACTCAGCATCCAGACCAGCGGTAAATTCCGCACAGTAGATGAGATCGGAGAAGCTCTGGTAAGCGCCGGTATGAGCGACACTGGTACCGTGATTCCCATTCGTTTGAAGGATGTTGCCGAAATCGAAGATACCATCGAAGAAACGCGTCGATTTACCGAGGTAAACGGCAAAGCAAGCGTCTTTATGATGGTGAGCAAACAGTCAGGTGCCAACACCGTCGATGCAGCCCAGGGCGTTCTCAAAGTTTTGCCCGAAATTGTTGAGCGCGAAGGCCTCAAGTGGAGCCTCGTGATGGACCAATCGGAATTCATCACGACTTCGGTAAACAACCTTAAAGACACGTGCTTACTGGCAATCGTCATTGTTTTCTTCGTCTTGCTTGCATTCTTCAGAAGTATCACGACATCACTGATCGTTGCAACGGCCATTCCGACATCATTAATGGCGACATTTGGCTTTATGTCGTCAATGGGCATGACCCTGAACGTCATTTCAATGGCCGGTTTGTCACTGGCTGTTGGTATGTTGGTCGATAATGCCATCGTCGTGCTCGAAAACATCTTCAGACATCGAGAAGAAGGCGATACGGCATTCCAGGCTGCGGTTAAGGGCACCAAAGAAGTGATGATGGCCATTTCGGCCTCATCGCTCACGACCATCGCCGTATTTTTCCCCATTCTGTTTGTCCCCGGCATCGCCGGCATGATGTTCCGCGACATGTCGCTCGTTATCTGCGGCGCACTCATCGTGTCTTTGATTGTCGCCATCACATTTATCCCCATGCTGGCCTATTATCTGCTCAAGAGCCCCAGATTCGACAAAGTCGTCGAAGCCAACTCAGGCAGGGAAGTCGACGATCTCAGTGAGCTCTCCGAAGAAGAACAGTCCACATTTACCAATCGCATGCGCGCATGGTACGAGAAAACGCTCACCGGATTTGTTCGTGCCAGATGGCTTGTTCTGATTGCCATTTTAGGTCTGTTTATCGCATCATTGTTCGGATTTAAGGTTATTCCTATGGAATTTATGCCAACAAACGACGACTCGTTTATGAGCATCAAATTCACGACCGAAATGGGTACCGATGCAAGAACAACCCATCAGGTAGCCAGCGATATTGTTGAAAAAGTCAAACAAATCGTTCCCGCCAGTGAGCGCAAATCCATCAATATCGACGCCGGTACATCAGATTCGGGCTTTAGTGCCATTATGTCGAGCGGAGCCAATTCCGGTACCATTCGTGTACGTCTGGTCAAGCCTAAAGATCGTAATCGTCCGGTAACCCAAATCATGGATGAGACCCGAAAGGCGCTCAGAGATATTCCGGGTATTACCTATCAGGTCGCAGGTCGTGGCGGCCCCGGCGGCAGTGGCGGCGGTGATATCGATATCGAAGTTTACCGCGATGATATCGAGTCGACACGACAGATCACCAACAAAATCAAGCGAATAGCCCTAAACCGTCCGGACATCGCCGAAGTTAAACTCTCTATCGAAGAACAAAAACCACAGATCAAAGTCGATTTCGATCGACAGAAAATGTCTGAACTTGGACTTTCTGCAAGCACTGTCGGTACGCTGGTTACCATATTCTTCCGTGGTTTAACTGCCAGTGAATATCTTGAGGACGGAGACGAATACCACATCGTTGTACGCTATGATCGCTCATTCCGTAACGATGTCCACGAAGTCGAAAACATGCCGATTCAGACGAATTCCGGAGACATTGTCCCACTTTCGACAGTCGCAAAAGTCTATGAAGGCCTGGCACCAACACAAATCGACCGCAAGAATCAGGAACGCTATCAGAAAGTCAGTCTCACGCTTGCATCTACTTATATCGATCCCAATACCGGTCTGGAAACGACAAAAGACTTAAAGAGAACCATCGATGAAATGCGCGTCATCCTCGATCAGATGATGAAAGAAGATGAACAAAATGGCATTGAGTGGTACTACAACATTTCCGGTACAGCCGAGAACTTCCTGGACTCCATCAGATACCTTGGTGTTGCTCTAATCGTCGCGATTTTCCTGGTTTATATGGTTATGGCAAGCCAGTTTGAGAGCTATCGTGAACCATTGATTGTGTTGCTCACAGTACCCTTGGCCATTATGGGCGTTTCTGCCATCTATCTCATCACCGGACGAACACTCGATATATCAGGACTCATCGGCCTTATCATGCTTGTGGGTATCGTCGTGAACAATGGTATCGTGATGGTTGATGCCGCGAACCAGAATCGAGAACACGGCATGGACCTGGAGCGAGCGATTATTTCGGCCGCAAGAACCCGTATGCGTCCCGTTTTGATGACCGCGCTTACCACCATCCTCTCGATGATCCCGCTCGCCCTTAAAATCGGCGAAGGTTCTGAGACCTGGGCCGGCATGGGTACAGCAGTTATCGGTGGTCTTTCGGTTGCAACATTACTCACGCTGTTCTTCGTCCCCGTGATGTATACCTTCTTTGCCCCCGCACATTACGAAGTCCAGGAATACGAAGACGAACAGAAGAACAACCTTTCGGCCCGCCGATCGAGTGCAATGCATCCACGCATTTCGAGAGAAAGTTAATACGCTTGAATGGGCTCACAGCCCTGGAGTGATTCGATATGAAACATCCATTTCATCATTTGTTTACAACATCTGTTCTGTGCGCGCTGCTTACATCTTCGGTTGCATTGGCACAAAATGATCCAAAGAATTCAGCGCCACAACAACCCGAACAGCCATCCGGTGATGCACAGGCGCCCGTAAATGCTGAGCAAACAGATTCGGCTTCTGAGTCTGCACCGAAGCAACCAACATTTCGGGATACGATCAATGCCGAAAACACCGTCTATGATCCGTCGCTGTTAAACGAAGAAATCTCGCGAAAGATTATCGTCGAAGAAACAGCGGTCAATAAGAAGACGACTCAGAAATCGAAGCAAACGGCACAAGCCGCACGCGCAGTGCTTGAGAGTACACACGATACCGATGCCATTCCTACCCCACCCAAAGGTGCGCCGGATATTACCAAAATGCAGGGTCTTCCCGGCGAAGAATTTTTGAATCAGAAAGTTGAACAGATATCGGAACTCAACGAAATTCGCCCCGGCCAACCCATGACTCTGCGCGAAGCATTGCTGCAGGCCGACAAGGAGAACATCGATCTCGAAAAAGCCCGAATCCGCATTGAAACCGCCCGTGCCCAGCTCAAACAGGCGTGGGCCATATTTCTGCCCAATGTTTCGGCATCGTTGACCTATGCGCATCTGGGCAAAGTGCCATCGATGGACATGAGCGCCATGACCGGTGGCATCGCCGGTTCAATCACAAATGCACTTCTCCCCATCTATCAGGCGCTTAACATTGATCCAGCTGCAGCAGCCGGACAAAATGCTGGTGGTGCAGAAGGCGGCGGTGGCGGCGGAAAAATGAAAATGGCTGCCCCCGATTCGGTTTCGTTCGAACTCACAGCCGGCGTTTCGCTGATCAATGTCGCCGGATGGTTCCAGCTGAAGATGCTCGACGAGGCTAAAACACTGACTGAACTCGGTATTGCCGACGGTCGCCAGCAGCTGTTGTTCGGTGTTGCCCAGGCTTATCTCGCTGCCCTACTCTGCGGCGAAGTCGTTAAAGTTCAGCGCATCCAGCTAAAATCTGCACTCGATCAGCTCACGCTTGCCCAGGGTCGCTTTGATCGCGGTGCCGACGTCCGGTTGTCGGTTATCCAGGCTCAATTTGCCGTCGAAAAACAAAGACAAACACTCATCGACGCCATCTGGAGCTATGAGACGGCCCGAGATGCGCTCGCGACACTGCTCAACGTCGATGGTCTGCCAGTTCCACAACCCACAAAATTCCAAGGCGTCAACATCAATTCAGATGAAGAACTCGAGCGCGAGGCACTCGAAAACAACCGCACGCTCAAAATCAACGAGATGACCCAGCACGTCAACCAACTCAACCTGAATGCTGCCATTGCCGGTTTTTTGCCAACGCTTTCGGGCGCATGGGTCTTTAGCTACACGCTCACCGAACCCGCAGGCATGACCGCGCAAAAATACTCGTGGACACTCGCACTGTCGCTGTCAATCCCGCTGTTTGACTATTCCAAATACGGCGTACTGGACGAACGACGTGCGGCGCTTCGAACGACTGAACTGGAACGCGAAAGCACCATCAACACGACCAAGCAAAACGTCCGAAAAGCCAAACGCGAGTACTACTCTGCCCTATTCAATGTCGACAATGCCAAGCGCCAGTTCGAACTGGCCCGCGAAGCCATGCAGCTCACCGAGGCCGCATACGCCAACGGTGCCTCGACATTCATCGACGTCACAAACGCCCGAAATACCGTTGCTTCCGCAGCCATTGCCTACGTCACCGCCGGTATTCAATCGGAGCTCTCGCTCATCTCGCTGATTTCGGTACTTGGCCGCGATATCATGGATGTCGTATATTAATAAATAGATATCAATTATATATACAAAGCGCGACGTTGTTCGCGCTTTTTTTGTATATTTGCCGGGCTATCGCACCTATATGGCGCGATACGCCGCGGCTTTCGGGCTATCGTCGCGATGCGCCGATACGCCCGAACATACAAATGTGTAAATCGGCATATAAAAAAGATCTGTTTAACCACAATGGATATGGAACTGAAAAGTCGCATGTTTCATGGCTTTTAGCCTATAGCTTATGGCTTATCGTGTTCCGTAGACAACTACAAGCTATAAGCTACAAGCATTAAGCCTGTACTTGCCGACATCGGGGATAAAAGCTATACCCACACAGGTAAAACATAGCCTATAAAAAAAGCGGCGCGTATTCGGGAACCGGATAGCGCCGCTGGCGAGCCGTATGCGCGACAAGCGCATAGGCGAGCGCACTAATTTACAATTATATGGCAATCAAGCGTGTAGCTTTTGTCTTTATCGCTTGTACGACACATGGTCGGGCCATTTTCATCGAAGGAGAATTTAAAGTAATATGGCGGATTTGTATTATCAGGCGGTGTGAACTCGAAAGACATGGATTCTACCTGTCCGGCGCCGAGCTGAGTTGTCGTTTGTACAGATTCATACAATGTAAATCCTTGGTCAGGTTTATCAGAATAATATATATTAATAGAAACGCCGGATGGTGCAACGGCCCAGCCATCGTTGACGACGTTGAAATAGACCGGTAATTTTGCAGCACATCTAACTGGTGACGAGATTTCATCAATGACCAGGTTTGGCAGATAGGTTGCGCCGGGCTGGACGTTGAGGCGGAAGTTGTTCAGGCCCTGAGTTTTCCAGTTTGCTTTAGGCACTTTGGGGATAGTGCCGTCGTCAGAGACGTTGGTGATGCTGTAGGCGTGCTGATTGTATATTTTGCGCGTATTGACCCAGTCTTTGTTTGGGGAAGAGAATACGCGGACGCCATGTGTGCCAGCGCGATCAGCCGCATTTGTACTCTTTAGAATTTGATCGACGCATTCATCCCATCCTTTTTCCTTGGAGAGTGACGTCGGGCAACTTCCTATCATAGAATTATTAGAGGAAACGACGATTTCAGCATGACCATCGTTGTTGACATCGACGATAACAGGATATTCCCAATGTGTGCCGGAGGTATTGCATTTGCAGAATTTGGTTTCGCTGGTTTTGCCATCATATACGCGAAGGAACAATTCATCAGCATAGACGATATCGGCAGTTCCGTCGCCATCGAAATCGAAGACGGAAGAGCCGGTTTTTGCAGAAGAGTCATCCTGAGTGGTGCGTTTCCATTTTTCTTCGCCAGTATAATCGAAAACAATATAGCCGCTGCGTCCAGCGAACGTGAGTTCCGGCTGCGGAGTATCATCAAGGTTTGCGATGGTAGGTGGTCCGCCAGCCCCCACAGGATGTGCATTTGGCCCCCAGGCGACGGTGCCGTCGTGTTTAAACGCCATCACAGTATTCTTATTGGACTGCACGACAAAGACTTCGGGGTCCCCATTGAGATCGATGTCGGCCACGGCTGGATAACCATCACAATATGTGTCGCGATGATCGTAGTAAGGTATTAATTTTTTATTTTCGAAATCGACTTTCCAGGCAACGGTTCCGCCGACGAGTTCGAGATCTGCTTCGTCATCGAGATTGGCCGCGACGCTATAATCACAAGGTGCATGTTGCGTATTACCATCATAATTACCATCACCGGAACTGACACATGCCTTGCTGGTACAAGATTCGCTGCCAATCAATTCACCCGTTTTTCCATCATGAACGTTATAACGGACATAAACTTCGGGCTGGCCATCACCGTTAAAGTCAGCGATTCCCGGTCCCCCCTGACCGCATTCGCGGCGGCTGTTGGTGCTTTCCCACTTAACGGACAGCTTATTCGTCTTGGGATCGAAGTCGTAGGCGATGAGCTTAAGGTTAGCGGAACAGGTGACGATTTCAGGAATCGTATCGCCGTCAATATCTCCCACGGCCACCTGGCTGCCTCCATCAGTCATCGGATTGCCGTCGGAGCTTGCGATCTGCTGTCCCGTTTGTCCGTTAAGGATACGGAGAATGCCATTTCCGTTATACCCAGATCCGGAGAATGCATTGAAAACGACTTCAGGGATACCGTCGTTGTTCATATCAGCAACCATGGGCGAGGACATAACCTGGACGTGATTGGGGTGATCATCGGCAGCTGGAACGAGATCACCAGCGCCCCAATACCAAACGAGTGTCGGGATAACCTCGCCGCCAACCTGTTCTAGCTTGCAGACTTCGCCGGAAGGATTGGGCATGCATTGATGTGTGAGGTTATCGCAATACTGTCCCTCCTCACACATATAATTGTCGACGCACGAAACAGAGGGCTTGAAGCATTGATTGGCGGTACAGATTTGGTCTGGACCGCAGCAGATTTCGGTACCGCTTTCATCTGTGCAACGGTTATTGGAGCCGCAGTCTTTGTGGCAGACCTCGTTTACGCAAACCTCACTGGAATCACAGCAATCCAAACCGCAGGAATGGGCATAATCGCAACAATTCGTGCGAGTTCCGCAAAATTGCGTTACCTCGCAGCAAATGGAACCACACCGTTTGGTGCCGTTTGCGCAATTTTCGCGCTGCACACAGACGTTATTGATGCATATATCATTGCCTTCGCACAAAATATCGCCACAAACTGCGCGTTGCAGACAATAGCTGTCAAATGCGCAATATTCCGTATCATAACAAGAAGTGCCGCCACAATTGCCGGGCAAACGGCAACTGCCACTCACACACGATTCTTCTCCAAGACACTGGACGCCATCGCAATCACCGGGCAAACGGCAACTGTGATTCACGCATCTTTCGTTATCTTTGCAGGTGATGCCACCGCAATCTCCAGGTTCGTGACACAATTCGTTGAAGCAGATCTGCTCACCCTGACAAGCGACATCGCCACATAACTGCGCAGGGACCTGACATGATTCATTTTCGCAGATTTCCGTTGCAAAGCACTGCGAATCGCCGCAGTTAACCCCAGGTTTTCCGCAGGTATTATCGCGGCAGATTTCATTGGCATAACACCATGTATTGCCGCATTGTTCACCATCCGGCGTACAAGATCCATCGCGGCATTTTTCATTGGCATAGCAATAGGTATCGCCACATTGTTCACCGCCAGGCTGACAAACATCCTGAACACATTTTTCATCGGATTTACACCAGGTTGAGCCGCATTGTTCCCCGCCGGGCACGCACTGGTTGCTTTGACATTGCTCATCTGCGGCACAGAATTTCTCGCCACAGGCTTCACCTTTTTCCACACAATCGCCGTTTCGGCACACCTGATTCTGATAGCACCAGGTTATTCCACAGGGATCGCCATTTGGCTTGCAGAGGTTATCGCGACAGATTTCGTTTGATTCACATATTTTACCATCACACAAATTTCCATCTACGCATTTGTTATTGACACAAACCAGCGGCGCCGTGCAATCCCCCGGCCCAGAACACGACAACGGATTTGAATAGCCTCCACTTCCGACACTTTCTTCCGAACATCCGAACGACAGCGTAGCTATTGAAGCAATCGACACACACACAAGCACAAGAGATTTTGAATTCATAGGTTTTCTCCACCAAAACAGCACGCCCCAGTACGACGTCTAATTATAGCATCATAAACAATGCTTTACAAAATTACTTGTAATTGTTCTGGCAGTCCATAACCAAATTGTTATACACTAAAATGGGTGTTTTTTTCAAAAGGAGCACGTATGAGAAATAAAGCTTTATTCAATTACTTGTGCATATCGATTGCCGCGGTGATTGCCGGTTGTGTACTGGATGAGCCACGGGAATTTGGCGATGCATGCGAAGGATTTGAGTTTATCTGGACGGGTAATCAGACGATACAGAAATCAGCCAACGATCCAAGTTACACATTGAACTTCAGGCAGGGTCTATGCCCGGTCAATGCGCCGTTTTGCATGAAACTGGAAGGGATGAGGACCAGCCAAGCGAACGTTGGGGATCAGGCTTACTGCAGCAACCGCAGACAAGATTGTCCGGAGGGATCACATCTCTATGAAGGATACTGCGAACGCGATACAACGGAGCATTGCGGTTCGCACGAAAATAACTGTGTGTCTCCTGAAAGCGGCATCGTGAAGGCGGAATGCGTTGCAGATGAAAATGGCGACAAGAAGTGCATCGCGACGCTATGTCATGATTCGTACGCGCTGTATAAAGGCGAGTGCATTTATGGAAACGAATGCTGCGGCGCATATTGCAATGATTGCACGCGAGGGGATCAAGTCTGCTTTAGTGAAGAAGATCTCGATGTAATGAAGTGTGGCGCGGGATGCCCGCCTTATACGAATATGGAATGCCACGGCGTCTGTATTGATTCGAGTTCGAGCATGACATTTTGCGGTTCAGAGAATTGTGAACTGCGATACTGCCCCGATGTTGTCGAAGGCTGGCGTAATGGTAACTGTGTTGCCGGTGAATGTCGGGTAAGCGACTGTACCTTTGG
>JAEEGL013856646.1_pt1 | contig 11341 bp, 9 predicted proteins | sample 9134231 | NCBI WGS metagenome assembly JAEEGL01 (sample SAMN16246548, study PRJNA631951) | gut metagenome | biome: gut microbiome; feature: rumen; material: fiber-attached | host: Bos | place: Iran: Karaj | collected 2018-10
CAGAGGAGTAAGAGGCGGTTTCGAACAGGTTGAGGCCGTACAGATACTCCAGATAGTCGCCCGGGTCTTCCGGCAGTTCCGGAACGCAGATGTCCGGAATGTTCTCCCGGACGATGTTCCGCTCGAAGGGGTTGTCATCCAGGAACACCATCGAATCGTATCCGATGTTCAGGATCTCCTTGATGGTGCGGATGTTGTCGGCCTTGTTGTCCCAGTTGGCCACGAAGACGGCGAAGTCGTCCAGGCGGAGCACCATCTCCGGATTCTTCTCGAACGGTTCCCGCGCCTTGTCTTCATCGTTCTTGCTGCATATGCACAGGATGATGCCGCGTTCCTTGAGTTTCTTGATCCACTGCTGGAACTCGCTGAATGCTTTCCCGATTCCCAGCCCGTGGCCGACCTGGATGTTTTCCCAGCCGTCGTCGCCCACGACGCCGCCCCAGAGCGTATTGTCCAGGTCGAGGATCAGACACTTCTTGATGCTGCCCCGGATGGCACAGACGATGTCCAGGGTGCGGGAGGCGACGTAGGGTAGCGCGTCCAGGCTGAGGAGCATCTCCGTGCTGACATAGACGCTGCTGTCGAAGCAGAAGTCCCTGCCCAGTTTCGCCTGGAGTTCCGAGAGGTCGCAGATGAACAAGTTGGGGTATTCCCGGCTCAGGTCCATCAGGCCCAGGTTGAGTTTCCGGACCTGGTAGATGAAGGAGGATTCCACTTTGTTCTGGTAGCTGCCGAACACGCCGTCTCCGATCTCGGGATAGTTGTAGTAGATGATCCTTCCTTTCAAGGACCGGCACAGCGTCCGGACGAAATCCAGGCGCTCTTCCGCCAGCGAGGCACGGGCGCCGGCATCGGCGAGGCTGAACTTTTCGAGCAGTTTGTGCGAGGATTGGAAGATTACGGTGAAATCGGCATCGAAACCATACAGTTCCGACGTGGGGTCAAGTACCTGTCTTTCCACCTGGTTGTACTCCGCCTCGAACAGGTCCAGCGCCAGCCCCCGGGCCATTCCTTCTCCTTTGAGGGCGGTGGCCAGCAATTGCGTGGCGCTGTCACCAAGCAGGGCCATCCGGGCCTGCGGATATTCTCCACAGGCCCGTTTAGCCAGACGCTTCAGTTCTTGAAAAGACCGCATGGTCTTTATCTGCCGAAGAGTTTTTTCCAGAAGGATTTTTTCTTATGCATGAGATTCTTCTGGTGGTGGAAAGCGCGCTTGGCGCAGATGATTTCGTAGATCGTTCCCCAGTCGGGCAGGCCGCCGACATTCCGGTCGTCAATATAGACGTCCGCAATGACCTTGGTACCGCCTTGGCTGGCGAACAGGGCTCCGCGCGGTTGGTTGCTGTTGACGGCATAGAAGTCGAGCCCCCGGTCGTGGCAGAAGTTGATGGCCGCATCCAGGAGTTCGCCTTCGCGCGAAGTCCAGAGAATCAATCGGTTGCCCTCTTGCTGAAGTTGTATGAGCGTTTCGATGGCGAAAGGTTTCTCTTTGCCAATCTCCGGATATTTGTGATCGACGATGGTGCCGTCGAAATCTACTGCGATGGTCATGGATTATTCGCTGTTTTCGCCGTAACCATAGCCATAGCCGTAGCCGTAGCCATAGCCATAGCCGTAGCCGTAAGCGCCATAGCCGAGGCCCTTCTTTAGCTCGGATCCATTGAAAATAATGGCCAGGTTCTTGAGCCGTCCGCCTTCCTGAAGCTCGTCGAGATGCGGCATGATCCGGCGGTCGAGCTGACCGGCACGAAGCACGAACAGGTTGATATCGACCACGCGGCTGATGATCATCGGGTCGGCGACGACCTGCACGGGGACGCTGTCAAGCAGGATGTAATCGTAGAGTTTCTTCAGTTCGGCAATGAAATCATCGAAGCGTTTGCGGCTCAACAGTTCCGTCGGGTTGGGCGGAGTGTGGCCTGCGGGGATGAAGTCGACTCCCTCGGCTACGTCCTTGTGGATGACGTCGACGAGTTGGATTTGCTCTTCGAAGAGATAGTTTGACAAACCGATGGTCTTGTGTTTGAGGCCGAAGGCCTTGGACAAGGTGCGCTTGCGAAGGTCGAGGTCCACCAGCACGACGCGTTTCTTGGCATCGGCGAGACACCGTGCCATGTTGGCGGTCAGGAAGGTCTTTCCGGCGGACACGGCGAAGGAAGTCAGCGCTACGACAGGGCGATCCACACCTTCGGGTTTCATGAAGTCGAGATTGGTGCACATGATGCGCATGGACTCGGTGAAGACCCCTTTGGATCCGGGCTTATAGACAATGGGCGAAACGGCGTCCTCTTTCTTGCTCTTCTTGTGGGTTTTCTTTTGGGCAGACGCATCCAGGGGAATCTCGGCCAGGACGGGCACGGAAACCATTTCTTCGAGTTCCTTGCGGGTGCGGACACGGGAATCCAGGAACTTCCAGGCGATCAGGACGACGGCCGGGACCAGCAAGCCGATCAGCAGGGCAAGCAGCAGCATACGGTTGCGCTGCGGGTACACCGGGGCCCAGGAGCCTTCCGGAACGTCGACCATACGGGCGTTGTTGTCCGCCATGGCTTGGGTCAGGGCGTTCTCCTCGCGCTTGTTGAGCAGATAGACATACAATTGCTCCTTGATTTGCTGCTGACGCTCGATGTTGACCATCTGTTTGGCCTTGGCCGGCATGGCGGTGAACTTCTGGATGGAAGCGTTCTCCTGGGCGGCAAGGTCCTGACGCTGGACATTGAGGCTTGTCAGCAGGTTCTGGACGATACCCAGGATGTTCTGGCGCATCGAGGAGATTTCACCTTCGATCTGCTTGACGGCCGGACTGGTCAGGCTGGAGGCCGCCACCAATTTCTCTCGTTGCAGGATCAACTCGTTGTACTTGCTGATATTGCTGTCGGCATTGGCATCGTTCAGACCGGTGTTGACCGGAATCATTTCGTACGTGCCGGCGGAACCCTGCACATAATCGCGCAGGTACTCGGCGAGCGAGATGCGGGTCTCCAACTGGACGATTTCGGCATTATAGCTCCGGCTTTCGTTCAGGTAGCGCGATGCGGCCTCGTCCACGTTCATGATCCGCTGCGAACTTTTGAAGGCGGCCAGGTTGTCCTCCACGGCGCCGAGTTCTTCCTGGATGATGACCAGACGTTCATTGATGAAAGCGGCGGTGTTGACGGCCACACGGTTCTTCTCGCGGATGGCATCCTCGTTGTATTTTTCGACCAAGGTGCTGAGGATATCGCAGGCGCGTTGGACGTTGTAGTCCTGTTGGACAAGCGTCAGGATGTTGGATTGCTGGTCGATGGTCAAGCGGGACAGGAATCCGACTGCGGCGGATCTGAGCGGAATTTTCTGGATCCGGATATCCCGGCCGTAGCCCCATGTATTGTAGGACGCCGTAGGCTGGAAAACCACGCGGCCTTGACCCAGGGAGACCGTGTCATCCAGCGCTACGTTCTGTGTCCCGTCGCTGCTTTCCAGCCGGATGGTCTTGGAGTCCAGGGGCGTTACCCTGATCGAGAAGGTGCCGGGATCCTCGCCTTCTTCGCGGGAGAAGAAGATACGTACCGGAGAATTCCGGTAAAGTTCAATGCTGCGAAGCCGCTCGTGGACTTCATAGTTGATATCCGCATCGAGCGACCGGACCACCTCTTCCATCATGCTTTTGGAACGTAGCTGCAGCATCTCGTTGGTCATGTCGATCGAGTTGATGATGTTGCTATAGGAATCCATCCGCACGGAACGGGTGGTGTTGCTGGGATCCTTGATGACGACGGTTACATTGCTCTGGTAGACGAGCGGGCTCTTGGAATATTTGTACCAGGCATAAGCGAGGGCGATGGCGGCACAGATCAGGAACCAGTACCAATGGTTCAAAAGGAAGAAGAACAGATCGACCAGGTTGATCTGTTCGTTACGTGCATTTTTCTGTTTCGTGGCCATAATTACAGACGGGTAAGGAGCAGAATCAAGGTGGAAAGCGTAGATCCAATCGTGATAATCGGCGTAAATGCGGACACGATGGCCGTCATCGTCGAAGAAGGCCTCAGACCGCGCGGCTTGACGTATACGATATCATTCTGCTGCAAGTAGTAAACGGGAGAATCGAAGAGGCTTTTGGATTGCAGGTTGATCGAATGGGCGACACGCTCTCCCTGTTCGGTGCGGATGACCATCACATCCTGGAGATTGGTGTATTCACCGGCTCCCGAGGTCCGGGCGAGGACCTGGAGGATATTGATGCTGCTGCCCTCGACGGGGAGGATGGACTGGCCCATCTCGCCGATGACGGTGATGTTGAAATTCTCCATCTCCACCTTGACGAGCGGTTCGCGGATATAACCCAGACGGACGATCTCACTGGTGATCTCGTCCTTGAGTTCCTTCAGCGTCTTGCCTTCCACGTGGAGGGTCCCCAGCACCGGGAAGTCGATGTTTCCCGACTTGTCCACGGTATAACTCGAAGAAGACACGCGTGTGCCTTCGCCGTCAGTCATCCCGTTACTCAGGTTGAAAGGTGCTGCAAGCCCGGCGACGGTACTGAGGACCTGGATGCTGACCCTGTCCTCCACCTGGAGGCGCAGCTCCGGTGCGGGTTTGGCTACTTCGGGCGTATCGTACTTCAGATCGCGCAAATACGAATAGTAAGCCGGCGTGGAACACGATGCAACCAGCACCACGATGGCCGGCAACAAGCATTTAACAAAGCGTTTCATATTCGTCCAATATCTTGTCAATCATTATGTCCGAGGTGAACAATGCCTGAAATCGCTCTCGTGCACCCCGTGAATACTTCTCATATGTTTCTCCATCCGCACAAATCTCCTCGATGGCCCGTGCCAGGGCTGCCGGGTCCGCCGGCGTCACGTTGAGCCCGGACACGCCGTGTTCATTGACCCAGGCCGTGCCGGAACCGGGGATGCGCGTGGCCACCACCGGCTTGCCGCAGGACATCGCCTCGATCTGCACGATGCCGAAAGCCTCCGTCTTCATCACGGAACTCAGCACGAACATGTCGCTGGCACCATACAGGGTAGGCACATCCTCATTGGCCACGTACCCCAGCAGTTCCACGCGGCCGTGCAGGCCCAGTGAATCGATCTGCGACTGCAACTCATCCCGCAGCGGACCCTTCCCGCCGATCAGGACTTGATAGTCCTCTCCGAGCAGGGCGGCCGCCTGTATCAACGAACTAAAGCCTTTGTACGGCACAAGCCGCCCCAAAGATACAACAATTTTTTTGCCGCGATAGCGATTGCGGTATTCCGAAACTGCATTTTCTTTGAAAATGACCGGTTCGATGCCGATAGGGACATAGCCGATCTTGTCCTGCACCTCCTGCAAGTACGGGGATTCCCGGACATAGACCGGCGTGGTGCCGAGGATGCGGTCGGCGCGGCGGATCAGCCAGCGCTGGAGCGGCCGATAGAGGGCAAGCAGCGCTTTTTGCGAGAGAATGTCACTGTGCCAGTGCAGGATGACTTTCCCCTTGTAGCCGCTCAGCCTCAGGGCGAGCGCCGCCATCGGATCGGGATGATGGATGTGGATGAGGTCGTACTCTGCGGCGTGGCGCCGCACCCAGCGTACCATCGCGGGGGAGAGCATCGTGGCCGCCTTCTTGGCGAATGCCGGGACGCAGATCGCCCGGCCGTACTCGTTGAAACGGATCTCCCGCCCGTCCGGGGTCTGCGTGCAGCGGTCCCGGTCCTCCGCGTCCACCGGATCGTCCGGCAAGGTGGCACAGAGCATATCGCAGGTCACCCCGCGCGCCGAGAGCCCGCGGGTCAGGTCCCACATCACCTTCTCCACGCCGCCGCGGATGGGGTAGAACTTACCGAGTTGCAAGACTTTCATAGAGTCGGATATAATCTTGGAATCGTTTTTTCTTGTCGAAATGCTCCAGGGCATATTCCCTGCAGGTTTCTGCATAATACTCCTTGCCTTGGGCGCGGATGGTATGTATGCAGGCCGCCATCCCGTCCACGTCGCCCTGTTCCACCACGAAGCCGGTCCGGGGCGTGACGGATTCCACGCTACCGCCTGTGCGGTAGGTGATCACGGGCGTTCCGCAGGCGATCGCCTCCAGGTTCACGGTTGGATAGTTGTCCTGCCAGGTGGGGTTGACAAGGGCCAGGGCGCCGGTATAGAGTGCGGCCAGCGCAGCGGCATTCTCCGTACGCGGGATGAATGTCACGCCGTCCGGGAAGGCCGTCCGCTGCTCTTCGCTCATCCGGCCGACCAGGACCAGCCGCTCGTCCTGAGCCAGCCGTCCCGCCAGTCCGACCAGGTCGGGAATGCCTTTCTGGGGCAGCCAGATGCTGGCGACGGCCAGGACATAGTGTGTGGCCGGGATCCCGTAACGATCCCTGCTTCCCGGATCCGTAACGGGATGGAACGTGTCCAGATCGATTCCGTTATGGATGACCCGGCAGGGGACTTCCTTTAGGAAGGACTTCGCCACTTCCCGTCGCATCCAGTCGGACACGGTCACGAGAGTGAGGTCCGGGAGCGCAGTCAATGCCTGCCGCTTTGCCGCATAATTGCGGCGGGACCGGTCCAGCAGCCAGCTCTTTGGGAAGGCCCGTTTCTGCGGACAGCCGTGGCAGCCAGACTGCCATTTGTCGCAGCCGGCGGCTACATAATGATAGCAGTGGCCCGTGAACAGCCAGCAGTCGTGGACGGTCCAGACGACGGGCTTGCCGCGTTCTGCCAAATAATTGAGCAGCAGCGGGTAGTTGAGGAAATAGCCGTGTACGTTGTGGATATGCACGATGTCCGGATCGATTTCCCGGATGCGCCGGATCAACTGCCGGGTCGCACGTTTAGACGCGAGTCCGTGGGCGTCGAGCAGGCGCGTGGCGAGCCAGTGAATGAACAAGTCCAATTTGTTCCCGACCGGCACCAGTCTGGAGCTGTGCTGCGGCACGCCGTCCCGGGCCCGGCTGTAGGCGATGTAGCTCTCCCACCCGGCTGCCTGCGCCAGCTCGCCGAGCTCGCGCATGATCTTGCCGGTCGAAGTATTCTCCCGGACCACCGGATTGATCTGCAACAGTTTCATTTCCCTCCGACGATAACCCCCGTCACCCGGGGCATGATCTTTCTCATTCCGCCATAAACGAGCGTCAGGGCGCCCAGCACGATGATGACACTGCCCAGATAGATGCCAAGCAGGGCCATCGTTCCCTGCGGATGCAGGAGCATGATGAGTCCCTTCTTCACGCCGATGACCAGCAGGTAATGATAGAGATAGACGAAATAGGTCCAGGCGCGGGAGCGGACGTCCACCCGGCAGGGCGTCATCAGCCAGCGCTCGACCGGAGCGATCTTCCACACACCCTCGCACGCACCGAGCGAAAAGAAAAAGAGCGGCGCCGGCCCGACCTTGAAGGCCCAGAGCAGGCCGAGCGCCAGCACGCCCCACCAGCGCGTGTAGCGCACCAGCAGGAAAACGGCGGGCGAGAGCAACACGACGAGAATCAGTTCGCGGATAAACCAGAGCGACATGTTGACCGGTCCGGTCCAGAACACGAAGACCGGGTCCTTCCAGTTGTCACCGAAGAATCCCGAGACCATCGAAGGAATTTCCTTTATGGCGAAAAAGAAACAGAGCCAGGCGATGCAGTTGGCAATCACATAGGGGATGACCAGCGAGAAGAAGCGGGAGCGGTATTTGTCCAGGAACCACTTGGGCTGCGGATTCAGCGGAACATTGCGGAAATAGAGATAGCCCGAGATGACGTAGAAGAGCGGTACGCAGACCTCCGTCAGCCAGACAATCCCTTGCGTGAAGGCGCTGAAAGCGGCAGTGGTGGACGACAACTCCGTGGTCGTGGCATGGCGGCAGACGATGCCTACCGTCAGCAGGACCCGGATGAGGTCCAGGTGGTTTCCGTTTACCGCGCCGTCAGGCTTTCGAAGCACTGCTGCCAAAGTTTCATCACATTCTTTTCGGAGTAGGCCTCCGTCACTTTCCGGGCCTCGCCGGACATCCGCCGGCGGAGCGCCGCATCCGTCATCAGCCGGGCCATCGCCCCGGCCAGCGCCGCAACATCCCCTTCCGGGACCGTGAGACCGTTCTCTCCTTCGCGGATAAGGTCCTTCGGGCCGCAGGGATAGTCGAAACTGACCACCGGCAGGCCGCAGGACATCGCCTCGATCATCACCATCGGCAGACCCTCGAAGTGAGAACTCATCGCCAGGAAGGCGCTGCCGGCGTATTCGTCAAAAATGCGGCCGGTCGGCCGGTTGATCCGGGCGGAATCGGCAATCCCCAGCCGGACGGCCTGTTCCCGGAGCATCGGCTCCCATTCGCCCTGGCCGAAGATATTCAGGCTCCAGCCCTCGCGGGTGACAGCCGGAATCTGCGCCCAGGCGTCCAGCAGCCGGTCGAAGCCTTTCTGGTAGTCCAGCCGGCCCACGGCGATGACACGCCTGCTCTGCGGATTGTAGCGGACTTCCGGCACGGCAGGCGCTGCATTGGGGATGACCGCCAGATTGGGCAGCGCCCCCCAGTAGCCGGCGTCCTCCTGCGTAAGGACGACGAAGCGGTCGAAACGGCGCACCAGCCGGTCATCCTGCCGCATCCGGTAGCGGTCGGCCAGGCCCAGCAGGCCGCTGCGGTTGTACTGCAGGCGGAAGAACTTGTTGTAGTGGAGTTCAAGCACCTTTTTGCTCCCGTCCCGGATGTCCGGGATGAAGGATGACTCGGATGGGAAGAGCGAGACCACGATATCCGCCCGCTCCCGCATCAGCAGTTCCGTCAGCCGCTTCCGGTGGATCCTCCGCTTGCGGAAATAACTGAGGATCTTCATCAGCGGAGAGCGTCCGTTGTCCACGGAGTAGTTGATTCCCAGGTCCGCCATCCGCACTTCGGGCGGGAAGGCGTAGAAAGGCGGGCGCCCCTGCTGGTCCGTGGTCACGACCAACAACTCATACCCTCCCTGCGCGACGAACCAGCGGACCTTGTTGAGCAAGACCCGCTCGATCCCGCCGGGGTTGTAGAGGGAAGCGAAGCAGTAGATGATTTTCACGCGGATTCAGGATCTTCCGCTTCCACCGGCGTCGCCGTCGGGAGCGAGAAGTCGTCATCAATGCAGAAAAGCAGGGCGTCGACCAGGAAGATATCGGTCATCACTTTGGCCCATATGATGAAAGTGAGGGCAATCAGCAGGAAGGCGGTAAAAGTGAAGCTGCGGAACTTGTCGACGAGGGACAGGTGGCTATAGATGAAGAAGACCGAAAATAGAATCATTCCAATCAATCCTGAATATAGGATGAAGTTGCAGTATCCAATGTCGGAGCCGGTCTGAAACACACCGCAGCGGCCTTCACCGATGAGCCATCCGCGTGGCGTAGTAGGCCAGACCCACATCGTCTGAAGGACATCAGTCGATCCTGTCCGGAATTCTCCGGTTTCAACCCAGTTGAAGAAGCCTTCGAAACCGAAACGGAGGTTGTCGTGGAAAGACTGGTTCGAGGCGTAGAGGATCATGCTGATCACCGTGACACCTGCAATAAGGAAGATGAGCAGGAATGATGCATTGATCTGGACCTTCGAAATGAGGCCGCCCTGCTGTAAACGGAAGTTATTGATCAAGATATAACCGAGCCCCAAGCCCGCCCCGACGATGGTCGTACGGGAAATCATCGAGCCGATCACGGTTATAAAAAGGAATGATATGATGAAGAAAACGGACTTCTTGGTGTCACGCCTGACCCGGTCTTCTTTAGCCAGTTGGTGCGAAATGAGGACGAGGGCGGCGGCGAGTCGGATTCCGCCAGGGTCCAGGGCACATCCGATGCCGTACAAACGTCCGCCTCGTTCGTAGAAGTCTGTCGCCTGCAGGACGACGGCATTTACCAGGTTGCGGATGACGGGGATGTTGTCAATCAACAGGGCGATGACGCATTGGGAGACGCAGACAATAGCCAGGAAATAAGTGAGCAGATACAGGTCGACGCGGTCGTACTTCGACTTCAGGATGGAATAGACGCCATAAGCGCCGCCCACCCAGGTCGCAAAGGAGGTATAATAGCGGATGTAGGTGTCCCGAGTCGTTCCGTTGGCAATAATGGCGTAGTAACACCAGAGAGAAAAAGCGAGCGCCAGGAGGCCGGAAATGATGACCCGTCGTGAAATATGGACTTGGTGCTCCTGGATACTCTTGTAGACGAAGGCCAGGATACCCCAGACCGCCAGCATCATCTTCGTGTTGGCGATGGGGAAGAACCGGAAGATAATGTCGAAATAGAATAAATCGACGACGATGGTCAGCAGGATGATGGTCAGGATGTTCCTTTTCATAGCCAACTTATCGGTAGACGATGCCGTACACGAACCTGTAAACGAGCAGATAATAGGTTTTAACTCCAGCCCAGCACCGCCGGGCGGCCATCCCCTGCAGCAGGCGCGTGCGCAGCGGGAGCGCCGGGTTGGACATCGCGGAGGCGTTGGCTTCCGGGAACCAGCCGTACCAGGTTTCGTAGTCGGTGCGGTCGGCACTGATCAGCAGGGGAAGTTTGAGGAAGAGTTTGAGATAATTGCCATATGGCTCCAGTTCCGCTGAGTAGGGGCTGGCGGAGAGTGACTTCAGGGCCTCTTCCAGGTTCTCCGAAATCTCCCGTCGCCGCTCCGGGCTGAACTGCCGGCTGAGCGAGGTCTCGCTGACGGCGTTGTAGCGGTAGAGCGGCTTGTGTAGCTGCACGACTTTTCCGGCCTTGGAGAAAGCCTTGAGCATCAGCATCATATCCTCTCCCATATTGGCGCCGTCGAGGAATTGGATGCCATTTTCCGCCAGCAGCTCCCTGCGCACGGCGAAGAGCCATAGATTCCAGCGCATCGTGCCGCCCATCAGGTTCTTGAGCGCTTGCAGGGGCGTGTCGTAATCCGCCTGGCGCATCATCCGGCCGTTCTTCTCGAATCCGAGCGTCCAGTCCCAGCCGATGATGTCGGGGGGGCTTCCCGCCGCGCGGATCGCTGCGTCTGCCTCCTCCAGCGCCTCCGGCTCGATCCGGTCGTCGGCGTCCACGAAGGCAAGGTACTCGCCGCAGGCCGCGGCAAGCCCGCGGTTACGGGCCGCGGCCACCCCGCCGTTGCGTGGCTGCGAGACGATGTGGCAGGGGAAGTCGGCCTCAGCAGCGAACGCTTCCAGCACCGCCACGGTGCCGTCCGTGCTCCCGTCTTCCACGAAGATCAATTCGAAATCCCGGAAACGCTGCGCCCGGATGCTCTCCAGACTCACGGGGAGCACCTTCTCGGCGTTGTAGACAGGCATGATGATGCTGAATCTCATCGGGTCGCAAGTTCGCAAATTTTCTGCAAAAAACCTTGGTCCTGGCTGTTGAATTTGCGGGCAAACAG
>JAEEGL013965153.1_pt1 | contig 11341 bp, 8 predicted proteins | sample 9134231 | NCBI WGS metagenome assembly JAEEGL01 (sample SAMN16246548, study PRJNA631951) | gut metagenome | biome: gut microbiome; feature: rumen; material: fiber-attached | host: Bos | place: Iran: Karaj | collected 2018-10
GCTTTATTCGTTTGTATGTCCCAATCAGGCCGGATACTTTGAATTCTACTATGTTTCACAGGATGAGGAAGATGCGGCGTGAAGCAAAAGACTGTAAGCAGAAAACCTATCAGGTTCATAGCTTTGGTACTTGCGCTTGTGATGATGTGCGGCATGCCTGCGGAAGCTGCGGGAAACCTCAGTAATGCAAGCGCGGTCGCAGGGGCGCTTAAAACCCTCAAGATACTTAAGCCCATCACGCTCAAGGCCTGCAGGAAACTTGCGATACTCAATTCTCCCGAATATGAGAATGCGGAGGACGCGATCGAATCCAAAGAAGCCGAGTATGAGAGTGCTGTAAAGGCGATCAGGCTCAAACAGATATCCATGAGCCAGTTCAGGTGGTCACCGCTCTTAAACTTCCAGTTTCCGACAAGCCCCAACATGGCTGAAGCATCGGAATTTCAGTTTAAGCCCGTGGCGATCCAGTATGAGATCAAGGTCGCGCAGCATAACCTGCAGGACAAGACTTTTGAGATAAGCGAGAAGGTCAACAACCTCTACGTTGAGATAGTGGTCCTTCAGGACACCATAGCTTTTAACGAACGCAGGGCAGAGAGCTTATCGGACGGCCTTGAGAGAAATCAGGCCAGGCTGCGCATAGGCGAGGCTACCCAGGCGGATGTCGACAAGATACAGAATAAACTCAATTCGGTCAACAACAAGATCGCTTCCGACAGAAGGACTCTGGAAGCCGACTTGAGCAAACTGTCCAAGATGATCGGACTTGATGTTTCGACCGGATACAGATTCGAGAGACCGTTTCTTGAAGCGGAGATAACCAGAGACCAGCTCGATCCGCTGATCAAGTACACAGAGGACCGTGATGAGACATATTACGAAGCATGTATAGCCGAGGCGAGCGCGAGAGCGGAGCTTTATACCAACTACGGTCTGGTCAAAAACAAATACGGCAAGGACGCCAATATGATCACTTCGTATGTCAGCTCGGTGCTTAACGGCAATACGATCAACAAGAGGGCGTTCAAGAAAGATTACAAGGCTTTCCTGACCAAGATAGACAGCTACTGGCAGGGCAAAAAGCGCATACTGTTCATCAAGATCCCGAAATTATGGTTCAAGGGAAGTATGGACGGTACCAGATATATAGATGATGATCCCTATGTTTTGTATCAGAACGTTTTGGATTATTCATCGGCAGCCAAAGAAAAGACTGCAGCCAGGGAGACGCTGGATCAGACGGTCATAGATACATTTAACAACTATGTATCCGTCAAGAACTCATATAAACAGTGCATAAGCGACCTGGACAAGGCTGAAGCCGAACTGACCGAAGCGGAGCTTAAGAACCGTATCGGAGAGCTCTCGTTTGAGGAGTACGATTCACAGATGGAGAGCTACGAGGAACTGCAGAATTCCCTGCTCGAAACGATGAAGCTCTATTCGCAGACTCTGTACTCTTTTGACAGGCTCACATGCGGCGGAGTCAGCGCGATCCTCTCGGGTACGGATGCAGACATGCAGACGGCGGTGGTCGGAACCAGCTACGTTGAGAAGAACACTGCAGACGGAGCTTATTACTCGCTCAAGTCCATCATCCAGAACATGGAATTTGAGTTAAACATAACGATCCCGGATGATTTTGAAGTGGACATCACCGATTACGAACTCTGGGTGGACAATACGATGGTCGGCGAGCGTACGGCCAAAGACAAGCCTTTAAGACACCTGGGACTTGCGCTCGAACAGGTTGATGAAGTCAAGATCAGACTCTATAACGGAGACGAATTCGTTGATGACTGCGTGATCGATCCGTCCGAAGAGTCGGGGCCTTTGACCATAACGAGCGGATATGAGATCAAGAAGAACGAGGGCGACGTATTAGGTACATTTACCATAGAAGCAGATGCTGCAACAGGTATGGTGGAACTTACGATCGTACCCGAAGACGAAGCAGTCAAGAGCTTCTGCCTGATCACCGAAGACGGCAAGTATGTCGGAGGCGAGACCAAGACCGAGATAACAGGAACGTTTAAGTACCTGTCGATACTCATGGAGTCGATGGATGACCTTACGGTTGAACTTTATGATGAATCGGGCTCGGTACTCCACACAGGAAGATTTGACTCGATGAACGGCCTTATCAAGAAGCTGGAAGAAGAGTAGGTAACAGATGAAGAAACTCTCTGCAAGAGCAAAAAGAATAATAAGCATTCTGACGGCAGCTGTCATCACGCTGTCGGGTGTGGCTGTGTTCATGAACAAGGGGATCATCGCGGATGCGTTGTTCGATCCCCAGACCGCTGTGACTTATTCGCAGTTCAAGAACTCCACCACTGTGGATGATTCCGTTCTCTTTATCGGAACATATATCATCCACAGGAATGCGCTTACCGAGATCCTGTACGACAAGGCGCAGTCTTCCGCATCGGAGAGCGGACAAAACGATGTTTACTATAAATCGGAGCTTTCGGACGGCCAGTGGTTTGCACTTGATGATGTGGATAACGGACTTGAAGGCATATCAATGAAGGGCGTGCCGGTGGACGAAGCCATCATAGATCCGCTCTATGTCTCATATTATGCGGGCGCTGACGGAATCCTGCGTGATGCCAAGACGCTTCTGCCCATCAATACGTTTGACATACCCGATCCTTATGACTTATCAAAGCTTCCCGAACTTCAGCCGCTGTGGCTTCAGTATACATATTCCGAATCAACTCAGAATATCTCACAGGCTGATTTCCTCAAGAACAGGAATTCGGAAGAGACGGGCAACTTAAGATCCGATGTTTATTACTATCAGCTCTTAAGCACTTTCTTCTCGCTCGACCTGCGCGATGAAGAGACCAACAAATGCGATGAGGATCTGCAGAGACTGAACGGATGCTACATAAACTTAAAGGCTGCGGGCAGCGATGAAGAAGCGGTCCTCGTATACAGCCTTATGGAAAAAGTGGATGCAAAGCGCCGCATGATCATCATGGACAGGCTTACCGAGATGGATCCGAGTCTGTTAAATACCCTGAATACCCTGGTTACCGGAGCAAACTATACTCCTTACGGCAACTTCAAGGATTCGTCAAATGATGAGAACAGAGACACCAATCCGGATTATATTACGGAACTTGAAGATTCGACGGAACACGACTTCACGGCATCTACGCTGGCTTTCAGATCACCCTGGATACTCGACTGGTTCAGAAGACTCGGTATCGTAGGCAATTCCGACGGATGGTGGACCATACTTGATGACGAAGTCGAGAACCAGAGGAAGCGCGCTGAAGAAGCCAACAGTGAAAACGAAGATTATGTATTCGATGAGACTCCCAGGGATAATTCCTTCAGTCCGGATACATCTCTTACGGAAGCAATAGGAACCTGTATGTCCAACTGCTCGGACAGTTACACCCAGTATCTGGCCAAGAGCCTTGAAGATGCTGATGATATCCTCGGACATGCGGAATATGAGTATTCCACTGAGGTCATAGCTTCATCATCCTCGGCAGGACTCGGAGGTCCGGTTACATATCTTAAGCATGTGGTCAACATCAGGGACAATATCGTAAGCGACAAGGAAGGCGAGCTTGCTTTCCTGCAGAGCAGCCTGATACCTCTTGCCGATTCCGCATATACTTCCCATGCAAATGCGGGCCCCGGAGAAGAGTATTCATCACTTGCTTCGGAGAATGCAAGAACGGCATTTCTTGAAGACCAGAAGAATGCTCTCGAAGCAGACAGATCGATGCTCCAGTTCCTTATAGACGGAGTCAGACAGCGTGATACGGCTCCGAATGCCCTTGCATTTGTATATAAGAGACTTGATATAGCCGAGAACTTAAATGATACGCTTCCGGGCAGTGAGTTTAAACCTTACGCCAAGTCTTCAGTCGAAGCCCATATAGTATGGCTCAAGGAAGAAGCCCAGAGGATCATAGATTCTGATGACAGCTTAAAGTCCGAGGCAGACAGGCTTAAAGACAAAAAAGACGATCTGCAGAACAAGAGGGATGCTGCCCTTGATGATAACGATCTGGCGGGCGCCAAAGCGTACGATGCGCTTATAGATGCCGTAGATCAGGACCTTGCGGGAGCAGGCGCGGGAGACGGCGGAGCAGATTCGCTTGCCGATTCCCTGGTCGACAAGGCCATGGACAAACTTGCCGATGATGCCAATGCAGACTTAAGCGATATAGCGGATGCACTCGCTGCGGTAGGCGCCGACGATGCGCTTGATGCATTAAAAGACAAGGCTGCTGCAAGCGGCGCGAGCGCTTCGACACTCCGCGGTATAGACGATGCAATCAATTCCGGCGCAGGGGGAAGCGGATCCGCTTCCGAAGATGAGCTTCTTGCACAGCTCGAAGCGCTCTTCGGCAAGAGCCTGGATGAAATGGATGGCAGGGAACTGGCCATAGTGACCGCGACACTGTCACGTCTCGGAAGATCGGGTATAGAGCCTGCCAAGAGCCTTACGCAGAAACTCGTCAACAGACTGTTATCCGGTAACAACAAATACATTTACAGACAGTACAGCGCAAACAAGTCGATTGAATACGTCGACCTAAAGGTTATATCAGACGTTACTTCATACAGATACTTCTATGATCAGACCAAGGCAACCGCCACGGTCACTTCGGGATCCAAGGTATACATCTTTAAGCGTTCAAGCGACCAGATGTATAAGGGAAGTACCGAAGAAGAACCCGAGAAGATGAATGATGCGGCTGTATCGCAGGGCACGATGATGCTTGGTGAGACCGACACATCCAAGTACTTTAACTGTATCGGGGAATATCTGTACGGAAGCGACTATGCGGTATGTCTTACCGGTCCGATGCAGAGCGCTGTGGATCAGAATGTGGAAGCGCTTACGGCGTTTTTTGAAGGAGAATGATTAGATGGCAGATTATCCCATTATTTCAGATGTAAGCGCATATATAGTTAAGACGCTCAGAGAGAAGATGTGCCCCGAGCCCATTCCTTCTCCCAACAATATCGAGATATCATCCCCCCTTTCACAGGACGTGGATTATATCGTAGGCCTTTATCTGTACGATATCAGAGAGGACGTTGAAGTTACCGGTCCCAGATACGTTCAGTCAGGCAGGGCACAGATATCCAAACCGCCCAGACCATATGCTCTTTATTATATGGTCTTTATCAACGGATCAGGCCAGATGGGCCTTAAAGATCCGGATATACAAAAGATCATCGGGCGCATAGCGCAGATAGTGAACGACAACAGTTCCGTCAGACCCGATGAACTCCAAAATTGGCTCGACACGCAGGAGCCTCCGATAGTACTGTCTCAAGCGAAGATAAGTCTGGAGGAAAAAGTGCGGGTATGGCAGGCGATCAACAAGCCTTATCAGATCAGCCTGTTCTACCGGGCGGCACCCGTATACCTGTCAAGCGGTGAGATCATTGAGACACCTCGTGTAACCGATGCCAATTTTGAGATCAGTGTTACCGGAGAGGAAAGGAGGGAAGTTAACTAAGTGAGTGTAGTGATCAGAGCGCGGCTTTTGCTTGCGGTCAGACTGATCGATACTACGACGGGAAGAGCAGTCAGTGAGACGGACATACGTTTTTCGACCGACGATGAAGTCCTAAGCCCCATGAACAAGGACGAAGGCTTCTGGGTATTCACGGGTGAGAGCAGGGAAGACTTTTCTATGCATATTAAAGCCCGCGGATATGACGATTCGGACATAGACATCCGCTTTGATGAGCTTAACCCAAAACTCCCGATGTGTGATGTATTCCTGATGCCGTCAGAGAAGAACCGCGTCGGAGGATCTGTTATTTCGATCCAAGGGAACCTTTCCAAACTGGAATCCATCGAGGCTGTGTCGCTTAAGCAGTTTATCTGCCTCTTCCGTGAGACCTCGGACAAAAAAGGCGTAGTACATATGAGCCTTATGCCCAAGAGCGCAGGCGGGAGGGTTGTGATCGACAGCATGCGGTACGCACTTTTATCGGAAGATGGATCGCGCTATGAAGTGTTCGGGATCACGGAATGTGATAATCCGACACAAGTTGTCCTTAAAGAACCGCTCAAAGGAGAACACAAATCCGGTGAAAAGGTAGGCCGTATCATATACGGCAGAGCGGGTCCTGAAGGAAACTTTATGCTGAAAGTGAGGGATGATGGCAGTGAGCTGCCATACTTGATACGATTCACCGTCAGCGGCAAAGAGTACTTCAGACCGATCGATTTTCATCAGGAGTCCGGAGAGATCAATCTTATGGACAACGCAGTTTTGGTTAAACCTTTAGTTGAAGTTAATGACTTAGCGGAAGCTAAACCATTAACAGGAACGGAGACGACAGATCATGAGTGAGCTCGTGTGTGTGGGAGGAACGGCAATGTGTTCAATGGGCACTGCTCCCGCCCCCATCAAGGTAACCTCGCAATCCAAGGTTATGGCACAGGGGAAACCCGCAGCAACCATCACGGATTCTCAGGGAGGAGCCAACATAGGACCTTTTGGTATGTGTACATCCATGGCCAATCCGGCTGTTGCAGCAGCTACGGCCGCAGCGCTCGGAGTCCTTACTCCGCAGCCATGCATGCCGGTTCCGGCAGGCACCTGGATAGCTACCAAGCCAAAAGTTATCGTAGGCGGCAAGCCCTGTCTTACAGGCGACTGTAAGATGATGTGCGCTTATGCGGGTTCTGTATCGATCACGTTTCCCGGACAGGTAAAGGTGACAGCAACATGAAAATCAATGAAAAGAGGTAAAGTATATGGCAGAGTATTTATCACCGGGCGTATACGTCGAGGAATATGATAATTCGCCACGCAGCATCGAAGGTGTAGGCACCAGTACTGCGGGCTTTATCGGACTTGCGGAAAAAGGTCCTCTGACCGGCGCTCCGCTCCTTGTGACAAGTATGCGTTCATTCCGTCAGCAGTTCGGCGGATTCTTATCCGAGTTCGGCTACGGTGAATACCGTTTCCTGGCTAACAGCGTAGAGCAGTTCTTCGATAACGGAGGAACAAGATGCTACGTAATGCGTGTGGCACCTGCTGATGCCAAGGTCGCAGCAGCCAAGAAGGGTATCTTAAATGTAGAAGCTACCAGCCCCGGTGCATGGGGAAATAAAGTTCAGATCATGCTCGCTACCAATACGAAGCGTAAACTTCAGCTGGTAGAGAAGACCGCTACAGGCTACAAAGCAAAGAGCCTGGAAGGCTTCAGAGAGGGCGATCTGGTAGTATTCGAGAAGACATATACCAGGATCAAGACCATCTATGACAACATTGTTACATTCGAATCCGAATTACCCAAGAATGCCGTAGATGCGGATATAATCCCGAAGTCACTTCTCTATCTTGTGACTTTTGATATGTCTATCCGTTATGGTGATGATGTTGAGAATTACAGCGAACTGAGCTTGAATCCCGCATCACCCAGGTATGCAGGAAGCCGTCTTGCAGGCAGCGATATCATCAAAGTTGAGATCAACCAGCCCAAGGCACCTTCAAATCCTGTATCCGAAATCCTCGGCAAGGATGTTACCGACGGCGTATTCTTCCTTGAAGGCGGTACCGACGGTTCCGTAGCCAAGATCGATGCATCAACATACATCGGTGAGGACAACGGCCCCGGCAAGCGTACAGGTCTCTCCGCATTCGAAGAGAACAATACTGTAAGCATGCTGGCTATACCCGGTATCACGATGCCCGAGGTAGTAGTTGCACTCGTTGCACACTGCGAGAGACTTCACAGCCGTTTCGCAGTACTGGATATGCCCAAGGAGATGTACAAGACAGCCGATCTGATCGGTTACAGGCAGATGGTGGATTCCACCTACTGCGCTATGTATCATCCGTGGATCCAGGTATTTGACAGATCCAGCAACAAGGCTGATTTCATCCCGCCTTCGGGAGCAGTCATGGGTGTTTACTCCAGAACAGATATCGCACGCGGTGTTCACAAGGCACCTGCAAATGAAGTTGTATTCTGTACAGGTCTTTCGGTTAACTACACCAAGGATGAGCAGGATATCCTGAATCCCGAGGGAATCAACCTTATCCGCAATCTTCCGGGTCAGGGCATCAGGATCTGGGGCGCACGTACAGCTTCAAGCAACAGTGCATTCAAGTATGTCAACGTCCGCAGGTTGTTCATCTATGTTGAAGAGAGCATCAAGGCTAACACCAACTGGGTTGTATTTGAGCCCAATGATCCCGCTCTCTGGCAGAGAGTTCATCAGACGATCGCCAACTTCCTGGACGGACTGTTCAGAAACGGAATGCTCGCAGGCGGTTCCGCAGCAGAGAGCTATTTCGTAGAGATCGGTACTTCCACTATGAGCAGAGATGACATCATGAACGGAAGACTGATATGTAACGTAGGTATCGCACCGTCTCGTCCTGCTGAGTTCGTGATCTTCAGAGTAACCCAGCATACTTCGGAAGCAGGCGGCGGCGAGGAAGCTTCTGAATAAAGCTTCGGAGAACAGTCAATAACTATTAACTAAACAGAAAGGAGTCATGAATTATGGCTACTGGAGCATATGAAAATGACAAACGGTCAGCTTACCCATTGACCAAAATGAACTTCCTGGTGACTGTTGATACCGTAGCAGGAACAGCAGCTTTCAGTGAAGTAACAGGCATAGAAGCCACAGTTGACGTGATCGAGTTCAGACAGGGCAACTCCGGTTCACTTGCACCGGTAAAGGTTCCCGGACTTGTTAAGCACGGCAACGTAACACTGAAGATGGGCTATATCATTTCAAGCCCCTTCAAGACATGGATCATGGAGTGTGTGAGTGAGTCCAGAGGTCAGATGCCCCGTAACAACGTTACGATCGAGCTGATTGACATCAACTCCGGCGCACCTTCATCACTTGTCGAATCACCGGTAGGTACCAGACAGTGGACACTTACCAATGCATGGGTAACCAAGTACAATGCTCCCGACCTCGATGCCAAGAACTCTGATGTGGCAATCGAATCCGTGGAGATCGCCTACGAGGAACTCATAATACCCAACTAATAAACAGGCTTGTCTGTTTATATGGGGCTCATCTCCGGATGAGCCTCAGAATAAGCAAACAATGTAAACAAACCGGGAGGAATGATCATGGAAACTATGTATGACTTTACATTGCCGAAAGGATATATGGATTCGGCGGGTGAACTGCACAGACGCGGCAGGATGAGACTTGCGACAGCGGGAGATGAGATCTCAGCAACACGTGACCCCAGGGTTTTGTCCAATCCTTCGTATCTGACAATTGTCATATTAAGCAAGGTTGTTACTGAATTAGAGGGCATCGAGTCAGTTACGGCGACCACGATCGAGCAGCTTTTTACGGCTGACCTCGCATACCTTCAGGATATGTATCAGCGCATCAACGACATAGAGCCTCCGACGATGGAGTGCGTATGTCCGGATTGCGGCAGGATATTTGAGGTACCGCTAAATTTTACGAAAGAGGGTTGAGACTCTATCCCAAGGATGATCTGTATCGGGAGATGTCATTTATCTCGTACTACTTCCACTGGAGCGAGTCGGAAGTGATGGGACTGCCCCATGCGGAAAGACGCAGATGGTGCAGCGAGATATCGGGCATAAACAAGAGCCTTAATCCCTCGGAGAAAAAGGAAAAGAGCATTTTGGATATGAAGCCGACAAGACAGTAACGTCGACTGACATGTCAATAAACATGTCGACAGGATTGTCGGCAGGATCAGGTAAAGTACATGAGCAGTGGTTACAGCTTATGGGGCAATGACGACATAACCGATCGCAACGCCCCGGTGAACAATCCCATAACGGCCTTCAACTTTGTACTGGAGGTAGAGGGTGTGTATTTCATGGCGCTCAAGAGTGTGCACGTGTTCAACAAGGAAAATGAATACGAGTACATCCGTGAGGGCGGTGTGAATGACTATGTTCATATGCGCCGCAAACCCATATCCAAGCCTTTTACGTTCCAGGTTGAGAGATATGTGGGAACCGAGAGATTCCTTGATCCTCTGGCCAACGGCACGGAACTCATGCTTCCCGTAATTCTATATGTATACAGACACAAGGCCAGGTCAGAGATAATAGACGGTGCACCTGCATGGCCCGCCCGCATATATACATTTACAGGCTGTGTGGTCACAGCCAAGGAATACGGAGAGTTAAACTCGGAGAAAAGTGCGATCCTTACGGAGACCACCACCATAGCGTACCGGGAGCTGATGGTAGTGACTAATCCTTTTGAGGGTTCACAGGAGCTTCCGGCCTGGAAATTCCCTCACGATGAAAAGGATCATATCTTTCCGGCAAACAAATACGCCAATGCCTGGTCTACGAGTCAAGATAAGAAGATCTATGTTAAGAAGGAAGATGCTGCACTTGACGGCATGCCTGTATGGCAACGCAATGATGAAGCATACAGTTTTGACGGTGAAAACAATTCTACCAATAAACCATTCTGGTCCATCCGGGGTGATAAGGGTCATACAACATTATATGCAGATCAAAGGTCAGCCCTTTGGGCGATGGGCAGTTATGAGGAGGGCGTAAACGGTCTTGAACGCGTAGATTCTGAAGCCAAACTTCCGTGGAGTATGCAGGACAACAAGACCGATCCCAAGACTGCCCATGCCGTTCCTGCGAAGAACGGTGATAAAAAAGCACCTGCGAAGGAGCCGATTTCCAAGTATGAAGATGCGATGCCGAAGTATGCTGACAACCGTAATGTCCAGAGTCCGGATAACTATTCAGTGATAACTGACGATGATGGAGTATCGCGTACCGTTTATGTCGGAGGCGATGAGCGATTCGATAAGCCTCCTTACAGTGAGTTCCTCGAAGGTGATTTGCCTATATGGGCCAACGCTACCAATGCAGTGAGCGATGAACACTACGAGCGGACTCCCGGAGAAGGCGGCTGGAAGAGTATTGATGAGAGTGCCAAGCCGAAGCAGAGTGAGTATAAAGACGCTGTGCCCAAGTGGGCAGACGGCACCAATGCCGTCAGCGGCGATCATTACACTCCGAAGCCCGGGGACGGCGGCTGGGAATCAAAGGATCCTTCAGCCAAGCCCGTGGAGAAGGAATACAAGGACGCGAAACCCAAGTGGGCCAATGATACGAATGCCGTCAGCGGCGATCATTACACTCCGAAGCCCGGAGAGGGCGGCTGGGAATCAAAGGATCCTTCGGCCAAGCCCAAGGAAAAGGAATACAGCGGCTCGAAGCCCAAGTGGGCAGACTCGACCAACGCCGTCAGTGACGAGCATTACAGTCCGAAGCCCGGAGAAGGCGGCTGGGAAGTGTCGGACGGCACCGGCAAGCCGAGGTGGAACATAAAGGATAACAAGAC
>JAEEGL014529063.1_pt1 | contig 11341 bp, 13 predicted proteins | sample 9134231 | NCBI WGS metagenome assembly JAEEGL01 (sample SAMN16246548, study PRJNA631951) | gut metagenome | biome: gut microbiome; feature: rumen; material: fiber-attached | host: Bos | place: Iran: Karaj | collected 2018-10
GGTTGATCCCCAAGGAGGAGCCCAGCCGCCTGCTATGGATAGGTCCGAAAACCAGTTCTTCCCGCATCATAAGGCTATATGATTCTATAAGAGGCGCTCGCGGCCGTGAGCCGGCCGTCAGGGCCCAGGTGGTCAATCAATACGAGTCCGGGGCGCTTTCCTGTCTCGACCGTTCCGAAGCAATCTTCCTTTCCCAGGAATTCCGCACCGTTCCGGCAGGCCCAGGTCAGGAGTTCACCCAACGGTACCTGCGGGAAGTTCTCCTGCAGGCAGAAGAGTTCGGACACCATGTCCAGGTCATCGTTGCTGGAAAGGGAATCCGTACCGACCGTCAGTTTCAAGCCGTTGGAACGAAGCAGTTCCACGGGAGGCAGTGCATTGTGGATGAACAGGTTGGAAAGCGGGCAGAGCGCGATGAAAGGGTGACGGAGCAACGCCTTCACGGCATCGATGCCTTCCTGGTCCATGCAGACTTCATGGACCAGCAGGATATGCTCGTCGAAAGGCGCCGGATGCGCCTGCTGCAGCCGGTCCAGGAAATACAGCAGGGAGGATGTCCCGGTAACAGGCGGCGTGCTCATTCCGGCACGCACCCGGTTCTCCCACATGGGGCCGCTCCCCTTGCGTATCATCTCTTCTTCCTCCTCCGTTTCCTCGCTGTGGTACGACAGGAAACCGGACCGCAGGCCTTCCGCGCTGGCGGCCGTCAGGAGCTGCGGGCTCATGGTATAGCAGGAGTGCGGCGTCGGAGCGGCATCCAGGCCACAGGCGACTGCCTGTTCCTGAAGGGCTTTGACATCCCGGATCACCGCCTCGCAATCCGCGGGCTCCGTGCCGAAGACTTCCAGGAAAGTCCGGGTATAGATCGGAGACGCGGCCTTGATGGCGAAGGAGTCCGCACAGTTGCTGATGTCCGCCATGGCGCTGACGCCCTGCTGCCAGAGCCGGTCCATCCAGGTCTGGATATCCGCGAGTTTCTCCTCCAAGGGAGAAGTATCGCGCAGGGCATTGATCTGGTCGATGAAACCGGCCATTCCCGTGCCTTTGCGGAACAGTTTCCACATATAGGAGAGTTCGATATGGCAATGGGCGTTGACAAATCCCGGGGCGACCGCTCCATCCAGGAAAACCGCTTCTTCGGACGGATCCTCGCAGACACCGGTCCGCAGGATCGTCCCGTCTTCGTCATACTCCACGAAGCCGTTCTCCACCGGGACAGGATCAGTCAACCGGTACAGGTATTTCGCTGCTATCCTCTTCAATTTCATTCACTTTAACAGAATCTCTCAAGTGGAAGACCGGCCCGTCATACAAAGTGTCGGGCAACACCCTTTCCACGACGATCACGCCCAGGGAGTCCCACACGACGGAGACTTTGCGGGTGATATCCAGCGTATCCCCGAAATCGAAGATCCGGGCCCGGCGGAAATCTGTACGGGCCTCGACCTCACGGCGATGGGCATCCCGCAGGGACACGCCCTCTTCGATTGCCGTCAGTTCATCCACCCGACGCTGAAGCCGGCGCTGGGTCTCTTCGAAAATTTCGGTGAATTCTCCCGGTTCGTTCAGGTAATGCTCCACCGACAACCGGTAATCCTCAGGCGTATAGCCATAGCGTTCCAGAATGGGAGCGTAGACCAGGCTGGTGTCAGCCGTACGGGACAGTTTGCTTCCATTCGTCCGGATCCACTGGTCCAACACAAACATTTCCTCGTAAATCTCCGCCATCTTGCCGGCAGGAATCACCTTTCCCCCGCGGGAGCAGGAGAACAGGCAGAGCGCCAGGACCAGGATGAAAGAGAAACGACGCATGTTAGCGAAGGACAGCACCATATTCGTTTTCAAAAGTAGCCAGGAGCTTGGCCATGATCTTCTCGATCTCCGCGTCTGTCAGGGTCTTGTCCGGATCCTGGAAGACGAAGCTCAGGGCATACTGTTTCTTTCCGGAAGGAATCTTGTCACCCCGGTAGACATCGAAGAGGCCGACCTGGCGGAGCAGTTTCTTCGCGGCGCGCTGGGCGCTGCGGCGGATGTCCGCGTAACGGACGCTCTCGTCCAGGAGCAAGGCGAGGTCACGGCGCACCTCCGGGAATTTCGGCAACTCAGTGAATTTCACCTTGACGCGGCTGACCAGTTCCAGCAGGGACGGCCAGTTGATCTCGGCGATGAACACCGGCTGCTTGACATCAAAACGACGGGCCAGGGCCGGAGAGACCGTGCCCATGACAGCCAACTGCTTATGCGAGCCGGGGAGCCGGTATTCCAGGCCTTCGGAGAAAAGATCGGCCGGAGCCGCCTCTGCCTCAAGCGTATAGAGATCGACGCCATAGCGGCGGAGCAGCAGTTCCAGATAGCCCTTCAGTTGGAAATAATTCCCCTTCCGCGGTTCCTGCCTCCAGGATTTCTCGCCCGGGCCGCTCAGGACCAGGGTGAAGCAGGGATGCTCCTCATAGGAAGCGAGAGTCGTTCCGTCCCCTTCCGGAAGACGCTGATAGACGGAACCGTATTCGAACGCCTTGATGTTGTAAACCTGACGGTTGACATTGTAGGCGACGACCTCGAGCGCACCCGGAATCAGGCTCTGGCGCATGACATTGAGGTCGGAACTGAGCGGATTCACGATGCGGGCGCAGCGCTCCTCAGGGAAGGTCGTCAACTGCGTATAGTAACTGCTCTTGGTCAGGGAGTTGTTCATGATCTCCACGAAGCCGTTGGCGGCCAGGAAATTGGAGATATAGTTACGGACCGCTTCCGGATCCGGTGTCGGCGTCGGGGAGACGGACATCCGCATGTTGGACGGCAGTTCGATGTTGTTATAACCATAGATCCGCAGGATCTCCTCGACGACATCGCACTCGCGGTACACGTCGACCATGTAGGTCGGAGCCGCAGCCTTCGCGCCATTTTCCGTACGCTCGACAAATTCGTAATTCAGGGCGGCCAGGATGCCTTCGATGGCTTCCACACCGATCTGCTTGCCGATGAAACGCTGGATCCGTCCATAGTCCAGGTCAATGACCTTGCGGGCGACGGGAGCCGGATAGAAATCCGACTGGGCGCCGCAGACATGACCGCCGGCCAGTTCAAGCACCAGCATGGCGGCCCGGCGGCCGGCCAGGGCGGCGACGGCCGGATCGGCACCCCGCTCAAAGCGGAAGGAAGCGTCTGTCTGAAGGCCATGGACCTTGGAAGTCTTGCGGATCGAACCGGGATCGAAATAGGCCCCTTCGATGAAGATATTGACCGTGCTGTCCGTCACGCCCGAATCCTCGCCGCCGAAGACACCGGCGATGCACATCGGTTTCTGCGCGTCGGCGATGACCATGTCGGCCGCTTTCAACGAGCGCTCGATACCGTCCAGGGTGCGGATCTTCTCCCCTTCCGCGGCCCGGCGGACGACCACCTTCCCGCCACCGATCTTGTCGGCGTCGAAAATATGGAGCGGCTGGCCCATCTCGAAGAGGATGAAATTGGAAATATCGACGATATTGTTGATCGGATTCAGGCCGATGGCACGCAGGTCTTTCTGCAGCCACTCCGGGGACGGAGCGACTTTGACGCCACGGATCGTGATACCGCTGTAACGCGGAGCACCTTCAGCATCAAGGACTTCGACGGGAATGCCGTCTCCTTCGCCGGGCCGGAAGCCCTTGTCGTCCGGGATCCTGAGCTCGCAGGGCTGTCCGTTGTGGCGCAGCCAGGCATAGAGGTCGCGGGCGACACCGAAATGGGAAGCGGCATCGACACGGTTGGCCGTGATTTCATATTCGATGACGGCATCCGTCTCCAGCCCGAGGAAATCCTTGGCAGGCGTACCGACGACGGCATCCTCCGGAAGGATCATGATCCCGGCATGGTCGGTTCCGATACCCAGTTCGTCCTGGGCGCAGATCATGCCGAAGGACTCGACGCCGCGAATCTTGGATTTCTTGATCTTGAAGTCACCCGGCAGCACCGTACCGATCCGGGCGAAAAGCACTTTCTGGCCGGCCGCGACATTCGGAGCGCCGCACACGACCGTCACCGGTTCCGGAGAGCCGTCGTCCACCTTGGTGACATGGAGGTGATCGGAATCCGGATGGTCGACGCACTCGACCACCTTGGCCACGACGACACCCGCCAGACCGCCGGGAATCTCTTCCTGTTCGGAGACGGAATCCACCTCGATGCCGATGGAGGTCATCGCATCCGCCACCTGCTGCGGGGTCAGGTCGCAGGCAATGTATTCTTTAAGCCAGCTGTAAGAAAGTTTCATGATATCGTATGTTTTTATTTGTCAATATCTTCGCGGGTAAAAAGGGAGCCCACGAACTCCTTCTTGTCGAAGATCTTGAGATCATCGATCCCCTCTCCGATGCCGATGAACTTGATGGGAATCCGGAACTGGTCCACGATGCCCACGACCACGCCGCCCTTGGCGGAACCGTCCAGTTTGGTGACGGCCAGCGAGGTGACGTCGGTCGCGCGGGAAAACTCCCGAGCCTGCTGGAAAGCGTTCTGGCCGGTCGTGGAGTCCAGCACGAGCAGCACGTCGTGCGGTCCGTCCGGCACGACCTTGCGGATCACGTTGCGGATCTTGGTCAGTTCGTTCATCAGGTCGATGCGGTTGTGCAGACGGCCGGCCGTGTCGATCAGGACGACATCCGCGCCCTTCGCGACGGCGGAACGGACGGTGTCATAGGCGACAGAAGCGGGATCGGAACCCATCTCCTGCCGGACGATGTCGACACCCGCCCGGTCGGCCCAGATCTGGAGCTGGTCCACGGCGGCGGCCCGGAACGTGTCGGCCGCGCCGATGACGACCTTCTTCCCTTGCGCGCGCAGATTCGCGGCTAACTTGCCGATCGTGGTGGTCTTGCCCACGCCGTTGACGCCGACAACCAGCATGACATAGGGTTTCTTCGAGAAATCAAACGGCTCGACAGGGCCATCGGACTCACTGACATTGAGCAGTTTGCCAATCTCGTCCCGGAGAATGTCGACCAGTTCGTCCATGGACATGTACTTGTCCTTCTCGACCCGGTCTTCCAGGTTGTCGATGAGCTTGAGCGTGGTGTCAACGCCCATGTCGGAGGAGATCAACGCCTCCTCGATGGCATCGAGGACATCCTCGCTGACCTTTGATTTACCGACAACGGCACGCGAAAGCTTCGCGAAGAAACTCTCGTTGGTTTTCTTGACACCTTTGCTGAACAGTCCCATGACCCATTGCTTTATAATCCCACAAATATACCTAAAATAAGCAAGAATAAAAAGAAGACCCCGCCGAAATGGCGGGGTCTCTTCAATGTATGTAGGACGGATTACTTCTTGTTGAAGAATTCCTTCTCCTTACCGGCCTCGATGAGCTGCTCGGTAAAGACGTAGGCCCCGGTCTTCGGGGATTTGTCCATGCGGATGCACTTGACCATGCTCTTGGAACCGGCCTTAGCTGCGAACGTAGCGACTGCTTTCTTTGCCATATCTGTATCCTCCTAATAATTACTTGATCTCACGGTGAATGGTGACCTTGTGGAGATACGGATTGTATTTCTTACGCTCCAGACGGTCCGGGGTGTTCTTCTTGTTCTTGGTGGTGATGTAACGGGACATTCCCGGTACGCCGCTCGCCTTCTGTTCCGTGCACTCCAGGATAACCTGGACCCTGTTACCTTTTGCTTTCTTTGCCATAATTCTTCAATTTAAACAAGGTTGACGTATCCTTTCTTCTGGGCCTCCTTGAGTGTGGCGGCGAGACCGTTCTTTTCGATGTTCCTCATGCCCTTGCAGGACACCTTGAGGGTGATGAACCGCTGCTCCTCCTCAGACCAGAAACGCTTGGTCCTGAGGTTGAGGGCGAAGTCGCGCTTGGTGCGCAGTTTGGAATGGGCAACATTGTTGCCTTTCATTCTCTTCCGTCCGGTGATTTGACAAACCTTTGCCATATTGTTATTTTTTTATTATTTCTGAACCAAAAATTTTTATGCGGGCTGCAAATATCGCGTTAATTTTCCGTAATTCAAAGAAAACTAGACAAATTTGAAGAACCGGCGCCACCGTATATTCTGCGGGAAAGGCTTGCCGGCGTCCGTGGAAAGCCAGATGACAGCGGGTCTGCCGACGATGTGGTCTTCCGGTACAAATCCCCAGTATCTCGAATCGAGGGAATTGTGGCGGTTGTCGCCCATCATGAAGTAATAATCCTGTCCGAAGGTATAGCTGGAAACTTCCTCTCCGTCAATGCGGATCGCTCCGTCTTTCACCTCGAGAGCATGATGCTCATAGTCCCGGATCAACCGCTCGTACAGCGGCAGGTTCTCCTGCGTCAGCTCCACCGTCGCGCCCTTGGCCGGAATCCAGATCGGCCCGTAATTGTCGCGGGTCCACTGGAATGATTCCGTGAACGGGAAAATCAGACGGTAGGAGTCCGGATAATCCGGCGGCCATACGTCGTTGTTACGTTCGATGGAGACGATGTTCGGCAGTTTCTGCACTTCCTCGAGCATGGCGGCGGTCAACGGCATCCGGGGATAGCCCGGGAGGTTGGCGTCATACCAGAGCTCATCGGTGTTGAAACCCATTTTCTCAATGGTCTTGACATTGATGCGGGTTCCGTTGGTAGTAACTGCGTAGGTGTTCTGGACACCGGGCCATACGGTCTGGGCTTCGGAATTGACGTACACCTGTCCGTCCCGGACCTCGAGCGTATCGCCTGCGACGGCGACGCAACGCTTGACATAGTGGTCCTTCTTGTCTGCCGGACGTACCTTGATGGGACCGTAATTCGCGATCGCATAGGCCTTTCCGGCTGTCCTGCAGACGGCGTAATAGTCGTCGGCGGGGGCTTTGGTCAGGACGGTGTCCCCATTCGGGAAGTTGAACACCACATAGTCTCCTCTCTCGACGTGGCGGAATCCCTTCAGGCGGCGGTAGTCGTTGCGGATCGCGGTCGAATAGGACTCATGCGAGCCGATGACATTGTGCGTGAACGGGATGGTCAGCGGAGTCTCGGGGATCTTCGGGCCATAGGTCAGCTTGCTGACGAAGAGATGGTCTCCCGTGAGCAGCGAGCTTTCCATGGAGGAGGAAGGGATCTTGAAAGCCTGGAAGAAGAAAATATTGATGAATGTCACGAACACCACTGCGAAGATGATGGCATCGAGCCAGTCCAGCAGGGCATTGTGCTTCTCCCCTTCCTTGTATTCCTTCTTCCAGAACAGCCACTTGACTTTCTTGGTGATGTAGAGGTCGAAGATGACGACGAGGCCGAGGAGCCACCAGTAATTTCCGAGCCAGATTACCCACAACAGGTAGAGGATAGCCCAGAAGGACATCCGCACCCACTTGTTATGGTATAGATCCTTCCAGCTCATCAGCAACTATTTCACAGAGTTGATGATAGCTTCGAATGCCTGGGGGTTATTCATGGCGAGGTCTGCGAGAACCTTGCGGTTCAGACCGACGTTCTGCTTGGCGAGCTTGCCCATGAACTGGGAGTAAGACATGCCGTACTGGCGTGCGGCGGCGTTGATACGCTGGATCCAAAGGGCGCGGAATTCACGCTTCTTGGCCTTGCGGTCACGATAAGCATAGGTCAAACCTTTCTCGTAGGTGTTCTTCGCTACGGTCCAAACGTTCTTCCTGGAAAGGAAATTACCGCGGGTTCTCTTAAGGATCTTCTTGCGGCGTGCCCTGGAGGCAACAGAGTTGACTGATCTTGGCATAATGTTGATTGTTGCGGAGGCAGTGACCATCCTCACGATGGCTCTTTTGTGACTGCTTTCCTAGTTAAACTTAAATGAATGGATGAATTAGAGAACGAGAAGCTCTTTTACACGACGCTCGTCAACCTTGTCGAGGATTGCGAAGTGGTCAAGATTCCTTTTCTGCTTCTTGGTCTTCTTGGTGAGAATGTGGCTGTGGTAAGCGTGTCTTCTCTTGATTTTGCCCGTTCCGGTAAGCGTAAAGCGCTTTTTGGCACCGGAGTTGGTCTTAAGCTTTGCCATCTCTTTAATTTGTTAATAGTTAATAATATATAAATCCATCACGGATTATTTCTTTTTCACCGGGGCGATCATCATGATCATCCGTTTGCCCTCCAGTTTGGGCATGCTTTCGGCCCGGCCGTACTCTTCCAGCGCCAGCACGAAACGCAGGAGGAGTTTCTCTCCCTGGTCCGAGAACTGGATGGAACGTCCGCGGAAGAAGACCGAAGCCTTGACCTTGGAACCTTCCTCGAGGAATTCCTGGGCATGCTTGAGCTTGAACTGGAAGTCATGCTCGTCGGTGTTGGGCCCGAACCGGATCTCCTTGATGACGATCTTGGCCTGGTTCGCCTTCATTTCCTTGGCCTTCTTCTTCTGCTGATACAGGTACTTCTGGTAGTCCAGTATCTTGCAGACGGGAGGATCGGCCTTCGCACTTATCTCCACCAGATCCAGTTCAAGTTCATCCGCCATTTTCAACGCGGCGGACAGGGAGTAGACGCCCGGTTCGGCGATGTTATCGCCGACAAGACGCACCTGGGGAGCGGTGATCTCATCGTTGATATTGAGTTCATTCTCCCCTTTCTGCCGCTCCCCGGGACGGGGACGCTGGCCGTTAAAGGATCTCTGAGCTCCGGCAGGTCTGGGGCCGGAAGGCTTCGGTTTGTAAGGCGTTGCGATAAATAAATCCTCCTATAAAGTTAAGTTAATATGTTTGGGCCGTGAACCTAAGCAAGTTCTGCGGCCATGGTCTCTTTCAACCAAGCGCCAAAGGCCTCCAACGCCATGGAGCCTTTGTCTGCGCCCTCCTGCCTGACCGAGACGGTTCCTTCGGTGACTTCCTTCTCACCGACAATCACAATTACCGGGACCCTGAGCAGCGCAATTTCACGGATGCGTTTGCCAAGCGTCTCATTACGGTCATCTACGGAAGCGCGAATATCGGAATTTTTCAGATAATCACAAACTTTTTTTGCATAATCAGCGTATTTTTCGCTGACTGGCAATACTTTCACCTGGTCCGGAGCCAGCCACAGCGGCAGATGTCCGGCGGTGTGCTCGAGGAGCACGGCGGTGAATCTTTCGAGGGATCCGAACGGAGCGCGGTGGATCATCACCGGGCGCTTCTTGGAGCCGTCGGCGTCGGTATATTCCAACTGGAACCGCTCCGGGAGGTTATAGTCCACCTGGATCGTACCGAGCTGCCACTTGCGGCCGAGGGCGTCCTTGACCATGAAGTCGAGTTTCGGACCATAGAAGGCGGCCTCGCCGTATTCGGTCACGGTCGGCAGACCCTTCTCGGCGGCCGACTCGATGATCGCCTGCTCGGCGCGGTCCCAATTCTCCTCGCTGCCGATGTATTTCTCGCGGTTGACCTTGTCACGAAGGGAGATCTGGGCCGTGTAGTTCTCGAACTTGAAGATCTTGAACACATACAGGATCAGGTCGATAACCTTCTTGAACTCGTCCTTGAGCTGCTCCGGACGGACGTACATGTGGGCGTCGTCCTGGGTGAAGCTGCGGACGCGGGTCAGGCCATGGAGTTCACCGCTCTGCTCATAGCGGTAGACGGTACCGAATTCGGCGAAACGGATCGGCAGGTCACGGTAGGAACGCGGGGCGCTGCGGAAGATCTCGCAGTGGTGCGGGCAGTTCATCGGCTTGAGCATGTATTCCTCGCCTTCCTGCGGGGTATGGATCGGCTGGAAGGAGTCCTTGCCGTACTTGGCGTAGTGGCCGGAGGTCACGTAGAGGTCCTTGCTGCCGATGTGCGGCGTGACGACGGGCAGGTAGCCCAGCTCCGCCTGCTTCTTGCGCAGGAAGTTCTCCAGGATGTTGCGCATCACGGCGCCGCGGGGCAGCCACAGCGGCAGGCCGAGGCCCACGCGGTTGGAGAAGGTGAAGAGTTCCATCTCCTTGCCGAGCTTGCGGTGGTCGCGCTTCTTGGCTTCTTCCATCATCTGGAGGTACTCGTCGAGCATGCTCTTCTTGGGGAAGGTGACGCCGTAGATACGGGTCAGCTGCTCGCGGTTCTGGTCGCCCTTCCAGTAGGCGCCGGCGATGGCGGTCAGCTTGACGGCCTTGATGTCGTCGACGTGCTTGACGTGCGGGCCGCGGCACAGGTCGGTGAAGGCGCCGTTCGTGTAGAACGTGATCTTGCCGTCCTCCAGGTCCTGGATGAGCTCGCACTTGTACTGGTCGCCCTTCTTCTTGAAATAGTCCATCGCATCCGCCTTGGACACCTCCTTGCGCTCGAACGTCTCCTTAGTTCGCGCCAGCTCGATCATCTTGTCCTCAATCGCCTTGAGGTCGGACTCGGAAATCTGCCGGTCGCCCAGGTCCACGTCGTAGTAGAAACCGACCTCGACAGCCGGTCCCACGCCGAACTTGACGCCCGGGTAGAGCGCTTCAAGCGCTTCCGCCATCAGGTGGGCGGAAGAATGCCAGAAGATGTGTTTTGCCTCCTCGTCCTCCCAGGGACGGATGGAGCCATCGGTGAATGCAATCGTCAACATATCGTCAAATCATTATTTAAGCCTACAAAGATAGCAATAATTTTTTGTATCTTTGTGTGGTATGAATGAGAAGAATACATTTTGGGAGGGTGCCGGCAAGGCCGGTCTGATCCTCGGCGGTGTCTCCATCGCCTATGTGGCAGTCACGGGCCTGACGGGCCTGCTCGCTGCCAAGGTCGGCGCAGGTTTCCTTTTCTCTCTTTTCAATTTCATCCTCTGGGTGGCTAAGTTCGGAGGGTGCATCTACCTGATGCGCTTCTTCATGCGCAGCTATGCTGCCAGCCGCACCGACGGCGCCGGAGCCAGCCCGTTCGTCTTCGGCATGACGGTGGCGCTGCTGTCGGCCCTGCTGTACTCGGCCGCCATCCTCGTCTACATCTCCTTCATCAATCCGGGGATGCTGACGGAGCTGTTCGACGCCATGCGCGAGAATCCCATGATGGATTCCAACGCCCTCTCTCTCCTGGACGGACTGGAGGCCCGCAAGGAGTCCTTCATGTTCTTCTCCAACCTGATTTATTGTACCCTCTTCGGCACGATCGTCGCCGGCATCCTGTCCGGCAGCATCCCGTCGAAGAATCCTTTCGAACAGAACTAGTATTCTATGGATATTTCCGTCATCATTCCCGCTTTCAACGAATGCGAGTCCCTGCCCGAGCTGTCCGCCTGGATCGCCCGCGTGATGCAGGAACACGGCTACAGCTACGAAGTGGTGTTCGTCGATGACGGCAGCACGGACGCGACCTGGGACACGGTCCGGCAGCTCAGCGCCGCCGACGACCACGTCCACGGGATCCGCTTCCGGCGCAACTATGGCAAGTCCGCGGCCCTGTACTGCGGTTTCGAGCGCGCGCAGGGCGA
>JAEEGL017062344.1_pt1 | contig 11341 bp, 11 predicted proteins | sample 9134231 | NCBI WGS metagenome assembly JAEEGL01 (sample SAMN16246548, study PRJNA631951) | gut metagenome | biome: gut microbiome; feature: rumen; material: fiber-attached | host: Bos | place: Iran: Karaj | collected 2018-10
AAAAGTGAGCCAAATATTTGGCAGTTCGGAAGAAAATGCCTACCTTTGCACCCGCAAAACCGAAAGGTGATGCAATCGTTCTTTAAAAATGGTGCCCGTAGTTCAGTTGGTTAGAGCGTCAGATTGTGGTTCTGAATGTCGTGGGTTCGAGTCCCACCGGGCACCCTGTTAAAGTGCTGATAATCAAACGATTACGGCACTTTTTCTTTTTTTTGTTTTTAGATAATTAACTAAATATTAAGTTAAATTCAATCTAATTTCAAGTTATATTTTGTACTGTTTTGCAAATAGCCGCAAATTGCCATTTTAGAAGCTATTATTTGATATTCTCTTTTCTGTTAGTTGAGCAAAAAAGGCTGTTTGCTGAAAACATTTGGCAGCTAATACAAGATGTATTAATTTTGCCATCGAAAACAAAAGAAGTAGTTATGAAACAGCTGTTATTTTCAATTATATCCATGTTTTTGCTAAGCCCGGCTGCAATGGCACAGACCAGGGCAAGTGATTCTACGCCAAAGGCTCCAGAAGGGGCTACCTATACGCTGTCCGACGGATCAACTGTAACGAAAAGCAATGAGACTCTCAGCAGCGAGACACAGTATTACAACGTCGTGCAGGTTACTAAAGGAACTTTGAATCTGAATGACTGTACCCTCAGCAAGACGGGTACAGGAACAAGTGGCGATAACTCCAGTTTTTACGGCAACAACTCTGCCTTGTATGCTTCTGGCAGTAACAGCAGTGTTAACATGACTGGCGGCTCCATCATAACATCGTCGAAAGGAGCCAATGCCGTGTTTGCCACTAACAATGCCACCATTACAGTCAGCGACATTACCATCGATAACAGCCAGAGTGTTTCGAGAGGACTGCATGCCACATTCGGTGGAACCATCAATGCCTCCAACGTGAATATCACCACCCGGAATGCTACCAGTTCGACGGTGGCAACAGACCGTGGTGGGGGAACTGTTACGGTAACAGGCGGTACGTTGACTGCAATGGGTGATAAGTCTGCTGTCTTATATTCAACGGGCGTTATTACTGCCAATAATCTGACAGGTGTTTCAGAAAAAGGTCCTATCGTAACGGTCGAGGGTGCCAACTATGCATACGTTAATGACTGCCAGATGACATCAGGCTCTTCCAAGCGAGGCATCCTCCTTCACCAGTCTAACTCTGGCGATGCAGAAGGTACGAAACCTTATGCCACTATCACGAACTCTTCACTGACATTGACGGATAGCAACGCCCCTCTTTGCTATGTAGAGAACTGTACGGCAACACTGACATTGACTGATGTTACGCTGAAGGTTCCAAGCGGGTTGCTGATGAGTGTCCCCAACAGTTCCAAAGGCAACGGATCGACAGGAACAATCGTATTGGAGACCACCAAAAACTCTTGGGAATACGCAGGAACAGTTGAGACAGGGACAGAGAATAAGCTGGCCGTAACCGTAGGCGAGAACGTTACATGGACACTGACTGTCGACACCTATGTTACAACACTTACAAATAATGGTGTCATCAACAAGAACGGGTATTCCCTGACCTATGGCAGTTTGTCAGGCAATGGCACCATCAATGAATCAACAGGGATTAATGAGGTAAGACAAACCACCATTGATAGTAATGCCCCTGCATACACGCTAAATGGTACAAGGGCAGGTTCTTCTACCAAGGGCATCATCATAAAAAACGGTAAAAAAGTTGCGATTAAGTGAGAGAAATGAAAAACCGTTTTCATTTCCGAACGAGAGCAAGTTCAACAAAGTTAAGATAATCAGGAAATAAAGATGAAGAAAATAGTTTTATTGGTAATCAGCATGTTTATGCTGTCAGGCTCACTGATGGCACAGGATAGTTCGACCTCAGGGGCAGATGGCTCTGAAAAGAAGATGCCTAAGCGCAATCGTATCACTTACGAGCAGATGACTGAAAAGATGGTCAAGGAACTGCAGCTTGACGAGAAGCAACAGAAGAAAGTGGCCAAGCTCAATAAGAAGTATAAGACACTGATTGAAGGTGAGCAGGTGGAACGCCCACAAGGGCAGCGTCCACCGATGGGTGGGCCTAGCGGTAGACCCAGTGGCAGGCCCAGTGGAGGAATGGGTGGCCCCGGTGGTGGCGGCTTCGGAGGCGGAATGCCTGGAGGTGGCATGGGCGGTCCTGGCGGTGGTATGCAAGGAGGCCCACGAGGTGGCGGCATGGGAATGCCTGGTGGCGGTAAGCCTTCTGAATCCACCTATGACTATGACAAGCAGCAACAGAAGTACGACAAGGCTATCGCCAAGATCCTAACTGAACAGCAATATGAGGGTTATCAAAAGATAAAACCTCAGTTTGCCTCACAACGCAAAATCCGTGAGTTCCTGCTTGGAGGACAGCAGAATCTAGAACAAGCCGGTATGGGTATGCCGGGTGGTCCTGGTTCTCGCAGTAAGGATATCAAATATGCCGGAGGTACGGAACTGACGGCTCAAACCAGCGAGAACGGCAAAACATATCAGAGCAGTAATACGGACGAGAGCGCATTGATGATATCCACAAAGGAAGCAGTAACTATCACTCAGCCAATCGTCAACAAGACGGGCAGTTCAGATGGTGGTGACAACTGTAGCTTCTATGGTGTGAATGCAGCCCTGCTTGTGAAAGGTGGCAGCACTACAACCATTAAAGGTGGCACGGTAGCCAGCGACGCTACTGGAGCAAATGGTGTATTCTCATACGGTGGTAATGGTGGACATAATGGTGGTGATGGCGATGGTACGACAGTCATCATCGAGGATACCAAAATTATCACTACAGGCGATGGCTCAGGCGGTATCATGACTACCGGCGGTGGTGTGACGAAGGTCAAGAATCTGACCGTCAACACGAGTGGCCGTTCGTCTGCGCCGATTCGTACCGATCGTGGTGGTGGCGTCGTGACTGTAGAGGGTGGCAGCTATACCAGCAACGGGCTTGGTTCACCTGTTATCTACTCCACAGCCGATGTGACGGTATCTGATGCCACGCTTACATCGAACAAGTCTGAAGGTGTTTGCATCGAGGGCAAGAACAGCATTACGCTGAACAACTGTCAGATGACTGTCAGCAATACCCAGCGAAACGGACACGCCCAGTTCCTGGATGCCATCATGATTTATCAGTCGTTCTCTGGCGATGCTGACAGCGGCAACTCGCACTTCACGATGAATGGCGGTTCGCTGACTAATCGCCAAGGCCATCTCTTCCATGTGACCAACACAAATGCAATTATATCTCTGAACGGTGTCAAACTGGCGAATGACGATCCAGCCCAAGTGCTATTGTCTGTATGTACAGACGGATGGCAGGGAGCCAGCAACAAAGCAATACTCAATGCAAGTCATCAGCAGTTGGAAGGCACTATCCTTGTAGGCAGCGACTCTGAGCTAACGCTGAATCTGGCCGATGGTTCCACCTTCAATGGCTCTATCAGCGGCAACATCACCAATGCTGCAGGCAACACCGTATCTACCGAGACAGGAACCGTGAATGTCACTCTTGGCGATGACTGCACCTGGAACCTCACAGCTGATACCTACATCACATCTCTGAAGGGCGACGCATCATGTATTAAAGCCAATGGCCACCGATTATTTGTGAACGGAAAACTCGTGAAAGTGAATTAAGAGCGGATTCTGTTTCACAAGCTCTTTACTACTTTACATGGATTACCGACTGCTACCGTATTGGATGGGATATCGTGAGTGACCACCGATCCTGCTCCAATGGTCACGTTGTCTCCGATGGTGATACCAGGTAGAATGGTGACACTGCCGCCAATCCATACGTTATTACCGATGGTTACAGGCTTCGCCCATTCCTGACGGGTATTGCGTTCTACAGGGTCTGTACTGTGGCAGGCGGTATAGATGCTGACGTTGGGACCGATAAAGCAGTCATCACCAATTGTAACACGTGCTTCGTCGAGAACCGTGAAATTGAAGTTAGCAAAGAATCGTTTGCCGATGCTGATCTGTTTGCCATAGTCGCAGCGAAAGGGTTGATTGACAATGAAATCTTCATCGCCAACCTTTCCGAATAAGCCTTTCAAGATCTCTTTCATCCGCTGGGTCTCTGATGGATGGAGAGAGTTAAACTCATATAAAACCTCTCTCGTGGCTTGTAACTCAGCTATCAGTTCTGGCGTAGTGGCATCATAAACAAGCCCAGCCAACATTTTCTCTTTTTCTGTCATGTACCTATATTCTATTCTTTAGGAATTCTGAGGGTGTGAAGCCATAGTGTTTCTTGAACATGCGTGTGAAGTGCTGGGGATATTCGAAACCGAGGAAGTCGGAGGCTTCTGTGATGGTCTTGCCGTCGTGCAGAAGAGCGGTGGCTCGTTGCATCACGAAGTTGCGGATGATGGCGGTAGCTGTCTCACCAGAAGCCTGACGCACAAGGTCACCGAAATAGTTGGGCGAAAGGAATAGTTCCTGTGCACAATATCGGACGGTAGGCAGGCCTAGCTTACTCTGCCGTCCTTCGCTATAATAGTGTCTGAGCAGGTCATCGAATCGCTTCAACAAATCGTTGTCGGCTGTTGTTTCAGTCTTAAACTGGCGTTCATAGAAGACCGCACAGTATTCCAGTATCAGTTCGAGGTAAGCGATGATGATGCGGCGCAGATGCTCACCATCGGGCTTAGAACGCAGTTCATTGCGAATCATCTTGAAGCAGACTTCTATCGTGCGCTGCTCATCGGGCGTGGGATGCAACGCCTCGTTCTCGTAATAAGAGAAGAAATGGTAGTCATCGATACGTCGCCCAAGATCTGTTCCATGCAGCAACTCAGGTGAGAACAGCAGCACCCAGCCCTTGATATGAATCGTCTCACCGTTGTCACTCACGCCGCCAGTCTGTCCAGGGGCAACACAGAGCAGCGAACCAGAGTTGTGATGATATTGCCCTTGGCCATAAGTGAGTGTATAAGGACTCTCCTGCAACAAGATGATACCATACACCTGATAGTTGTTAAACGAATGGCGGCAGTGCTCCAGCTCGTCGTAATGGATAATCGAGACGAGCGGATGCAACTCCTCTGCTCCTACATAACGAGCATAGTCGTTAACTGACTCTATATTCAAACTTTGCTTCATTTCGGTGGCGAAATTACAAAAAATTTTCGAGAAAAAGGCACAAAAATGGCAGAATCCGTAAATTTGGTATATTCATCCGTAAATTGGTTAGGCAGTTGTCGGCAAAATCGCCGTACCTTTGCACCCAGTTAAACAATTAAACAGATAAAGATATGGCAAAGATTGCATTAGGAACCTGGGCTTGGGGCGCAGGAGCATTTGGAGGAGATGCAGTATTCGGCAGCAAGACCGACGTAGAGAACTTGAAGCCCGTTTTCGAGGCAGCTATGAAGGCTGGACTGAACCTGTGGGACACGGCTACAGTCTATGGCATGGGGGAGTCGGAGAAGATTCTGGGCTCGTTAGTAAAAGGACAGAAGCGTGAAGGCGTGGAGGTTTCTACCAAGTTTACCCCACAGCTGGCAGAGGTTTATGAGAATAGCGTTGAAAAGATGGCGCTGTCTTCTATCGAACGTATGGGCTGCGATTACATCGATATCTATTGGATTCACAATCCGATGGACGTAGAGCGCTGGACTCCCGGACTGATTCCCCTGCTGCAGTCGGGCAAGGTAAAGCGCGTAGGTGTGTCGAACCACAATATTAAGGAGATTATGCGTGCCAATGAGATTCTTGGCGAGGCAGGATTTAAGGTGAGTGCCGTGCAGAACCACTTCTCGCTGCTTTATCGCTCGTCAGAGAAGGGTGGGGTATTGGACTACTGCAAGGAGAACGGCATCGAGTTCTGGGCCTACATGGTGCTGGAGCAGGGCGCACTCTCTGGTAAATATTATAAGGAGAACCCGCTACCTGAAGAGAGCGACCGCGGTAAGAAGTACAACCCCGTGCTAGAGCAGCTCGAAGCCCTCACCAGCGAGATGACAGCCATCGGTAAGAAGTATGGTGCATCGTGCTCTCAGATTGGTATCGCTTGGGCTATCGCCAAGGGTACACAGCCTATCATCGGTGCTACCAAGGAGCATCACGTCATCGAGGCTGCCGAAGCCGCCAAGATTCAGCTGACCGCAGAGGAAGTAGCACGACTTGAAGCACTCGCTGATGCCACCGGCATTGATACTCGCGGAGGTTGGGAACACTCAATGGAGTAAAAAGTGAATAGTGAATAGTTAAAAGTGAATAGTAAAATTGAATAGCAATGATGAGAAAAAGTTTCTTTCTACTGATATTCGGTGCTTTATTTATGCTTTTCCCAAGCGACTGTAAGGCGCAGCTCACTATCAACATACGTTATTCCGCAGAGAACGGAAATGCTAAGAAATACGTGGAAGAAATGGAGAAGAGCGGCATTGCCGACAAAATCCGCAACATCGAGGGATGTCTCCGTTACGACTATTTCTACCCTGCAGATGATCCAGAGGGCTTGCTTCTTATCGACGAATGGGCAGATCAGGAGGCCCTGAACCGTTACCACACTTCGCCTGTCATGAAGGAAGCCGCTGCCCTTCGCGAAAAATACAAGTTGGGTGGTCGTCAGGTAAGGATGTTCCATCCTGTCATGCCACAGAACAATCCAGAAGAACAGAAGAAATGAGATTAAGCGTAACACTACTTGCCGTATCAATGGCAATTATGGTACAGGCTCAGGGCGTGATTGATGTGCATAGCCACATCATCACCCCTGAGTTTGTGTCTGCACTCGAAAGTGAGGGCAGGCTGTTGGATGAGGGATTTCCTATTCCAAAGTGGGATGCAGAGGCACAACTGAAGTGGATGGATGAAGCGGGAATCGCAACGTCAGTTTTGACATTGGCGGCTCCTCAGCCGACATCCGCTAAAGTTGTACGTGCAACAAACGAGGCTGCAGCCAAACTGAAGCGTGAGCATCCTGACAGATTCCGCTTCTGTGCCGCGCTACCACTACCGGACGTCAATGCGGCCATCGAGGAAGCCCGCTATGCGCTGGATGTACTAGGTGCCGACGGCATCAAACTGGCAACGAATGTAGGTGGTCAGTATTTAGGCGCACCAGAACTCGACAAGCTCTTCTCGTTTCTCAATGAACGCAAGGCAGTCATCATCCTGCATCCCCATCGCCCAGAACCCGTCAACCATCAGGTGATGCAGCAGACACCCCTCGCCATGCAGGAGTATCTCTCTGAGACCACCCGTGCTGTATCGAACATGGTAAGCCGCAATGTTTTGGCACGCTACAATAATATAAAGGTTGTAGTGCCTCATTGCGGAGCCTATCTGCCGCTGATGGTACCAAGGATGAAATCGCTCACCCCTGTGATGCAGGCCAACAAACTCGTGGGAGACATCGATTGGGAGGCCAATCTCGCAGCCCTATACTATGACCTCGCCGGTGCTCATAGCCCTGAGGTCATCCGCATGCTACTCACCATCACCACGCCCGACAATCTGCTCTACGGTTCCGACTATCCCTACGCCGCCACGCAGGTGCTCACCCAGAGCCTACATCGCATGCAGCAGTATCTGACTACTGAGCCAGACCTTGCACCTTATAAGGAGATGATATTATATAAGAATGCAAACAAACTATTCTAAAAATTGACATAATATGGAATACGTAAAACTTGGAAACTCAGACCTCAATGTGTCACGCATCTGCCTCGGCTGCATGGGATTTGGCGATGCAGGTATCGGACAGCACTCGTGGACGATTGGCGAGGAGCCGACACGTGAGATCATCCGCAGGTCGCTCGATCTCGGCGTGAACTTCTTCGATACGGCCATCGGCTACCAGTTGGGCACGTCAGAGCAATATGTGGGCAGGGCATTGAAGGATATGGCACGGCGCGAGGAAGTGGTGGTGGCCACGAAGTTCCTGCCTCGCACGGAAGAGGAAATCAAGAACGACATCAATGGTCGTCAGCACGTGTTGAACTCGATCGATAGCAGTCTGCAGCATCTCGGCATGGACTATGCGGACCTGTACATCTACCATATCTGGGACTACAAGACACCCGCTGAGGAGATTCTGGAGGGCATGAACGAGGCGGTCCGTGCAGGCAAGGTGCGATATATCGGCATCGCCAACGCCTACGCCTATCAGGTGGCAAAGATGAATGCGCTGGCCGAGAAGAATGGCTGGGCAAAGTTCATCAGCGTGCAGAACCACTACAACCTGATTATGCGCGAGGAGGAGCGCGAGATATTCCCGTTCTGCCGTGAAGAGAACATCGCCATGACTCCATATAGCGCACTGGCATCGGGTAAGTTGGCCAAGCGTCCGGGTGAGACCTCGAAGCGACAGGCCGAAGACTCGTTCATGCACTTCAAATACGATGCCACTGCCGAGCAGGATAACCGCATCGTGGAGCGAATCGTAGAGCTGGCCGACCGCTATGGCGTGGAGATGACGCAGATATCCCTTGCCTGGCTGCTGACAAAGGTGGAGTCGCCCATCGTCGGAGCCACCAAGTTGCATCACATCGAGGGTGCCGTCAAGTCTCTCGACGTCCGTCTGACTGCCGATGACATCCGCTACTTGGAAGAACCATACGTACCGCACAACCTCTCAGGCGTGATGGCAGTCAACAAGCCAGCCATGAGCGAAGAGCCTGTGTGGGTGACAGCTGCAAAGAACAAATAGGCAATAGTTTAGTGTACAATGAAGATACTGAAGAAGATGTTATACTGGACTTTAGGCATCGTGGCTGTTTTGGCTGTCACGGTGCTGTTAGTGTTACAGCACCCGGACTTTGGCCGTACTCCATCGGGAGAAAGGCTGGAGCGTATCAAACAGTCACCAAACTACCGTGACGGCGAGTTTCAAAACCAGATACCAACTGCTGTTATGACGGGTACGGAGAACCAGAACGTAGTGGCAGCATGGTGGGACTTCTTGTTTAAGGAACGTCCAAACTTGGTGCTTGAAGAACCAGTGAAGGTAGTAAGGACTGACCTCAATAGTCTTCCGAAAGACAGCGACTGCATTGTGTGGTTTGGTCATTCCAGCTATCTGCTGCAGTTGGCTGGCAAGCGAATCCTTGTAGATCCCGTATTCGACAAGGCGGTACCATTGTCATCCATCTTTGGTAAAACATTCCCAGGGGCAGACGTATATCAGGCCTCTGACATGCCGGAGGTGGATTACCTCGTCATCACCCACGACCATTACGACCATCTGAGCCGTAAGGATGTACAACTGTTGATGCCGAAAGTAGGCCATGTCGTTTGTCCGCTTGGTGTCGGTGAGCATCTGGAATACTGGGATTATCCAGCGGAAAAGATAACCGAACTTGACTGGAACGAGGATTACGAGAGTACTGATGGTTTCGTTTTCCATTGCACACCTGCACGCCATTTCTCTGGCCGTCTGCTGAAGCGCAACCAGGCGTTGTGGGCTTCCTTTGTCGTTGAGAGTCCGACGTTGAAGGTCTTTATCGGCGGTGATAGTGGCTACGGCCCACACTTTAAAGCCATAGGAGAAAAGCATCAGGACTTAGACGTTGCCATCCTCGAAAACGGCCAGTACGACAAGAACTGGAGTCAGATTCATACGATGCCTCACGAACTGGGCAAAGAGGCAATAGAACTGGGGGCCAGGGAGATCATCACCGTACATCACGGCAAATACTGCATCTCCAACCACCCTTGGGACGAACCGCTGCGAAACGAGCAGCAGGCCGCTAAGGACTATCATCTGAATCTGACCGTACTGACCATCGGCAAACCGCAAAGGTTAACTAAAACTGAAGATATATGAAAAAGATTGTATTAATGTTGACGGCACTATTAACTATAAGTCTGAGTGCCTGTTCACAAAGTAACAAAGAGGAGAACAAAGAGATGAAGAAAGTATTAGTAGTTTTTTTCTCGGCATCGGGAGTAACCAAGGGAGCTGCAGAGCAACTGGCAGCAGTGGCAGGTGCCGACCTGCATGAGATAAAACCTGCACAGCCCTATACGGATGCTGATCTCGATTGGAGAGATAAGCAGAGCCGCTCAACGGTGGAGATGAAGGATAAAAACTCTCGTCCTGCCATCACCGACAAGCTGAAGAACATGCAAGACTATGATGTGGTCTATGTAGGTTTCCCTATTTGGTGGTACACGGCTCCTACCATCATTAACACCTTCATGGAGGCTTATGACTTCAAAGGCAAGACCGTCATTCCCTTCGCCACCTCTGGCGGAAGCAGTATCAAGAAGGCCTGCGAGGATTTGAAAGCAGCCTATCCAAATATAACATGGAAGGAAGGTAAACTTCTGAACCGAACAAGCAAGAAGGAATTAGAGACTTGGGTAAAAGGATTGTAGAAACAGAAAACGTCGGGGAATCTCAGCAATGGGATTCCCTTATTACATCCTGAGCACGCCAGATGGAATCGAAATCAATCATAGTTTTCTACTTATCTGGTTGATTAACAAGTTCTATAGCCTCTTTCCCCGTCAGATATTCAATATCGAAACGTATCATTACCATACGCGAAAGACCTTTCTCCAATTCCTTTTGCAAGGCTTCCTCTTGATTGGGATTGTATCTGTCACCAAGCAGACGGGCTGTTTCTAACTTTTCTTGGTCATCCTCTATGATGTGGATGCGCCCGAAGGCTATGACGCTACGGAAATAAGTGGTATACTTCTCCGGCTGCACATCGTCCTTGTCGATGACACAGAACGATGCCTTGTCGCAGTTCCTGATGGCATCAACCTTATGACCACTCAGAGCACTATGGAAGTACAATTTTCCATCGGCATAGACATAACTGATGGGAACAGCGTAGGGATAGCCGTTGTCACCCAACAATGCTAATGTGCCTGCAGTAGCCTTCTGCAATATCCCGATGCTCTCCTCTTCTGAAAGCTGCTGGCGTTTGCGCCTCATTTCCCTAAAATCACTCATTGAATCATGCTTTAACTTCTGCTATGACTTCTATTTCTACCAATGCTCCCTTCGGCAATGTTTTGACGGCGACGGCTGAACGGGCAGGATTTGGCTCTGGATGGCTGCAGGTGCCTTCTTTGTACTAATCACTGTCATATTTTGTTCTCTTATTATTGTTTCATTTCTTGGTAAGGACTATTACTTTGTAATACTGAGTTTGTATTCTGCAGACTTGAGATTGGGGGAAGTGACCTTAATGGTGACCTCTCCTGTTTCATCCTGAGGCTGAATGATGATGACGGCCTTGCCTCGGAAGGACCTCGGCGTGAGGCTGCGGAATGACTTCATGTCGGAGGGATGCGCTGTACCACAAGTAACGATATGCCTGGTGCCTGAAGTCTCAACCTTAAGAGGCAGT
>JAEEGL017084639.1_pt1 | contig 11341 bp, 12 predicted proteins | sample 9134231 | NCBI WGS metagenome assembly JAEEGL01 (sample SAMN16246548, study PRJNA631951) | gut metagenome | biome: gut microbiome; feature: rumen; material: fiber-attached | host: Bos | place: Iran: Karaj | collected 2018-10
GATGGTTCGTGGTTCTTTCAGTTGGGATGCTACCGTAACAGGTGTGTTATCATCCATTTCATTCGGGACGATAACGTATGCCTTGTAACTATTGTCCGGATGTCCCGTATAAAAATGCGGCAGTGTGTCGTTAAGACCGGCCCACTTCCATATCCCCAGGTTGCAGATGTGTTTGGTTTGTACTCCCGTTTCTCCTGCAACATATACAGGCTCTGGAATTATAAGATTTCCCTGTTTCATTGAATCGCCTGTGTTGTATTTTATTTCCGAGAATATCTTTGTAACCGCAATCCAAGTGACCGTCAGCACTCCGGTTGACACGTCGAGTATGCCTCCGTACACTTCCCCAGCTTCGGACTGCCATGAGATCGGAATAGTAGTATCAGAATAAGTTTCATAGTCAGTTCGTGATTCTCCAATTTCTACCATTCCATGTGTGGCTACTCCGCCTGCTTGAAGCCCTAATCCAAATGCCGCAAAATATAGGTTGGTATTATTACTGAAAGAAACAACAGACCATCCTTCTGCACCGGCGGCTATCTGTGTCCCCTCAGTAATGCCAGCAGATGTTGTGCCATCAGCTCCATAGAACCATATTTTTGCACAACTGGATGCCGATGCATTTCGATTGTCGATATACGCAGAATATGTATATTTGTTTGACATATCTGGTATTCTCCAACTTCCATTAGTCAGCCATCCAGAATAACCATTGTCAAATATGGCTGATGGTCCCTGTTGGCTATTGAATTGTACAAGATTTTTCCCTAATCTATGAATATTTACCCCATCCCATCCAGTAATCGGACGGATGTTTGTTGGAGATGGATTGCCAGAGCCGGCTTGCTTTGGAGCAAATGACACTTTCATGTCATACAACTTCAAGCCAGGAACGCCATCATTGATTGCAATCGGATTTCCAGACTTTAAATTAATAATAATCGGGGCTTTCTTTTTAAGCTCCTCAGTCGTTTTAGCCGCACTCCATGCTTTGTCAGTTGCGGAAGCAGAAGTATCGTCAATAGGATTATATGCGTTTCCACTCGGATCGACCCATACATTAACGTCTGGATCTGTAGGCGTTTCTGAACCATAGTATACACCGGAATCACCAGTGTCACCCTTTGGACCCTGTTCTCCGGTAGTTCCAGTATCGCCTTTAGGACCTTGAGGACCAGTCTCTCCTGTGTCGCCTTTTGCTCCCTGAGGACCTGTAGCTCCAGTATCACCCGTATCTCCTTTAGGACCTTGAGGGCCAGTTTCTCCTGTATCACCCTTATCGCCTTTAGGACCTTGAGGACCTATACTTCCCGTATCCCCTTTAAGACCTTGAGGACCAGTCTCTCCTGTATCACCCTTGTCACCTTTAGGGCCTTGAGGACCTATACTTCCAGTATCCCCTTTATCACCTTTAGGACCACGCTCACCTCGAATAGCCGAAATGCCAACCCATTGGCCATTGTCTTTTACTCTAAGGATGTCCAATATTTGTCACCCCTTTGGTTCCATTTTGATTTATTTTATTCTTCAATCTCTTCAGGCATTTCAGTCTCAAATCCACCGATACTTTCTTTTAGGAACTGCTTACCGTCAATGGCAGTAAGCGTAACAGTCATCAAAATTCGATTAGGATTTGTATTAGCATAGTTAGATGAAAGCTGCGCAAAATATGCGCTCTTGGCATTTTTCATATTCTGCTCAAGATCACCGTCATTTCCAGAATCGAAAACTTTCGGAAATCCAGTAACAACAGAATAAATGCCATAAGGATTTAACTCAGACTTAATTACCTGATTAGCATTAACGATAAGAATACTACGACCCATTTTGTTTTACCACCTTTCTTTAATTCCATTTACGTCTACCATAAAGTGCATATTTAAATGTTCCAGTTATTTCGCCAATGACAACTTTAGAATATACTGATTCTTCGCCTACAAAAAACCCGTCAACACTTCCTTTAGGCACAGAACAAGCATGCATCTTCGGATATGCATCACCGCCACCTGTGGTATTGGTTAAATACTGAACAGTTTTAAACCCATTATTTTGCGTAATGACGCATGTGCTTGTTCTTAAACCATCGCCTGCTTCTTGAGTATATGTACCAATATACGCTGTATTATAACTGTAGGAATCAGATCCATAGTAGAAATAAATTCTTCCATATGATCCGATGCTTGCCGGAGTATTCTGTATTGGCGTAGTTAAAACAAATAATAAATCCGTAAGTGCAAAAGGACTGCCATTGTCATCAACAGAAATTTCATACGATGCAGCGCTTGAATTTGTATCTGTATCTGTGCGAATTAATTCCCATGGAGCTTCATAGATGCCAAGCATCTTCTGAATAGCAATTTTAGCAGATTCTGGATATTGACCAAGAGTAACTGTTTCATTTGCGAGATCAACTCCAGCAAGTTTAGCGAGAGCGAAGAACAAAGCTTCATGCTGTCTTGCCGGAGTAATTGGCATCCGACTTGCAGTCCCGGCTTGGAGATTTGCATATCCAGCAGGAGAAACTTTCAATAATCCTTGATCTGATACGACACCGAATGTACCATTCGTACTTACTTTAATTAATCCATAAATATCTTGTGTCGAATATGGTATGTTTGCGATGCCATTTTGTACAACACTTTCCCCATTAATCCTCACATCTATTGATTTAGCGTCAATATACTTTTTAGTGTCAACTGGATAGCCAATATCAATAGAATTAGTATCAGTCCAGATAACATTAGTCCCTGAAATAAGTGAGATCTGGGTAGGATCAAGATGTACAATTCTAGGAGTCACAAGCTTGCCAACAATTTGAATTGGCATATTGCTGTCTAAATCTGAAGAAAATGCAAGCCATGCTCGATTCTGAGAATTAATATAATAATGAGCAGGTGTAAATGTTGCATTTCCCCAGATAATTGTAGAGCACATATTACAATACGTCGATTCACCATATTTTGCCTGATTTGTGCATTCTTCAACATCTTCTGGAAAATCAAGATATCCAGACACAAGTCCGGTTTCTACAGATGGAACTGATTTGGGAATATTGCCCCAAACTTCTTCGATCATAATATGCGTAATTGTGAGATCACCCGAAACGGCATCTAATTCTCCGCCGTATACGCTGCCAGCGTCTGATTGCCAAGATACAGAATATACTTCACCAGTATATGGTTCATAATCGGTTTTTTCAGTTCCGAGTTCTAACTGAAAATTAGCATTTAGAAAACTCTCAGCGCTGGCGTCTGCCGAATTGCAATAGAACCCAATATATGCAGCATTAGCCTGTTCTTCAGTAACTGTCACGGTTACAAAATAAATGGTACGACCAAAAGCGTATTGACTAACCAACATATTGCCGATTTGCTGAGCGGAATTGGATGGAGAATTCTTAAAAACGACAGCTGAACCTTTGCTATCTTCCCCACCAAACTGGTTTTCACATGAAAACACATATGTTCCCGCTTTATTTATAGGATTCGGAAAATATCTATTCCATCCATCAGACACCATTTCATCTCCATTAATGTGGAACATGTTTTTACCAGAACGATAAACGTTTACTTCATTCCGTCCTGTGATTGTACGAATATTTGTAGGCGATGGGTCACCAGAACCATCCTGTTTAGGACCGAACGTTGCTTTTAAATTATATAACTTTAATGTATCGGCACCGTCCGTAATCTTACTTGGATTATCGGTAACCGTCTCGATGATAATCGGGGCCTTTTTGTTCAATTCAACGTCCAGATCTAAGAAATCTCCAGTTGGGTCGATCCAAACGTCTTTATCGGGATCTAACGGAGAATCGGTTCCGTAATATACACCGGAATCACCGGTATCGCCTTTATCACCTTTTTCTCCAGGAATACCTTGGGGACCTTGCAAACCTTGCGGGCCGCGCTCTCCCTGCCGTCCTTCAGGACCCTGAGGACCAGTATCGCCGGTGTCTCCTTTTTCTCCAGGAATACCTTGGGGACCCTGGGGACCTGTCTCGCCAGTATCACCCTTATCGCCTTTAGGACCTGTCTCGCCAGTATCACCTTTTTCTCCCTGAGGACCCTGTTCACCGGTGTCGCCTTTTGGGCCCGGTTCTCCCTGAGGACCCTGTTCACCGGTGTCGCCTTTTGGGCCCGGTTCTCCCTGAGGACCCTGTTCACCGGTGTCGCCTTTATCGCCTTTATCGCCTTTTTCTCCCTGAGGACCCTGTTCGCCGGTGTCACCTTTTGGGCCCGGTTCTCCCTGAGGACCCTGTTCACCGGTGTCGCCTTTATCGCCTTTTTCTCCCTGAGGACCAATCGGCCCTTCTATACCAGTATCTCCTTTAGGACCAGGTTCGCCAGTGTCACCTTTATCGCCTTTATCGCCTTTAGGGCCATCGAATTCTCCAGATTCTTTAGCTTCAGTTAATGCTGTTTCAATTGCTTCCGGAATATCTTCAAGTGCCTGATTAACTTCTGCCAATGTTATATTGGCCTCTCGTTCCCAATTGGCAATAGGATCTGGAGCTACTCCTTCAGGAAAAATACTACGACTGATTTCGGTTTTTGCGACGTCTGTTCGCCCAATAATATTGCCATCTATAATAAACTCAATCTGGATTTCGCCATTACCTTTGGCCGTTAAATCTGATTCACTAACATCCCATACTACAATATCTGACTCGCGTGTTACGACTACCGGATATTTATTTCCCAATGGATCAGTAACGGTCATTGAAGGGATAGCATCGGGATGCTCAACAAACGTTTCCTCGCAATTAATCCTTACTTGTGTGTAATAATTTTCTCCCTCAAAGCCAATCGGGATAGTCACATATTTCATTTCGGACTGTCGTAAATTCACGGGTCTCATATGCATTTCTCCTTAAAATATCTTAAATCAGATCCTTTATTTTGGATAATGATAATTCGACAAGCTTCTTAGTATTTGGGTGTAATATCATTTTTTCTTTATGATCATCATACCATTTAAAAATCTCGTCTAATTTATTCTCTTTCCAACTAAATGACCACCAATCAGCAATCATATGATAGACACAATCAGCAGGCATCTCTAATGCTTTTACGCCGTCATCATCCCCAATGAGAACCCAATGTTGCCAATGATGATCATTCTTATGAATATGATGCAGCCAGGCATAATTAAAGCAATTATCGATTACTTTCTTTTCATAATCACTCACATGATCTTTACCATAAAAATAATCATCGTATGCGTCAAATTCTTCCTCAGATTTTTTGCTAGCATCATGTTCCATAAGCGCTTCGTTTAATTTATTGCGAATATCAAAATTGCTAAATGGAACGATACCATTATCCATAAGCCACATGCCTGCTTTTTGAACATTAGCAATATGCTCTTTCAAATAGTCAAAATATTGTTGGCTCATACTATTTGCTCCTTTATATGAAAAAAGGGAGGCCCTCATTAAGAAGACCTCCCCCGCAAATTATAAATTACCACCTAGGAAAATTCGGATAAGGATAATGCCCACTAGAATTAGCATTTCTATTCATCTGGTTCATAGCTTCAGAGTATCCACGGCTATAACCATCATCATAACTCTGCCAATTATTGGACGATTCGCGACTTACATAACGTCCGTCCGCGCCACGTCCTCTAGCACCAGACATTCCATCCATATCGTAATCTTCTGCTTCCTTCCATTTTGAAAGAAAAAGCCGGACCGATGGAAAGGAGCAAAACACCGATCCGGCATGTCTTATTTCAAAGCCCATAAGACAGGGCGACCAGCATGTCTTTTATTCATACAACTCGATAAGTTTACCCCAGGTCTTAGGTCCAACGACTCCATCTACATCAAGACCATATTTCTTCTGGAAAGCACGAACTGCACTCTGAGTTCCGATTCCAAAAATTCCATCGATAACTAAAGTGGATCCATCTTTAGAAAGGAATGTCTGCAACGTTTTAACATTATCACCTGTGCTCCCTCGTCTGATAGTAGGATAAGTTTTTTCTTTAGCAACGACTTTATCATTTTTGGTATTATCGATGTCCGCATAAAGCTCGCATAGTTTCCCCCAGGTTTTCAAGCCAACAATTCCATCGACATCAAGTCCATACTTCTTCTGGAAAGCACGAACAGCACTCTGAGTTCCAATACCAAAGATTCCGTCAATAACCAAAGTTGATCCATCTTTAGCAAGAAGCGTCTGCAATAGTGTTACATCTTCACCTTTACTACCAAGTCTAAGCGTTGGATAGATCTTTTTAGCAGGAGTTGTATCTTTAATTGGGTTAGTAACAATTGCCGAATTGTCGCTATAATCAACATATTTTAGCTCGCCCCACTCAACCCATTTGGATGAGGTGACTTTGCTCTTAATCACGCCTTTAAGCGTTCCTTCGGCTTCGATTACCATTCCATTGCCGATATATAGTCCAACATGCCCTCGGACATCGGTTTTCTTATTGTGCGTAAATACAGCTGTTCCGGGTTTCAGCGCTTCGCCATCATCTCGAATGCCATTTTTGAGTTCACCCTTTTTAACACAATATTTATTCCACATTGTGTTACTTCCGTGATACATATAGCTTTCAAGCAGCTTAAACGCCCAGCTGAACAAACCACTACAATCGGAGACCATGCGGCCAATCCATTTCTTGCCGTATTTACGTCCCATTTTGCGATTGGAATCAGTCGTCTTATTAAGTGCTGCCTGACGAGATTCGGTCCACATTACACCGGCCGTGCCCCAAATATAGCCCCATTTCTCATTCAAGGCCTGCTCAAATTTTTCGATTAGGGCTTTAGGGCTAATGATTTTATAATTTGTTGCCATTTTACCACCTCGGAAATTGGTTCATAATCTGACTAATCTGATCATTTGTTATATGCCTTGTTTCCTGTAAATATCTAAGAATCTTATCCGGGTCACTCGAAATACTTTCTGGAATATCCGGAAATTGCTGTTTTACAAAAGAAACCGGATTAGACAATGCTTGAAAAATGTAATTCGCTTTTTGTATCGGATTCTGATAAGCAAAAGATGGCGTTTGCATCTGCATATTTTGCTGACCCATAAGCATATTGTATAAAGGATTCATCGCTTTTCGCCACGACTTCCATTTTGATTATTTGGAGTCGATGCATTACTCTTATAATTTTGCTGAGTTTCTTTCAACAATTCACGAATTTCATTTTTCATATTAATCAGATCGTCTTTAGTTGCAAATTTCTCATTATTATCAGTAATCATTGTTCCATCTGCTGCCAATGGTGCACCACTTGAATTTTGTTGACCGGATGGAAGATGATATGACTGCTGTTCGGGCATTTTGTACTCAAGTCTCTGCATTGGATTCGGAATACCCATTGGCCCCCAACTTTTAAGCCAAATTACTGTATCGGTACTATCCCATAACGGAATCGGCCTATTCGCGGGCCAACCGACTGGCATATTGAAAGCTTTAGCTCCAATTTCTCCTTCGACCCATTTCATCACAAAATCATTTTCAGGAATTGTTGATGAAGACATCGACTGCTGAATTGCAGGCATCGACGTTGGCGATGGATAAGCGTAGTTTCCGGTATACGTTGGGTTAGCATATGGCTGCTGATAAAAATTATACGGATTGTAATACGCAGACATTTAAGTGTTTTCCTTTCTAAATGATTTTCCAAAAGAAACTTGGTATTTCATTTCCCGAGTCCCAACTGTCATAATAATCGCCATTAATGATAGCGACTGCATGACTTCCGGTCCCAATAATATATGTACCTCTTGGATACATCTTACAAAACAAATTAATCGTAACACACGACGGGCAAGTTTCAGGAAGAAGGAACGGCGTAAAACCACATTGGTACAAGTATTTTCCCCACACAGCGTCAGCGCTTGGCATGTTTGCCTCTTTTCTGCCAAGTTCGCATAAGCTATCATAAATATCAATCCATTGTCGGTTCAGCGCAATGCATAGTGCTCGAACTACGCAATCTGGAACTTCTTTGTGCTGTGGGTTTGGGTTGCATCGCATCCACATTATGCTTCAAGCTCACTTGCTGATAGAAATGTTCCTTCGTCCTGGCATTTGTGAAAAACTTTCATGATGAATTCAAAATCTTCTCTGTAAACATCATTCCGAAGTTTATACTTTTTTACAAGTTTCTCATATTCTTCATTTTCTTTAATGATACTATCAAAGTCTTGTTTTGTATGCCGACGATGATTCATGCAGCTATTGGCGAAGTCTAAAACATGCACCCTAATTTGTCTTATAGTTTGCATGTCATTAGACTTCTCCATTTTATCCATACGAGCTTTAAGCAGCTGACAGTTTTTGTTTGTTGCCGTGGTTATACTATGTACACTGTTTGATAGCTCTTCTACATTTCTACTCGTCTGGTCTTCAAAGGCATCAATATCTCCTCGAAGAGACTGAATTTTATCATTATAATCCTGTTTTAGATCTTCGATTTTTGCTTCAGTATTAGTCTTTAGATCGGCTACATCTTTTCGAACATCTTTTGTTAAAGCCTTTCCAAGCAGACCAATAACCCACCCCAGAGGATCAATCTCTTTTTTAGCTATCTTAAAGAAGCATGACAATAAGAACAAAATTATAATCGCTGTCCAGCCAATATGCTCAACCATCCATTGACCGACAGCTTTCGTTATCTCGCTCATTGTCAAAGCACCAACCTTTCATACAGCATTGCTGCTTCGATATTTATTCCTCTTCGGGCTCGCAATTAGTTTCATTTGGAGCATTATCATCCCACGGCTCTTCATAGTTCATTGCACGATTACTATCGTTCATGCCAGCCGTTGTCGGGTCAACGATAACGCCGAACAGACCAAGGAATGTCAAGAACTGCCCAATAATATCCATAACCAGATTTTCGGTGACGACCGGAACAATGTCAAACAGTTTCAGAAGATTGTATACGAAGCCAACAATCAGACTGATAAAAGCAGTAAGCCAAACCTTGTTCTTAAACCGTACTTTCCAATTCACTTTCATTTTTTCATTCCTCCTCTGTAATAGGTTTAATGAGTGTAGCGTTGCAATTACCGTATTCGTCATTAATGGCTACTAATTTTGTGTAGCCTTCATAATCTCGCTCGTGGCCATAACTATTCTCATGAATCACAGATAATTTTTCTGAATTAGATAAAATCATAAAGCCTTGAGCTAATGTCATTTTGTTAAGATAAAGAAAGAGATGGCCATCGCTAAGCAGACAATGGCCATCGTATATAATGCCATCAATTGTCACTGTCGGCATTAACGGGCACCTCTTTCTTCATCTCCTGTAAATATCTATGAGTATCTTCAAGCACTTTAAATACATCGTTAATGATCATAATATTATTCTTAGTAGGCTTAATATCCAGTGACTGAAGTTCCTCATAAACTGTAGCTAAACGAGTAATAATATCTTCCATGTTAATTGCTCCTTTTTTTAATATTATCTATAGAAGGGGTATCCTGTTCCTACATTAAATGTATATGCCGTGTCTGTAGTAAATGTGTATCTATATAGGGTACTTTGAGGATTAACTTTTGCTTTAGCAGTACATTGCATTGTGAATTTTGTTGGGTGCGGATTCGTAGCAGAGAATGTGTATTTTGGTCCCCACTGATATGTCTCACCATCCCTCTTCTTGAAGTAAGGCCATACTTCAATTGATTGTCCAGGTGAAAGCGAATAACTTGAAGGTATTGCTACAATATCATAATCGCCAATGAACATACTGTGATTGGCATCGTATCCTGTATCATAATTATCGATGGCAGTAATGGTATACTTAGGACTCCACTGATATTCTCCATCCTTCTTCTTGAAATATGTCCACACTTCTATCGGAGTTCCTGGTGTTACAACAATATTTGATGACATAGCACCATAATAATAGTCCCCGAGATACATATTATGGTCTGCGTCATATCCAGAGTTATAAATAGACGTTGTGTCAATTGTATAGCTGAGTGATTTTGAATAAATTTTAGTCGGGCTAGCCGTTCCACTATTTACTCTTCCGACAGATACCGGAACTGTAACCTTGGTTGAGGTTAATGTTGCGCTTCCATTAGCGTACAAATCGACATCGATAGCATTTGTACCATAAGTCGTACCAAAGCCAACCGCTTTCGTTATACTTTTAGGATTTATGGTAAATGTGATTTTATTTGAGCCAACTGTAGGTGTATTAACTGTTGGCGTCACATTGACCGTAATACTACTAAAACCAATCTTTCCCGAACTAAACGTATTATACGTGTCATTAGCAGTTACAGTCTTAGATTCAAGCAATGAAGTATATGCCATCGTCAAATTCTTAGTAAAAATAGACGTTGGCGCTGTTGAACCGCTATTTAAACGTTGAACCTTAATAGGAACAGTTAAACTATTAGCTGTGCTGGACTTAGATAGTCCACCATTTGAAACTATCTCAAGATCAGCATCATATGTTCCATAGGTTGAAGTAAAGCCAATTGTCTTAGTCACAGATTTCGGGCTAATGGTTACTGTGAGTTTACTTGTTCCGTTTGTAATGCTGGCTGTTGGTGTCACATCGACAGTAATACTACTAAAACCAATCTTTCCCGAACTAAACGTATTATACGTGTTATTAGCAGTTACAGTCTTAGATTCAAGCAATGAAGAATAAGACATCGTTAAGCTCTTAGTATACACAGATGTCGGCGAAGTCGATCCGCTATTCAAGCGCTGAACCTTAATTGGAATATCAATGCTATTTGCTGTACTAGACTTAGATAATCCTCCATTAGAAACAATTTCAAGGTCTACGTAATTTGACCCGTATTTTGTACCAAAACTAATTGCTTTGGTTATAGATTTGGGATTAATAGTAAATGAAATTTTACTTGACCCGATAGTGGGATCGCTAATGGTTGGCGTAATATCAACGGATACACTGTTATAACCAATCTTACCACTACTAAATGTATTATATGTTCCATTAGCCGTCACCGACTTAGATTCAAGTAGCGAAGAGATAGTATACCTTATCTTTTTGCTGTAAAAACTTGTCGGATTTGTAGACCCGCTGTTTAATCTACCAACGTATACAGGAACGTCTATTTGCGTAGCTGAATATCTGGTAGGCGTTCCATTTGAAAATACATCAACGTCAATATCATTAGTTCCGTAAGCTGAGCCAAAGCCAGCTACTTTCTTAACACTTTTAGGACTGATTGTAACTGTGATTTTACTTGATGCTGCTGAAATAGTAGCAGTAGGTGTAATATCAACAGATACGCTATTATAACCAATTTTACCATCACTAAAAGTATTATACGTACCGTTAGCAGTTACCGACTTAGATTCAAGCAGCGAAGA
>JAEEGL010972755.1_pt1 | contig 11340 bp, 15 predicted proteins | sample 9134231 | NCBI WGS metagenome assembly JAEEGL01 (sample SAMN16246548, study PRJNA631951) | gut metagenome | biome: gut microbiome; feature: rumen; material: fiber-attached | host: Bos | place: Iran: Karaj | collected 2018-10
AGGGTGATGTTCTGCAGTTGGTCACGCAGCAGGTCACGTGCGTGCTCCTTCTCCTTGCAGGTGTCGTATATCTTTTTGCCGATTTGGGCATATATCGCGGTACCTGTCATCTTCTCGAGCAGGGCGGCCTTGTCGTTGTCGTCGCTCTCCAGGAACTCGGCAAATTTGCCCTGTGCTAGCACAACGGTGCGGAAGAACTGGTTCATGTCCAGTCCGATGGTCTGCTTGACAAATTCGTCGATTTCCTTGATTTTGGTGTAATGATGGTGTTGTGCTACACCCTCGGCAGTCATGATGACGCGCATGGGTTTCTGTATGGCACCATCGGCCTTGTTGCGTGAGCGATGAACGTGCCAAGTGGCGATGTAAGGGGTGCCATCGTTGTCGTCAAAGGTCAGCGTGACATCGGCACTCACGGCGCCACGGCACAGGAGTTGTCGCACGTCGTCAGTCTTGAGGTTGTCTTCGGTAGCGCCCTCGTCACGGCTGGTGGTATAGTCGGCACCCTTTGCAGCGTTGAGGCGTGGGGTGTCGCCATACAGGGCTAGGCACAGGCAGTCGATGATGGTCGATTTGCCGGAGCCCGTCTCGCCCGCGATGAGGAACAGATGCTCGTCGGCCAGGGGGGCCGCGTCAAAGTTGATTTCGGCGTGCTCGATAGACGCGATATTGTCGATGATGAGTTGCTTGAGTTTCATTGCCTTTTCTCCTTTTCTACTTCTTGGTAAACATAGTTAAACATTTCCTGTTGCTGCTCGGTCATGGGTATGCCGGTCTTTTCTTTAATGTACAGGTTGGCGACCTCGATGGGTTGCATCTTGTTGAACTGCTCCACAGTCAGCTGGGTGGTGTGGCGAGTATCGACAGTGGTTATGTTTTTTTTGATTTCACAGAATCGGCACTGCTTGCCCTTGACGGCCTGGGCCGCACGTTGCAGCGCTCCATTGGGCAGGAAGCGGTCCACAAGCACGTTGAGGCGGATGTAGGCCTTCTCGTTGGGATTATGGGCCTGCAGCAATGCCATGGCAGTGTCGATATCGACGGGTTCATGGGCGGGCAGGGTGTGCAGGGGCTTGAGATTCTTGATGGGTTTGGTCTCGATGCGCGGCAGGGCACCATGAGCGTCAATCTCGACGATGCTCACCGAGTGTTCGCACTGCTCGTCAAAGCTCACAGGGACCGGTGTGCCGCAATAGCGGGCGCGCTCGCTCACGTCCTGTGGACGATGGATGTGCCCCAGGGCGGCATAGTCATAGCCGTTGCCCAAAGCATCGATTTCGACACATTCCATCATCATGTTGCGGTCATGGCCCGTGAAGTCGCTGTTGTTGACGGCAAGGTGGCCCATCAGCACGACTGGCAGGTTGTTTCCATTGTTGCTGTTGGCTCGATCCAGCAAGGCCTGGAAATAGGCCTGCTGGCGTTGGTCACGGTTGATGTCTTCAGCATTTCCAACAAGCGGGAAACTGGCGGGGTAGGCAAACGGCACGGCGGCGACGATGCCCTTGTTGCCCACGTTGATGATGTGGCGGTTCAGGTCGGCATGGCCGTCCTTGGTGCGTGAGATGCCTCCCAGAACGGTGACGTTGGCGAGTTGCCACAGGCGGTGGTCACTGTCGAGTCGTGAGGCACTGTCATGATTACCCGCGATGACGATGATGGCCATGGTGGGGCATGCCTTGTGGATGTCGAGCATTGCATCGACGTAGAGGTTGACAGCCGCATTGGACGGGGCGGCGGTGTGGTAGATGTCACCACTGACGAGCAGTGCATCAGGTTGGCGTTTGCGTACGATATCGGCAAGTTGACTTAGGAAGTCTTTCTGCTCCTCGCTACGGTCATAGCCGTAGAAATTCTGGCCCAGGTGCCAGTCACTGGTGTGGATGAATGTGAACATGATAAGGTCAATCTAATCTGTTTGGTTCAACAATGCTTCATACTAATTTTCTCCTGTTTAGGACAAATAGGTTTCATAAGCACAAAACTAGGGAAAATCCTTGAATTATGCAACTTTTTGGTGTTAATAGATGTTAGGTGCGGGGTACTTCCCTCTAATTGTGGCTGGAACGTGTAGCGAGTTTCTTGCCGTTTTTGTCCCAGGTGTAGATCCAGCTGCCCTTTCGGCTTGTAAAGGTGTCGCCAGTGGCCGTGAGCACCTCGCCCACATTGCTCACCGCGAAGGTGTGCAGTTTCTTGCCTTTGGCACTAAAGGTGTAGTACCAGCTGCCGTTCTTGACGATGTAGAACGACTCGCTGTAAGCGACCACTTCACCCTGCGTGGTGCTGAATGTGTGAATTTTCTTGCCATTCTCGTCATAGACGTAGTGCCACGAGCGGGTGGTCTCAATATAGCTGATTTTTTGCGCCTGCAAGCCTGTAGTGGCTATGATGGCGATGAGGATGAAGAGAATATGTTTCATAATCACATTGGTTATTTGATGAGTTTCAGGATATGTTTGTCGTGAGTGTGAGGCAGGAGTTGCTTGAGGTGGCCGATCATGCGTTGCAGCGATTCCTCGGGTGTGCGGTCGCACAGGCAGGCCTCCTTGCCCAGCAGTTGCTCGGGGGTGGTCAACAGCGCCCATCCCCAGCCGTACTGTTTGCCGTGTTTGTCGCGGGGATAGACGAAGTCCTCGGTGACAATGCGGCAAGCCATCTGCAGTCGGGTGATGTATCCGTCAAAGCGGCTGCGCATCTTAGGCTCGGTAAAACCGCATAGGCGGCGCAGGTCGCGCGTGATGAGGCTGCCATGCTCGCGTAAGGTCAGCAGAATCGTTTCCTCGATGGTTCCGGGCGATGGGGCAGGGTGGGCGTGGCGGCGCCAGTTGTACAGGTCAGGCCACCATGCACGGCTCACAAAGCCCGCCTTCTTGTTGAAAAACTTGCCATAGACGCAATCGCTCTCGGTGATGATGGAGCCTTTCCAGTCCCACAATGGCCAGTCCCAACTGCCGTCGTCGAGCAGCACATAGCGGCAATCGGGGTCTACCGCCTCGTCGGCTGAATAGCCCGCGATGCCGCTGTACAGCAAGGGCAGAAATCCCACTTGCTGTATGTAGCCCATCAATTCTGTAGCATTATGTATCATCGCCCGTTGCATTATCACTTGAGAATTTGGTCCAGCAGGGGATAGATGTCTTCTTCCTGGTCGTAGGGATGGATGTGGAAGTAGGGGTTACCTGTGAGCATTGCCGACAGTTGCGTTTTGCTTCTATCGTAGAAGATGTGGCACGGGATACTGAAACGCTCGGCATAGGCCAGCTCGTAGCCCACGCCCAGCGACGGGCAGGTACATTCACCGATGAGCAGGTCACTCTCGCGCAGCCATGCCGTGTCCTGGCCATAGATGCGCGCATCACGCTCACGGCCCTGCTCCGTCAGACTCAGGTTGCTTTTGCCCACGTGCTCGGTGAGCACCACGTCGGTGCGTTGGATATAGGTGATGATGCGGTGGTATAAATCGGCGTCCACGCGTCCGCCACGGATAGACCCCGCAAAATAAATCTTCTTAGCCATATCTTCTTTGTTTTTTATCAGTTGGTGTTGTTACAGACGTATGAGGGCTACGCCGGCGAGCATGAGCAGGATGCCCACGATTTGGAGCCACGAGATGTGTTTGCGCGGGGCACCGAGCCAGCCATTGTGTTCCATGAGCATGCTAAGGCCCAGTTGGCCGATGAGCAGCGTCATGGAGAACACGCCGACACCGAGTTTGGGCACTAGCCAAGCGTTGCCAAACACGATGATTGCGCCGCACAGACCTCCCATCCACATCCACCACGGATAGTTTCGGCTGAATGCCTTGCCCACCAATTGAGACTTGCCCATGCAGGTGCAGAACAGCAGAATGGCCATTGTGGCGACAAAGAAGGCAACTGTCGTGGCTTGGACCGGATTGCCCACAATGCGCGCCAACTGCGCATAGGCTCCCGTTACACTGGCCATCAGGCAGCCCGAGAGGACGGCGATGAGTTGCCAAAAGGTCTGCCGTGACCGTGTGCCGTTTGCAGCCGTCTGCTGCATAGTCTTCAGCCTGGGCAAGACGACTACCAGTGTCACTCCCACGATGAGCAACAATGAGCCGATGATGCGTTGAGCGCCCAAGGGAATGACATTGGCGCCAAACCATCCAAAATGGTCAATCAACAGGCTGAAAATCAGTTGGCTGAACATGGGGATAATCAAGGCCTGCAACTGCCCGATTTCCTTAAACAGGTGGATGGCGATGGTGATGGTCACAACGGCAACGATGCCGACAAACCAACTCCACCAGGGTGCCTCGGCCAGCATCTGACCTGTGGGCAGAATAGGAATTCCCGCTATCAATGACACCAGTAGCAGTGCCAGTGTGGAAACCGAGAAGGAGACAAGTGTGGAGACATAGGCGGGGCCAACGACTTGACGCAGTCGGGAGTTGGCTGCAGTTTGGAAGGGCATCAACAGGCCCATCGCCAGTGTTATGAGTACAAAAAACATGTTTTATTCGTTGTTGTTGATGGATAATTGATTGCGGGCGCTTTTCGGCAGTCGGCTGGCAACGAGTCGAAACGATGACATAATCTGTTCTTGGATAAATTCATCATCTAAATCGTTGAGGTATAGGTCGCTCCAATGTTTCTTGTTCATGTGATAAGCTGGGCGCACTCCGCCATAGCGTTCGCGCAGGTCAATGGCAACTTCGGGTGGCAGCTTCACGGCTATGCGCGGCTCGGGTGCATCAAGCTGCATCAGCAAGAACCACTTGCCACCAATGCGCCATGATACCCACTGCTCGGCAAACAATTCCTCGGTCACCTGTTCATGAAGTGACAAAGCGAATTCTCTGACTTCCTCAATATCCATTGTTCCAAATACAGGTTGTTGATTATTCGTTCTTTTGATTAATAAGATTGACCACCACCTTTACCATCACATCTTTTTCTTCGGTGCGACTCTCTGCAATCATCAGTGTGAGGGCGACTAGCGTGTTATCGGCCAGTCGCTTGGTTCCATTTTCACGATAGAGAATGCCGTTGTTGTTGAGAAACCAAAGAAATAGCGTGGCGGCAATACGTTTGTTGCCGTCGCTGAAGGAATGATTCTTTGTGACAAGATACAGCAACATGGCTGCTTTCTCTTCCACGCTTGGATAGAGTTCCTTTCCGCCAAAGGTTTGGTAAATCTGTCCAATACTGCTCTTGAACGAGTCGTCCTTTTCGTTGCCGAACAAATTGCTGCCACCAAATTTCTTCCTGAGGCCCTCGATCTCGCTGATAGCATTCTCATAGGTGGCATGAAAGCGTTCTTCCTGTGTCGTCTTTTCAATGACTAATCGCTCATAGTCATAGTTGTCGAGCGTATCCAGAGCATAGGCATAGTCGGTCACGACATCAAACAAAGCTTGGCTGTCATCTGATGGCATCAATGGCTGACTTTGGATGGCGCGACCCAATATGCCGACGAGTTGTCGTAATTCTCCAATCTGTTCACGACGAATGTTCTCATTCACGGCATAGCCTCTAATGAGATAATCCTTTAATATCTTGCGAGCCCAGATACGGAAAGCTGTACCACGTTTACTCTTAACACGATAACCAACAGAGATGATGACATCGAGGTCATAGAATTTCTGTATTCGTGTTACTTGGCGTCGCCCTTCAGTTTGAACTTGTAAGAAATCCTTACATGTTGACTCTTTGTCCAGTTCACCTTCATTATATGCATTACGGATATGCATTGTAATATTTTGAGGTGTCTTTTGGAATAGTTCAGCCATCTGGGCTTGTGTTAGCCAGACTGTTTCGTTTTCCAGGCGGACGTCAATCTGTGTCTGTCCGTCTTCACTCTGGTATATGATGATTTTTTTGTCTTCCATGAATCATTGACATGGTTATGCGATTTCCTCGAGGGCACCCGTCACCGAATCGATGATGAAGCCGCGTACGGTGATGTCGCGGGGCATCAGCGGGTGTGTCTTGATGGTTTTGACGGTTTTGCGCACTGATTCGGGTGTGTCCTTGAAGCCTTCCAGCCACTGGTCGAGGTCAATGCCGCACATGCGGATGGTGTTGAGCGTTTCATCGGTTACACCTCGCTTGATCATTTCCTCATGGAAATGGGCGTAACTCATGTGGCAGGCCCCGCAATGTGAATGTGCCACCACCATGATTTCTTCCACGCCTAATTCATAGACGGCGACAATGAGGCTGCGCATTGCCGAGTCAAAAGGCGAGATTACCAGTCCGCCGGCATTCTTGATGATTTTGGCGTCACCGTTTTTCAGGCCTAGGGCAGCGGGCAGCAGTTCGGTCAGCCTTGTGTCCATACAGGACAATACTGCCAACTTCTTGTCAGGGTACTTGTCTGCTACATACTTTTCGTAGCCTTTGCTGGCTACAAAGGTTTTGTTATACTCAATAATCTGATCAATCATGATTTCTTCTTTTTCTTGGGTTGGGGTTCAGGCAAGGCTTTGCATGTCTCGCTGACGAGGGAGGCAATGTAGTCACGGTCGTCAATATCGGCTATTAGGAAGTAGTCCTTGGCTCCCTCATAAGGAGGTCTCAGCTCCACAGAGTGCAGCAACGGACGTGCTGCATCGGTGGGCTTGAGGTAGAAACAGTCGTCACAGATGAGCCCGAAAATCTTGCCGTCACAATAGATGCCGTAGTCGCCGAACATCTTTTTGACCATGATTTCCCCTGCATCAGCGCACTGCTCGGCCACATATTGAACAAAGTCTGCGTTGCTTGCCATGAGTTATTTGATGATTCTGCAGTAGTCGTCCTTGCGAGGCTTGGGAGGCATGGGATCGGTGGCTGCGTAGCCCAGTGCGATGGAACCGATGCCCATCAATCCCTCGGGAAGGCCGAATTGGCGCATCAATGCCTTGCCTTCCTCGGTATCAAACATCTCCCGCTCGCGATGAATCCAGCACGAACCCAGACCGATCGCGTGAGCGGCATTCATCATGTTGCCGAGTACCAGCGAGCCGTCATAAACGGCGTTGGGCCATTGCTCGGGACGAGAACCAAACACGAGCACGATGGTGGGCGCACCGTAATAGGGGTTGCCGTTCATGCCCAGGATTTCGGCATTCATCTTTACCAGTTGTGCAACGATTTCGGGATTCTGGACGGCCACAATCCACGGGTCTTGCCTGCCCATGGCCGTCGGTGCGAATGCGCCTGCCTCGAGCACGGCCTGTAATTCCTCGTCACTGATTTGTTCACTCTTGAACTGGCGAACGCTACGGCGCTCACGTAATGCTTTTAAGATTTCGTTATCCATAATTGTTATATCTTGATTTGGTTACTCTCGCACAGCTTTAGGGGTCCAATTCTGGAAGAAACGCAAGACTTTTTCCTTGTTGTAGCCCTTGCCTTCCTCAAGGAAACTCGAGTCCTGTATATGTAGGATATTGCCTTGTTCGTCCAGCACGACAAAGACTGGAAAGCCGAAACGGCCAGCATTGTTGAGTCGCTTCATCAGGGCCTTGCCCACTTCACCCGCCTTGCGGGGATGATAGTTGACGTGGATATAGACGAAGTTCTGCTCGATAACGCTGTTGATGGTACTGTCCTTAGTGATGAAATCGGCAAAGCGCAGGCACCATGGGCACCAGTTGCCGCCCATCTGGCAGATGACGAATTTGCCCTCGGCTTGGGCCTGGACTATCGCCTGGTCAATCTGCTCCAGCGGATTGATTTCCTCGTTATACACCTTCTTGGGTGCCGTCTCTTCTTGAGCGTTTGCTGCTAAAGAAAATAGGGCGATGGTGAGCACTACAATACTAAATATATTTTTCATAATCTTGACATGAATTTGTTGCGGTCAACAATAAAGCGCAGATGGGTGCCTTCGCCCAACAGGGTGTCGCCACAATGCGCCTGGATTATAAACTCGATTTTTTTGCCGTCAACGCCAGTGACGGTGGCCGTAGCCGTAACGCTGTCGCCCAGTTTGCTTGGCTTGAGGTGGGACGAGGTGATGTGCCCGCCCACACTGGTGCACCCTTCGGGCAGATGGTCAGCCACGGCGAGCATGGCGGCGTTCTCCATGAGTGCCATCATTGCTGGCGTAGCCAATACAGGCATGTCGCCCGAGCCCATGACAATCGCCGTGACAGCCTCGGTGACTGTCAAATGGCTAGTATGTGTCAGTCCTATCATAATCTCTCTTTTTACTCCATGCAAAGATAGTGCAAGCCGAAAACAGAACAAAAAGAATTTATTCTTTTTTTTTATGTTGAGGTACCGCCTATCTTGCCCGAGTGCTTGCGAAGAAAATGTAAGAAATCTTATTGTTTTACTGGTCATTGAAACTTCATTTTCGGCTCTTTTACCATAATTTTGTCCAAATTATGGGTAAAAATTTGTGTATTGCAAATAATTTGTTGTAATTTTGCCGATAAAATAATCGAATCAAGAATTATGGAACCAGAGAAGAATGCCGAAATTATAGACCGCATCAAATACTTGATGAGGGAGATGGGCATGAAACAGGTGCAGTTCGCCGAACGCATTGGCGTTGACACATCTAACCTGTCAAAGTATCTCAATGCCCACATGCCGTTGAGCGAGTCATTTCTTAACCGCTTGGTGGTCAATCTGGGCGTAAGCAAAGAATGGCTGATGGACGGTACCGACCTGCCGTTTGGCAAGACTCCCGTGCGTTTGGACGGGGATGTGATGCCGTCAGCGGCTGGAGGCGGAACACCCGTCTATGACGTGGATGTCACTGCCGGCGTAGCCTCGGGCCGCAACGAGTTGTTTGCCAACGAGAATATTGTGGGGTGGGTAAATCTACCCAACATGAGTCCCAATTGCCGCATTGTGCGTGTGAGTGGCGACTCGATGGCACCCGTTATCAATGATGGTGACTTTGTTGCCGTGCGCGAGGTGAGCAATCCGAACCAGATTTACTGGGGACAGATTTATGTCATTCAGTTAGATGATTTCAGGTTGGTCAAATACCTGCGCCGCCACACCGACCCCAATATGGTCGTCCTGCGCAGCGAAAATCCCAATTATGACGATATGGACGTGCGTCGCAGCGACATGCATGAGCTGTTGCTCGTTCAGCATGTCCTTCACCTGAATACCAGACTCTAGAAACTGACTGCAATGGATATTCATTACCATATACTGCCAAACGGTTTGCGCATGGTGCACATCACAGCTGCAACCCGAGTGGCCTGGTGCGGACTGGCGGTTAATGCCGGTAGCCGTGATGAGCGTGAGGGGCAGCATGGCCTAGCCCACTTTGTCGAGCATACTATCTTCAAGGGCACTGAGCACCGCCGTGCATGGCACATCCTTAACCGCATGGAGCGGGTGGGGGGCGAACTCAACGCCTATACTACTAAGGAAGGTACCATGCTCTACTCGGTGTTCCCTCATCAGCATTTCTCACGGGCCGTTGACCTGTTGGCCGACTTGGTGCAGTGGTCGGTGTTCCCACAGGAAGAGCTGGATCGCGAGCGCGACGTGGTACTTGAGGAGGCTGCCAGCTACCGTGATACACCCAGCGATGCGGTATATGACGACTTTGAGGACCTGCTACTGGCGGGCAGTGAACTGGGGCACAATATCTTGGGTAAGAAAGAGGATTTGGAAAAGCTCACCCGAGAGGACTGTATGCGCTACCTCAAAAGCCTGTATGTGCCCGGAAATATGGCGTTTTTCTCGGTTGGCCCAGAAAAACCTGAAAAGGTGTTCCGCCTGGCCGAGAGGGGGTTTGGCGGTATGACGCATGCCATGGCTCCGCGACAGCGAATGGTGCCTGTTATGGCTGAACCTTTCAAACGCACTATCCAAATCGGTACACATCAGGCCCACACCATCGTGGGTGCCCGTGTTCCTGATATGAACCATCCCCTGCGCTATGCCTTGATGCTGTTAAACAACATCTTGGGCGGCCCGGGTATGAATTCCCTGCTGAATGTGGAGTTGAGGGAGCGCCGCGGTTATGTCTATACCGTCGAGTCAACACTGACGCTGTTGAGCGATTGCGGTTGGCTGGAAATCTATTTGGGATGTGATCCTGATGATGTCCGCTCAAGCCTGCATGTCATCGAGCGTATTACCAGTCGCCTAAGCAAGGAACTGTTGGGTGAACGCAAACTGGAGGCCTATAAAAAGCAGTATTGCGGCCAGCTGGTAGTGGCTGCCGACAGCACCGAATTCCTAGCGATGCGCGCCGGCCGTGGCCTGCTGTATCACGGCAAAGTGGCGACAGTAGAAGATACAATAGCACGCATCCAGGCTGTGACACCTGATGAGGTGGCACAAGTGGCGGCCTATCTCACTGCCGACCGCCTTTCTTCTTTAACGTTCCAGTAACGAGTTAAATGTGCAATACAAATTAAATCACTAAGATATGAAAAAGATTTCCATCCTCATCCCATGCTATAACGAGGAAAAGTCCCTGCCGATGCTTTATCCCGAGTTGGTCAAACTCATGGATGGTAACCCAGGATATGAGTGGGAACTGATGTTTGTAAACGACGGCAGTGTTGACGGAACCCTTGTTGAACTGCAGCGGTTGCACCAGCAGGATACCCGAGTCAATTATCTGGACTTGTCGCGCAACTTCGGTAAGGAGGCCGCTATGCTGGCGGGCTTTGACTATGTGACCGGCGATGCAATGGTCATCATCGATGCTGACCTGCAGCATCCGCCGACACTCATTCCCGAGATGATCAAGTGGTGGGAGCAGGGCTATGATGACGTTTATGCCAAGCGCACGACGCGTGGCAAGGAAAGCTGGTTGCGCAAGCGATTGTCGCTGCTTTTTTACAAAATATTGCAGCAATCGTCCCGCTTTGATGTGCTTCAGAATGTGGGCGACTTCCGCCTGCTGGACCGCAAGTGCATCAATGCGCTGAGGAAGATGCGTGAGAGCGAGCGTTACACCAAGGGGATGTTCAGCTGGATTGGTTTCAAAAAGAAGGAAATTGAGTTCGAGCAGGGTGACCGCGTGGCAGGTGATTCGTCCTGGAGCTACAGCAAACTGTTCTCGTTTGCTATCGATGGCATTACCTCATTCACCAATGTGCCCTTGCGTGTCTCTACGCTTGTGGGTTTCTTTGTCTCGTTGTTTGCTTTCCTGTACATGATTTATGTGTTTATCAGGGCGCTCATCTGGGGCGATCCGGTTCAAGGTTATCCCACACTTGTGATTCTCATCCTGTTCCTTGGCGGCATCCAGCTGTTGTCGCTTGGTGTCATAGGCGAGTACATCGGACGCATCTATAACGAGACCAAAAAACGCCCTGATTACATCGTGCGCCAATTCAATGATGAAGATGTGCTGTAGAGGCAAATCTTGATTTTTTGGCAAAAAATTTGCAGGGTTGTG
>JAEEGL011259320.1_pt1 | contig 11340 bp, 10 predicted proteins | sample 9134231 | NCBI WGS metagenome assembly JAEEGL01 (sample SAMN16246548, study PRJNA631951) | gut metagenome | biome: gut microbiome; feature: rumen; material: fiber-attached | host: Bos | place: Iran: Karaj | collected 2018-10
ATAACTGATAGAGATTATTATACAAATTCATTCCATGTACCAGTTTATTATAAGACAACTGTTAAACATAAAATGGAAGTTGAAGGTGTATATCATAAATTTACAAATGCAGGACATATTTCATATGTTGAACTTGATGGTGATACAGTAAATAATGTTGATGCATTTGAATCAGTAGTAAGAATTATGCATGATAATGATATTGGTTATGGAGCAATTAACCATCCAGTAGATAGAGATCCTGTATGTGGTTATGTTGGAGTTATTAAAGACGTTTGTCCAAGATGTGGAAGACATGAATGTGAAGGCGTTGAAATGGAAAAAGTAAATTGTTACGATTGCTGTGGTAGATAGAAAGGAGAATTAAAATGGAAGAGAAGAAAAAGAAAGTTGTTGGAGAAGGAGTTAAATTTGATAGAATCAGAAGAATAACTGGCTATTTAGTAGGAACTCTTGATAGATTCAACAACGCTAAAAAACAAGAAGTTAATGACAGAGTTACTCATGGAACAAAATAAAGATTATATTCTTTTAGCAGCGGATTTACAAAGTGACAGTATTGTTGATGGTCCAGGGCTAAGAACAGTAATATGGACTCAAGGATGTCTTCATCATTGCAAAGGTTGTCAGAATCCACAAACTTGGAGTTTTAAAAGTGGTGGATTAGTTCCAGTAAAAGATGTTTTAAAAGAAATAGATAAACTTGAATATCAAACAGGTATAACTTTTAGTGGTGGGGATCCTATGTATCAACCATATGCATGTAATGAGATTGCAGCATACTCTAAGAAAAAAGGATTTAATATTTGGGTATATACTGGATTCACGTTTGAAGAATTAATGGATATGTCTAAAAAAGATCCAATATATTTAAAATTTTTAGAAAATGTTGATGTGCTTGTAGATGGAAGATTTATTCTTGAAGAGAGAGATTTAAGTCTATTATTTAGAGGATCAAGAAATCAAAGATTAATAGATATTCAAAAAACGCTTGAAACAGGCAATATAATTTTACTTGATGAATATGAATATATGGAAGAAAAAATGTTTGAAAAAGAACCTATGTATATTTAGGTTCTTTTAAATCTTTACTTGAAAAAACAAATATTATTTGTTAAAATACTATGCGAGGGAGAAATTATGGAGAAAGTTTTAGAAGTATTACTTATTGTAGTCTCTTTATTATTAATAGCAATTGTATTATTACAAAGTAATAAAGCTAGTGATGCTAGTCAAATTATTACAGGCGGTAATGATTTATTAATGGCTAATAGAAAAGAAAGAGGAGGAGAAAAATTTATAAGTAGACTTACTTATACATTAGGAGTTCTATTTATACTTATTTCTTTAATATTAAGTATATAAAAAGATATTATTTAATTAATATCTTTTTTTTGTTATAATCTTTATATAAAGGTGTGGTATGAAAAGAAAAAAAATATTAGTTATTTCACATAATCCATTTTCTAAAAAACAAAATAATGGAAAAGTATTAGAATCTTTTTTGTATGGTATAAACAAAAATGATATTGCTCAAATATATTTGCATGGGAATTATATAGATTATGATTTTTGTGATAATTATTTTAAATTTAGTGATGTAGAAGTATTAAAGAAAATAATATTTCCGAAGTATATAATAAAAAACGATAAAAAAATAACAAATAATTATGAAAATGATAAAAATGAAACTAGAACTATTTATAATTCATTAATACTATGGTGGTTTAGATCTATAGTTTGGCAAATTAGTAAGCCTTGGAAATATAAAGAACTTATAGAATGGGTTAATTCTTTTAAACCAGATGTAATTTTATATCAAGGTAGTAATTTTTATTCTTTTTTTGATTTTGTATTAGAAATTCAAAAAATGACAAATGCTAAATTATTTACAATAGCAAGTGATGATTATTTGAATTGTCATAATAAGTTGAATATATTAGAATATTTAAAATCTAAAAAAATGAATCAGAGGTTTAAAAAAACTTTAGAAAATTCAGAAGCTGTTTTTGTAGTTAATGAATTTATGAAAGCAGAATATAGTAAAAAATTTGGAACTTCAAATTTACTTGTTTGGAGAAATGCTTTAAAAAAACCTGATAATATTACAAAATATGTTCCAAATAAACAAAAAGTAATATTTTTATATGCTGGAAATATATTGCTAGATAGGTGGAAAAATTTAGTTAAATTGGGCAAAGTATTAGATTTAATAAATGAAAAAGAAAAAATGGATTGCGCGTTAAGAATATGCACACTAAATAATCTTAGTTTTAAAATTAAGAATAGATTTAATAAAATTAAAAGTATAAAATTTTTAGGAAAGCTTAATAAGGAAGAATTAATAAAAGAAACCAACTATTCAGACATTTTAGTACATACTGAATCTTTTGATAAAAAAATGATTAATTATACAAGATTATCACTTTCAACTAAAATTTCTGAATATATGATGTCTAAAAGGTGTATATTAATGATAGGGCCAGATGAAGTTTCATCAACAAAATATATAAAAAAATATAAAGTAGGATTTGTAATAACAAACAAAGATATAAAAAAATGGTATAAGGATATTTTAAGGTTGATAAATGATGATAAATTAAAATATAAATATATAGATAATGCAATTAAAGTGGCACATAAAAATCATGATTTAGAATCTAATATAAAAAAAATGCAGTCGAATTTTTATAAATAATATATTTTTATCAAGCTTTATAAATAATGTTTGTTGAGTTAATAAGTTCTTTAAAAGAATTTATTTTTGTTATATAATGTTTTTAGAGGTAAAATATGAAAGATAAAATAATAGATATATTAAGTAATTCTAGTAAGAGTTTAAGTGCTACCGAAATAATGAATTTAATAAATGAGAATTATTCTACTGATGAATTAAAAGCTTTATTAGAATTATTGAACTCATTATATAAAGAAGGAATTATATATCAAAATAAAGATAATAATTATTTATTATTTGAAAACTCACATTTATTAAAAGGTTATATTGAAATAAATGCATCTGGGTCTGGATTTTTATTGCAAGAAACAGAAGATGTATATATCCCATTTAAATATTTAAATAATGCAAATGATGGTGACTTTGTAGTAGTAGAACTTTCTAAAAATAAAGGTAGAAGAAAAGAAGGAAGAGTAGTAAGAATATTAAAAAGAAGTTTAGGTTCTTCCTTAGCAGAAGTGTGCCTTTCTAATGGAAAGATATATTTAAAATTATTAGATGAAAAGTATGAAAATTATAATTTAGAAATAGAAGATAATGATTTAAATTTAGTTGAAGGTTTAATAGTTAAAGTAGAAATTGTTAATGAAATTAATAGAAAAGATTTTCTTGTTAGAATAGTTAATGTTGTAGGGCACAAAAATAGTCCAGATATTGATATATTAACAATATGTAGTGAATTTAATATTGAAACAGAATTTAATGAAAAGGTATTAGAAGAAGTAAAGTGCATTCCTAATGAAATAGATGAATCTGATACTAAAAATAGAGTAGATTTAAGAAATGAAATGATATTCACTATAGATGGAGCTGATACTAAAGATATTGATGATGCAATAAGTATTAAGAAATTAGATAATGGAAATTATGAACTTGGAGTACATATTGCTGATGTATCATATTATGTAAAAGAAGGATCAGAACTTAAAAATACTGCATTTAATAGAGGGAACTCAGTATATCTTGCTGATAGAGTTATACCTATGTTACCAGTTGAACTTTCTAACGGAATATGCTCTTTAAATGAAAACTCTGATAGATTTGCTTTTTCTTGTATTATGGAAATAAATAATAAAGGTGAGATAGTATCTCATAACATATTTAAATCTATTATTAATAGTAAAAAGAAAATGACTTATGATAATGTAAATAAATTATTTAATGGAAATGTTCCTGAAGGTTATGAAGAATTTAAAGATACACTACTATTAATGAAAGAATTATATGAAATATTAGAAGATTCAAGTATTAAAAAAGGTAAATTAGATTTTATATCTGATGAAGTTAAATTAAAAGTAGATGATAATGGTAAAGTATTAGAAGTTAGTAAATATGAAACTGGTGTAGGTCAAAAATTAATAGAAAACTTTATGATAGCTGCTAATACAACAGTTGGAACTTATATTTATAATATGGCTCTACCTTTTGTATATCGTGTCCATGGACTTCCAGAAGCAGAGAAATTAAGAGGATTTGTATCATATGTTTCATTACTTGGCTATAAATTAATTGGTAAAAGTAGTTTTGAAAATATTAAACCTATTGAACTTCAAAGTATTATGAAACAACTTGAAGATAAGAAAGAATATAAATATTTAAATAATAAATTATTAAGATGTATGCAGAAAGCCGAATATTCTCCATATAATATTGGACATTTTGGTTTAGCATTAGATAGTTATAGTCATTTTACATCACCAATTAGAAGATTTAGCGATTTAATGGTGCATTATTTCTTAAATGAATATTTAGTAAACAATAATTATAATAAAGATTTTATTGATAATTGGAATAATAGATTACCTTATATTTGTGAACATATTTCTAAAACTGAAAGAACTGCTGATGATTGTGAAAGAGAAGTTAATGATATGAAAATAGCTGAGTATATGGAAAGCCATATTGGAGATATATATGAAGCTACAATAGATGGTTGTCTATCTAAAGGTTTCTTTGTAGTAACTGATAATTTAATAAGCGGTTTAGTATCTTTAGATACTCTAAATAAGTATTATGAATTTAATGAAGAACTTGAGGCATATTTAGACAAAAAGAAAAGAGTTGTATATAGAGCAGGAGATAGAGTTACGGTTATATGTATAGGTGCATCTAAAGAAAAAAGACAAGTAGATTTTACAATATATGAGGGGGATAAAAATGGAAATTGTTAATAGACAAGCAAGGTTTAATTATTTTATTAATGAAGAAATAGAGTGCGGTATTTCTTTAACTGGTACAGAAGTTAAAAGTATAAGAGAAGGTTCTGCAAATATAAATGATTCTTATGCAAGAGTTAAAAATAATGAAATATATTTAATTAATATGTTTATTTCTAAATATAAAGATGGAAATATATTTAATCATGAAGAAACCAGAGAAAGAAAACTTTTATTACATAAAAGTGAAATTAAAAAAATTTCAAAGCAAGTTGAATTAAATGGTTATACTTTAGTACCTTTAAAAATATATTTTGTTAGAGGAAAAGTTAAAGTGTTACTTGGCATTTGTAAAGGTAAGAAACTTTATGATAAAAGGGAAACTATTAAAAAAAGAGATCAGATGAGAAAAATGGAGTATTAATTATGTATGAAAGAAATGATTATTTAACTTGGGATGAGTATTTTATGTCCTCTGCAATATTGACTTCTCTTAGAAGTAAAGACCCAAATACGCAAGTGGGATGTTGTATTGTAAATGAAGATAATGTTGTTTTATCTCAAGGATATAATGGAACACCAGTAGGCTGGAAAGACGAGGATTTTCCTTGGGCTAGAGAAGGAGAGGCTTTAAATACTAAATATCCTTATGTAGTCCATAGTGAGGCAAATGCTATTACTCACTGTGTTGGTCAAGGAATGAGTTTAAAAGATTCAAGAATTTATGTTACATTATTTCCTTGTAATGAATGTGCTAAATTAATTGCTCAATCTGGAATTAAAAAAGTAGTTTATTTATCTGATAAATATAAAGGAACAGAAGGTAATTTAGCTGCTAAAAAAATATTTGAAATGTGTGGGATAGATTATGAAGAATTCAAATCTAATAAAAAAGAAGTTACATTGACTCTAAGAAAATAAGAAAAAGAAGTGGGTAATATGAAAAAAATATTAATAACTTATGCAACATATGGTAATGGGCATAAAGCAATAGCAGAGTATATAGCTAATTATTTAAAAGATGAAGATTATGATATAAAACTATTAAATATAATGGATTATACTGGTTTTTTGTGTAATGTAACATTAAAAGCATTTAATTTTGTATATAATCATAGATTAGAACATTTATTTTCATTTTTTTATACTACTTCTGATAATGAATTAAATGTTAAACTATATAACTTTTTATTTAAAAAAGTAGTATACAATAAAAAAATTAAAAAAATCTTTATAGATTATAATCCAGATCTTGTAATATCTTCACATTTTTATGGAAGCAATGCTGCATATAATTTAAAAAAATCAGGATTAATAAATTCTAAAATGATTACAATAATAACTGATTATGCTTTTCATAAATTTTGGACTTCTAATAATGATCCAAATGAAATATTTGTAGTAGCTAATGAAATAGTAAAAAAGGATATGATTGAAAAGAAGGTAAGATCTAAATATATTTATCCATATGGGCTTCCTTTTGATATTATGAAATTTAATAATGTTCCATCTAAAGATAGATTATTAAAAAAATATAATATTAGTTCAGATAAAAAAGTAATATTACTCTTTATGGGTGGAGGAAATGGATCAAATGCTTATTTAAAATATTATAAATCTTTATTAAAATTAAATTTAAAAGATATAGAAATAATTGTTGTTTGTGGTAGAAATGAAGATATTAAAGAAACAGTTGAAGATATTAAATATAAATATAAAAGAAAAAATGTTCATGTATTAGGATTTGTTAATAATGTATATGAACTATTAAAGATATCAGATATAGTAATTTCTAAGCCTGGTGGAGCAACTGTTACTGAGTGTCTTGAAACTAAAAATGTTATGCTAATCTTACCTGGTATAGGTGGTCAAGAAAAATATAATGCTAAATTTATGTGTAAGAATAATCATGGTGTAAGAGTAAGGTTTATATTTACATTTAAGAAAACGTTATTAAAGTTACTAAATAATGAGAAGGAATTTAATAAATTAAAAGATAGTTATAATAAGATAAATAAAAACGATCCTTTAGAAAAAATTAGTGAGTTAATTAAAAATATATTAAAATAGAGATACAAAATTGTATCTCTATTCTTGTCTTTTAAGTAAAGATTTTATTGTTTCTCTTGATTTTTCAGAACGAATAAGGTTTCTATCGTTATTAGATAGTTCAATCAAAGAATTATCCATTATATTTGATAATGCAATCATTTTTAAAAGTTCATCATTAACAAAATCAAAATTATTAATATCAAATACGAATTCAATTTCATCATCTTTTAAAAATGCAATATAATTTTTATTGAAATAGTATCTCATATCGTCATATGCTGTTCCTATGCTTTCAATTCTATTTCTTGATTTACTAAAAGCAAGTACTTCAACAAAATCATCACCATCATGACTAAAAGGTTTTTCAATAATAGTACAATCTTCACTTATTTCTGTAAAAAAACATTTCTTTTTCATAAAAAAACACCAACCTTCTAAATATAAAGTTTATTATAAAGTTTTAATTATATTATGTCAATTAAAAAACTTACATTTCTGTAAGTTTATTTTCTTATGGTGGAGCTGACGAGTAACGAACTCGTGTCCAAAGTATAAATTAATAGAACATCTACAAGTTTAGATAGTTTTGTATTTCAATAATTAATGTGGATTACTATCTTTCCCTTAATTATCTAATCCTTAAAAATTTCATTACTTATTTAAGGAAGAATAAGTAACTAAGTTTGCAAATATGAGTCCCTTAAATTACTCGGCAAACACAAGTAAAGTGGAACCACGAGCTTAATACCTTAGTTTAGGCAAAAGCAGGTGCAAAATTGTTATTTTTTCCGATTATTTTCGGTTTTGCATTTATAGTATGCCTACTACTTGCATTCTAATAATTCATAAATTGTCGAATCAATTCAGCCCCAATTTAATGGTATAATTATATCAAATTTTTATAATTATTTCAATTATAATTTGAAAAAAACTTCTTGAGTATTTATATATATGTAGTATAATAATATTTGGAGAGTAAGGTATTTATGAATACAAAATTAAAATTAGACTTGAAAATAGAAATGATGATAATAAGTGTTGTTGCCTTTTTGACAGCAATTATTGGTGTATCATTTGCGTGGCTTAGAAGTAATTTATCAAGCAATTCTTCAAATTTATTTGTGGGTTCAGCTGGATTGACTCTTTCTTATCGCGGTACATCTTCTATTACAAATTTAGATTTGGCTCCAGGTGAAAAATTTGAAAAGACATTTGAAATTGAAAATAGTGGTACTACTTTAGCGACATATAATATTTTATGGAAAGATGTTACAAACACATTAACAGATAAAAATTACTTTATGTATACAATTGAAAATGTTGATACAGGTGAGCAATTATTTTTACCAAAATATTTACCAACTAATTCAACACATATTGTTTATGGCGTGCAAATTACTGCTGGGGAAACTCAGAGTTATAAATTAACAATATATTATGTAAATGATCCTAAATACAATCAGTTACAAAATGCTAATTTAGAATTTAAGGGAGATATAAGAATAGATGTTACAGAAGGTGAAAGAGATAATTCTGAAGTTTTAAGTATATTTGTTAATGGCGCTCATAGTGATTTCTTACCAACTTTATCAGAATATACTATAGATACATCAAGAACTTTCTGTACAGATGGTTCATCTATTGCTATAGTTAACAATGATCTCGAAATTTCAAACAAAACAGATACAACAACATGTGAATTATACTTAGTATCTAGTTCAGCTGCACCAATTACACATGATCCATATAATTTATTAGTAGTTGATTTAAATGGTGGAACTTCTAATTCAGTTTCTCCAACAGGATATAGATATAGTGCGGACATAGTTGAACTTGGAATCCCAGAAAGAAGTGGATATGCTTTTTTAGGTTGGGAAGTTTCTGGCAGTGGTTCTTCTATAACAGAAAATACAAAAGTTATAATGGGTAATACATATACTTATGTGAAAGCATCATGGACTAGAGGTTATTGGAATAAAGTTGTTCAAACGTGTACAGCAGGTGCTCCAGAGTCATATACAAGAAAATATAAAACATGTACTGCTAATATAGATAATTATACAAAAGTAGAAAAAACTTGTGGTGTTACTTCTTGGACAAAAACTACCTCTGTGTGTGGTGTTTCTACAGTTACAAAAAAGTCATATGCATGTGAACAGCATTTTGCAAATTATACAGGATCATGCACTTGTTCACAAAGTGTTATCAATCCAGATAACAGTGAGGTAACTACTAGGGTTTGGACTGCCTCATGTACATTGCAAAATCATAGTTGTTCATCATTATGTGCAGGTGGTACAGTAGAAAGTGGGGGGTGTTCTGCTGTTTATAGTTATTATTATTCAAGCAGCCCTTCCTCAACAAGTACTGTTGCTCCAAGCAATTGTAGTCAATCATCTCCATCATGTAATGGTGTTTATGATTATAATAATGGTAATACAAAAGTTACTTGTGGTGATCCAAAAACTTATAATTGGATTTCTTCATCAACCTCAACAAGTGAAACTTGTTCAGCTACTGGATCATGCTCTTCAAGTACAAGTGGAAACAGTTATGTAACAAATTGTTCACCTGCTGCTTATAATTTTGGGACGCCAACGTCTCCTACCACAGTAGCTAGTTGTACTCCAAATAATATATCTTGTTCTTCTTCAACAAACAATCAAGTACATAGAACATGTACTCCAAATTATTCTTATATATTATCGGAAACTGAAAATACTGCTACCGTTGATTCTTGTTCACTTTCTGATTTTGAATGTACTGAGAATACAGTTGGGGAAGAATATACAACTGAATGTACCCCATCTACATATGATTATGGTTATGAGTCATCATCAGTTGTATCTAGTTCATGCTTTGCAGATGCAACGCATGGTGCTTGCTCTTCCAGTACATCAGGGCAGTCATTTGTTACATGTGAACTTCATGAAGTCCCAGCTCCACAATACATTGCTGGAACATCTAACCCAAGAGAAGTAAGAATAGGTTCAGAAGAATTCTATGTATTAAATGATATACTAGATTATTCATCATTAGTATCAACAAATGGAAACATATATAATTATGCAAGTGGTAAATCAATATTACTTGCTAAATACAATTTATATGTAGGACAAAATTGTACAGCTGATGGCAGTTCATGTACACCAATAAGTACATCAGCAAGTGGATATGGCTTACAAAGTGCAGATGCAAAGGGGTATGTAAATAGTTCAACACCAAGAGTCGGAGTAGTTCCATTCTCAGGCTCAAGCACCGCTAATGGATATTGGTACGATACATCAACAAGTGCACTAAAGACACAATATGGAACAAGTTATGATGCAAGTAATATATATGATACAACATATAGTACAGCTCCTAACTATAGTGTAGCATTTAGTAATAATGCAGGGAATGCAAATTACAGTATAGCATATTATGTAGAAGAATATATAAATAGATTAGGAATAGAAGGAATAGGAAGATTACTAACATACACAGAAGCAAATGCAATGGCAAAGGTTCAAAGAACAAATGGAGCAAATTATTGGTTGGGTTCTGCTAGCAGCAATCGCTACGTGAGTTATGTGCTCTCTAGTGGTACCTTGGGCAACTACACCTTCTACCGCACGATCAGCACCGGGGTTCGCCCAGTTATAATTGTCTCAACATCTGATATCGGTGCATGATAATGCACCTAGGAGCGAATTTCCGGAGGAAATCGGTCCAGCCCAAAATTTTTGTGGCCACGGAGATTCACGAAGTGGTTCAAAAATTTTATAAATAAATATACTATTTAGAATTTTCAAATAAAAAGATTATACTCAATGAAGCTTTTGCTTCATTTTTTTTGAATTTAATTTTATTTTATACTATAATTAATTTAGAGGTTTGGTTATGGAAAGAAAAGATGTTGATATAAATTTAGTAAGTCCTATGATGAAAGAATATTTAAAAACTAAGAGTGAGTATGAAGATACTTTGCTTTTTTATAGATTAGGGGATTTCTATGAATTATTTTTTGAAGATGCACTAGTGGCTTCTCATGAATTGGAACTTACTTTAACTGGTAAGAATGCAGGACTTGAAGAAAGGGTTCCAATGTGTGGAGTTCCTCATCATGCTGCAAATATTTATATTCAAAAGTTAGTAGATAAAGGATATAAAGTTGCTATTTGTGAGCAAGTAGAAGATCCTAAAACTGCTAAGGGAATTGTTAAAAGGGAAGTTATTGAAGTAATTAGTAAAGGTACTGTTACTAATACTGAATCAATGAATGAGCACGATTTTAATTATATTGCAAGTATTACTGATAGTTATATTAATTATATCTTTTCATATGCTGATTTATTAAGTGGTAAGGTTTATGCTACTTATTTGCCTCATGATAAAAGTAAACTAATAAGTTAT
>JAEEGL011287878.1_pt1 | contig 11340 bp, 3 predicted proteins | sample 9134231 | NCBI WGS metagenome assembly JAEEGL01 (sample SAMN16246548, study PRJNA631951) | gut metagenome | biome: gut microbiome; feature: rumen; material: fiber-attached | host: Bos | place: Iran: Karaj | collected 2018-10
CGTTTGTTAGGGGTACAATATGATCTATGTCGATAGCATCACGATGAAGCTCGAGGTCGATTTCGGCCCCCGTGATATAGCATTTACCTTTTTGACATTCCCAAAGACGCTGGATTAGCTCTTCTCGCTCTTGTGCAGAGAGTTTGGAAAGAAAGGGAGAATGTACCATATGTTCGATTAATAATGATATACCTATTGACTATGGATTATCCCACAGTCCTACTTCTCTTCAGTCTCTATCTTAAGTCCTAATTGAGAAGCGGATTCCTTTACTGACTTGTAAGTCTGAGAATTCTCGGTTAGAGGGCTTGTCTCGGTATTCTTTGCAGAGAATTTGACCTCAATCTGAAGCCTGTTATTCTTAAGCATATTAATGAAACTGGGCCACAAATATGTCCAGTTTTCCATTGGAACAATACCGGAAATCTCCAGAGACTTGAAGGTTTTGACCGGTTCCGGCCCCGGGGTTGGCTCTGGTGGCTCAGGAGTTGGATAGGGGCCGGGGGTAGGGCCAGGCTCTGGACCAGGAGTTGGCAGAGGCTTTTGTTTGTGAATAGTTTTATCAATAATCCACACACCTTCATCTTCCGGATTGAGGAATGGTAGAGCTTTATGCTCATCGATATGGGTAAAATCCGGAGCTGTTCCATAACCCACATTGAATTCACCTACTTGACAATAATGGCTAACACAATCTATTACAGCTTGTGGGCCAGAGATCAAAGGCTTATCGTCGTAGCGCAGAAATGCTTCCAGCACATCTTTTACACGGACCGGTTTCTCAATAGTAGGATACAGGCCAGCATCGCTCAGGGTATTCCGGCCTATGGATTTAATGATCCATTCTTCATCAACGAGAGCGTTGAACACATCGCTCGTTAAGTAATTGCGTAGATTAGCCGAAACAGGGTGAATGCTGAGCATCTCGACTCCTTGCGTCTCCCGGTATTTGACAGCCGTAGTATAAGCACCAATCAATGCTGATTCTATCTCGCGCTCAAATGTGGCCTTCCTGTCGGTCACATCCGATTTCTGATCTCTTTCAAGGCTGCCTGCATACTCATCTAGAATCCTTTTGCAAGCAAGGAAGTCTTTTATTTTCTCGGAAAGGATTGCGTAGCCATGCTCCGTGCAGAGCAAGAACAACATTGTATTCCTATACACTCGAGGAGAATTGCCTTTGGTCGTGGCAATTTTCTTAATCTTGGCTTTCACGCCTTCGTTCAGCGTGGCTGCAGCGAGCGCATCCGGGCCAAATATGACAAGGGCCAGGTTCTTTTGTTCCGGGATATCCGCCGAAGGCTCAATCATTATCTTGGAGAAGTTACTCAAGTAACCGGTGCCGGCGACCAAGCGGTTCTTGATTTCAGTCTTAATGGCACTAGATGCAATGTCGGACTTGGCTTGGTTAAGAAGAATGTTGACATTGGGGCGTGCTTCGAACCAGTACTTAGCATCCCCGACATGGGAAGAATAAAGGTAATGGGCTGAGGTCTCAAGCTTCCCAAGTGCAGTATCGATAAAGCTGTGATTAAACGCAGCTGGGCGCATCATGCAAAGCTTCAACTCTTTGATATCGATACCGACGCTTTGATGTCCGCCTATGGACGCAAGCATAACGGTTGTAGAGATTCCCTGAGCTATCTTGTACTTAAAGAGGTCAGACGTTACATCTTCATTGTCTATGTGATAACTATTGCTAACTGTTCCCATAACGTCTGCATTGAGGACTGTGTCCCACTGGGAACCTTTCAAGTTGGCAATAGTACCGGTAAGTGTAGGAAGGTTTGCCAAATTGAGGTCTGAGGTCTGAATAAGACCGTTCGAACCGGAAAGGGAAGAACGGCGTTCCCAGAGATCCTTCACGATGGAAGCGAGTAAACGCAGCACGCCACGGGTACGTTGGAAACGATTGTCTTGCGCCCAACGGAGATGGAACATATTGATGACCTCAGGGTGGAAAGGATAAGATTTCCGGATAAGCTCGGGATAGGTTCCGTCATTGGCATAAGCCGGTAAATATGCTTTGCGGCTATTGTAGTATTTACGATAGCGTTGAACCACATAATCGATGGTCTTCTTTTCGCCAATGGATTCAAACAGACGACGACGAATGACTTCGAAAATTTCATTATCATCAACCGGCTTGATATTGGTGCCAACACGGATAACGCGAGCTTCCAAGGCAGAAAGGATCTGCGCCCCCACAGGGCTCCCAGCGACCTCAGTACTACTTGAAGGCAATGTGGTAATCAGAACGGATTTGCGGACTGTGGGGACTACTTCTGTAAGCATCTGCATGAACGAGATGGTCTGGTCAGAAAGAGTAGTTGTGCCAACGGGTATACCGGACGCCTTGGTACAGTAATCTGCCAATTCATCAACAAGAATCAATGCCGGTGCTGCAGAAGCAAGAACGGGCTTGAAAATCTCGTCGGTCGGAGCAATGAGTTTTTCATCATTGGCGCGAACCTTCTCATAACCAGCTTTTCCGCCTAATCTATAGGCCAGTTCACCCCAAAGTGTATGAATATGAACATCTTCCTCAACAATATGTCCCTGGACGACATCGAGAGTGTTGTTGGTGAACACAGCGACCTTAGCATTCTCAAATTCCGGCTTGACCCCAACATTGAGGATGCTCTTGGCATAAGAGTTAAGCATCAGATCCTTGCCAGCTTTAGCAATGTGGAAGAGGGTGATTAGCGAGTGGGTCTTACCACCACCGAAGCCAGTCTGAAGAGAAATGACGCGATTCTCAGTCTCGCCCCCGTTCAGAGCAACAATAACACGGTTCGCAATGTCACGCAGTCCCGCAGTGATGTAGGTCTTAGCGAAGAACATCTGCGGATCAAGGTATACTTCCTGACCGGCCCCGTTGGCCACTTCGTTGAGGTTGGCTGCGAAAACGGATTCGTCAAGGGTGCCATTGCGTATATCCCAGTGAGGAATAACATTATTGAACCAGGCTGGAATGGGGTCACTTTCATTGATGGAGTCAATATCCACTACCTGAACGGGTTGTTGAGGGGCAGCAGCGGCAGGTGCCTCCGTTTCCTCGACAGGCTTTGCAGCCTTTAACCTGTCCAGCTCATCAACAAGTTCCGTCATCTTGAGGAGCTTTGCAATCTGCTTCATCTTGTAGAAAGCATTTGTAACCTCCTCGTCATCGATGGGATTGTGATGAGATAGTTTATTACGTGTCTGGTGAATCTCATCAAGCCAAGTTGCTACTGAGCTTATCGTGCCGTAGTCGATAACTCCTTCGTGAGATAACTCTTCACGAAAACCAAGGGCAAACCCCTGCAAATTATCGAAATCAATAAGGACACTATGGTCGGTGCCTTCGTCAAGCATTTGTGAACGGTTATTCCATGACGTAATCTGCTTAACCTTGAACCGGGAGAGCAGAACTTCTTCCCAATCCTGTTTCGGAAAACACTGCTGGATGAAGCTCACTTCGAATAAACGCATTGCGTCAATGAAGGTACTGGTTGCTTTGTAAAGATTCTCGTACATATTGTTGTCTTGTCTTATAATTATTCGTTATCAAAGAGGCTTGCTTCCTGTACATTCTTAGGCGCATCTTTACTCGAACGTATAAGCGCTTCGGCGTTCTGAAGAAGGCCAGAGACTTGTTTATAATCGTCACTACTGATAGGAAGAAGATCTTTCAGAACTACTAATACACGCCAAAACTCATTGTTAATGTCCTGCCCATACCTTGCAATATATTGGAGCAAAGCATTGCGCTCACTACTTTCCCAGAGGTACATCGCCCGATGAACTTTATCAATTAAGGGTCGTTCGTCACTCACATCCCTGACACCATCAATTCTCCTCTCTCTAAAGCTTGCCAGATGTTGTTTGCGGGCAGTTTCGTCTTTAATCAATATATTTGCAGCAAAAATGTCACTGATATCCACGTTTAGCCCAACTCTGGTGAATTTAGTCGCATCATCAAAATCAGTGTCATTCATTCCATTTAACTGGAGCCAGCCAATGTAAAATTTAGTATAGTCATCCCCAGCAAAATCACGGACTAAAGCAGTATATGCAGAAGCTCTTGCAAGTTCAAGTAGTTCAGCTACAGTCACTTCACTACCATCTGACTTTTCAACGCTCTCATAGTTGCCGAATACACTGACTGCTTTTCCAAAACAAGCAGTCAATAAATCGGGACCGCGGAATCCCAGTTCATATAAAGTTTTAACTTCTTGAGATACCTTTTCATGAATAGAGGACTTGATACTCTTGAATCTTGCATGCCCTTTCCTTTCAGCAGGTCTACAAGCGACAGTTACTGACGATTCAAGATAATCTTGATTTGTTTTAAATCCCGCCTGCATTTCCGTGTCGATTGTCCAACTTCCTTCAATATTCATGTTTGCACCTAATATTGAATCACATAATGTTGTCCAGGCTTCAGTGCTTTGATGCGCAAACATAATACTAACAACGTCATTCGTTTGCTTTTCTATAGCTTTGAATATATCAAGAAGCTTATTCTCAAAATGGTTTTTTGCCTTGTCATAATCACCATCATGGTGGTGTTTCAAGGCTGTACATTCCTCATTCTTGGGTGTTTGAGGTGTGGCGAGTACTCTGTCATAAGTATCTGAAAGGGTCCTCTTAAGCCAAATATAGAAAAAGTCCGATAAATCAGCATAAGCTATAGCATCGTAATAAGGAGGATCAGTCACAACAGCACTAATGCTCTTCTCCGGGAATTGTTCGATTTCGCCGCTCGCGGTATTGAAACATATTGCCGAGAAAGGAGATGGGCTTTCTTCCTCGATAAAACGTGTTATCCATTCAATCTGACTTGATGCGCCTCCCGAACTACCGCAGAAAGGATTTGACTCAGGGAACTCAAATCTCATCGGAATTGCTTGCCTCCCCATAATTCTTTCAAGTGTCTCTCTTGCACTATTCCAAAAACCCATTGATGTATTACATGCAGCAATACGATCAATCCATAGGGCAAGATATGTTTTTAAAGCATTGCAATAATCTTCTTCGAAAACAAACTCCTTCTTTATCTCATTAAGATTCTTTATGAATGTGTACAATGTATTCACCTGCCTATATGACATTAGGTCGGCCCACTTTGTGAATCCCCACGGAAAGGTATCGCCACCGTTGGAGTTTCGTGTCATAGGATCTTGAGGCTTTTCAACATGAAGCTCATGGCTAAGGATTTGTCGAGTGTGAGCTGTGGGGAGGGTGTATGTTTTCCCATTAGATGAATCCCCAATAATTGCAATTAACCGGGGCTTAAGACCTGTTGTACAACTTTGCGCCTTTAATTGTTCTACAGAAGTGACGCTACCACAACAAGGACAAGTGACATTCCCTCTTTTATTCCAGCCTTCAACTTGTGCGGCTGTGCCTGAGTGTATTTCGAACTGTATGTTCTTGCCCGAAATGACAGGTTTTAAATAGTATTTTTTTCTGGCAGTTTTGCATAAATAAAACTGAGATAGAAGCGGGACCTCTGCCCGACAAGAAGGGTTACTACATACGGCAGTTCTCGCCCAATAATAAGCTACTGGTTTATCTCCATTAATATCTCTAGGGTAAAAATCACCAACTTCATCCTCTGTGACCTTGATGATTTTCTTAGCATAGTATGCAAAATCAAATGATAGTCTATTGGGAATAGTAATAAAATCTGAAGAAAGTTGAGGAATGTCTTTTTCTGCAAGAAGTGTAACCCCATCTTCTCCATATATACTCTCGAATTTTGCTTTTGAATAGGTTATCGGTTTGCCGTATTTTTGGGGGAACTCAACAGACCCCTTCTCAATTATGTGTGCAACTGGATTAATGTCATTTCCAAAGCTTCGGCATCCTAACCTGGCAGCTTCAAGCGGAATAGCCCCGCCGCCTGCGAAAGGATCAAAAACAGAGGGCATGTTATCTTGGAAATGAGAAATAGCATCAAATAAAGCATTCTCATGTTCTATCACATTCTGAGTGCGTATATGTCTGTCCGTAATTCCATACAAAGCAGATTCACATTCCAGAATCGAAGAATAAGCAACATCAAACTGTTTAGATAGAGCTTCGTATGATTGATTATCGTATTTTTCAGAATTGTATGCAACCCATATTAGTTCTCTTGCGGTCCTAATAATAACGGGATCATTTTTACTTTCCCATTTAATAAGAGAACCATTAGATATTTGATCTTTAGGTGTTGTATTCTGCCCAGCAAGCATGTTTCTTTGGCATATCTCGGAGAATTTGCCAATAAACATCAAAAGGCGATTACGAAGGTTGTCCTCCATTGAATCCTCGGCTGTAGTATAAGGAATTTCTTTGTAAGGCCTGTAAATAGTACTCGCAAACCCAGAGCAAAGTAAGTCTCGAATTGCATCCTTGAAAGCTTTGGGGCAATTATCATCAAGGGGGTCCGGAACTAGACTTGCAAAAACAACCGCACGACAAGTTGGAAGGGGCCTCCTGGCCCACCACAAATGTAATGTTGAAATATGACCTTGTCTTATGCCCTTGTCCCTTACGCTCTCTGCCGAGATTTCCTTGATCGGCATGGCAACTTCTATAAGTTTCTTCGCTTTCATTCTTTTGTCATTGCGGCTTCAGCCCAGGCTTCAAGCGGAGCTAGGTACTGAACGCCCTTATATAGTTTGGTAAAACTGATTCTTGCTGGATTCTGTATACTATGCAGTTGAGGTTTCTCCTTCTTGCAATCAGTAACGATATAGAGCCACGCCCTTGAACCAAGCTGAGTGAGACGATTCATCTCATTGTCGCTCAGCATCACATCGCCGACATCTGCCCGGCCTTTGACTTCGATGTACATCTTCGTACCGTCAGGAGCAATGCTGCGAATGTCATATCCGAGATTTTGTTTGGAGACATCCTCTGGTTTACGACCATGAGCCCGTTCATATTCCATCGCTACGTCCATCCCAATTTGCTCCACCTCATCGTCCCGGCTCATACCGAAATGCTCTTTGTACTCCATCTGAGTGAGCGGAACAACGTATGCGCAGCCTAGAACTTCAGGAGCTTTTGGCGCTAACTGCAGCATCATTTGGATTTCTTCTATTCGTTCCTGACGCTTGTTCTTAAGCTCCTCTTTGTGCTGCATCTTGGTATTGATAGCTTCAGATGTTTTTCCGGAATCGTCTAAAAGGAGTTTTGCCTGAAGGTCGTTAATCTCGGTGTCGAGATCCATAATGACCTGCGAAAATGCCGTACGAAGGTATTCAATGCGTTTGTCGGTATCTCTCCGAACGGATTCCTTTGTGTCTTCAAAGAGTGGCATAGTCACATTTTCGAAGGACCATTCTACGACTTCGTCTTCGTTTACTGCTTCCGGTATCTCAACTTCTTTTGCGATCTCCGCAGGAGGCAACAAGTCGAGGAATTTGGCAGGCGATGTGATGCTGTATGTTCCATCAAGTTGACGAAGCACAATCACCAGTTGCTCCCCGGCGATATTGTCCTCGCCTTTAGACGGACGGTTGTCGCGAATCTGACTCTTGACATAGAATGCAAACATTGCATCCTTGTCTTCGGGGGAGACAAGAACGGTACCCTTGAGCATATCGTTGTGGTATTGCTCAAGAACACAATCAACAAGAGCATCGAATACCGGGTTCCCTGGATTAATATAGTTAAGTCTCCCAACCGGTGTAATATGAGGTGGCATATTGAGGAATACACTCTTGTTAAAACAAAAGAACAAACCATCAAGGGCCTTGACGTTGATATTATAGGCCTTTTTGAGTTGGTTAGCAAGAGGCTCGGGGAATCTGGTAACCTCAAAGATGTCTTGCTCGCATTCCCGGTATGTTCCACCCATCTTCTTAAAGGCCCGCTCAAAGAAAAGTTTGATGTAGATAGGCTGTAAGCGATGTTCATCAGATTCTTCTTTGAGTTCCAACGCTTCCTTATAGTCTACGGTGCTGTGGGAAATAGATTTCTGCTGCTCGTCTATCTTGGTCTTGAAATCAAGCTGGAGTTCCTTCTCGTCTTTGGAGATGAATGCGTCCAAGTCGGAGGCATGGCCGTCGAATACGGAGGAGATGATTGCTTCCAAACTTATACCTTTGAAAACATCCTGAATCACGTCGTATACGCGGTCATCACCCAGACTCTCGCGGATGATGTCAAGTTTGAGGAGCAGTTTCTTCAGAACTTGACCTTCGCGAGTGTTGTCGGCAACCATGTTGAACACTAAGACGTCGCGCATCTGTCCATAACGATGGATACGACCCATACGCTGCTCAAGTCGGTTTGGATTCCAAGGAATGTCCCAATTGATAAGCAGGCGGCAGAACTGGAGGTTGATGCCTTCTCCGGCAGCGTCGGTGGCTATAAGGATCTGTTTGTTCTTAGTCATGAAATCAGCCTGCGCCTGACGGCGGTCTTCCATAGACATTCCGCCGTGAATGGTGCAGACATTGTATCCGGTATTGGAAAGGCGTTCTTCAAGATATAGGAGGGTGTCCCGATGCTCTGTAAAAATGACTAGCTTTTCTCCGTCTATGACGCCCTGCGACGAGAGGAGTTTCTTGAGTTCTTCGTACTTGCGCTCCTCAATATGCTGCTGGTAGAGGTCATTGGCCATGTCGAACAATACCTTGACTTCTGCGGCCTCCCTCTTAATATCGTCAAGCGATTTTCCGGTTGTGAAGAGCTTGAATTTTTTCGGGTCAGAAAGAATGTTGTCAAGAATCTCGCGGTCTTCATCGTCAAGATCATCGTATTGATCAATGTCGTCCACATCAACTTCGTCAAAAACAATCTTGCGATTCCAAACGGAGGGATTGTTGCCAAATTCATCGACAATTCCTTGGAGAGCATGCCAGCGCCGCTCTAGCGTGTTCTTGATGGCAAAGATGGAACTGACAAGGCGACGCTGCATGACCTGCAGTGCCAGGGAGACGTGGATATTGTTTGTCTGAGAGGCTTCTTCCTTATGCTTGCTGAGGTACCGGGTAACAGCCTCGTAGAGTTGTTTCTCTGCGTCACTGAGCTGGTAGGAGACAGTTTTGGTGAAACGGTCCTTGTAGAGCGGGTTACCGTTCCAATCCTTCATATCTTCCTTGAGGCGACGGATGAAGAATTTATTAATACCTTCCTGACTAAATTCCCTTACTCTTTGGTTAGCAAGATCTTCGGTTGCGAAGATGTCTTCATCCAGTAATTGCAGGAGTTTTTTGAAGGTGTCCTGACGGCCACGATGTGGCGTAGCTGTAAGTAACAAGAGGTGCTCGCAGTGGCGGGACAGAGTGTATGCGGCTTCGTAGCGCTTGCTCTTATAAATCTTCTGCCCGTATTGATAGGCAGAAAGCTTATGAGCCTCATCGAAAACTACAAGGTCCCACGATGTTTGAGAGACTACTTTAAGGACATCTTCCCGGCAAATGAAGTCAATAGAAGAGACGATGCGGTTGTTGGTCTGGAAGACTGTAGGATCAGCAGAGAAGGCACTGCGATTAACCAGAGTAAACGGGATGTTGAATTTTGCTCCCATTTCATCTTCCTGCCACTGTTTAGTGAGACCACCCGGAGTGACTATGAGAACTCGTTCTACCAGAGAACGCATCATCAACTCCTTGAGAAGCAGGCCTGTCATAATGGTTTTTCCAGCTCCGGTATCGTCTGCAAGAAGGAACCTAATCTTGGGTTGAGGAAGCAAGAATTTATACACTGCTTCAACTTGGTGCGGGAGCGGATCAACGATGCTGCAGTTGATGGCAAAGAGCGGGTCAAATTGATAGGCGGACCGGATGCGCTCAGCCTCAGCGAAGAGGACAAATTTTTCGGGATCTCCTTTGAAGTTAAAGGAACCCTCAGCTGTAAGTACTTCCAATTCATCAATTTGGTCCGCATTTATTACTCGCGAATTGGATTTGTGGGTATTAACACCTGTATATGAGATGGAGAAACAACTGCCCAGCCGTTGTATCTTAGTGATGACAACAGACTCGCTAGGCGTCAGGTTTTTGACGATACTCCCTATTTCAATCATATGGTATTACAAGGAATGCTTTCAATTTCCAAAGTTACTTTTTTTCTGTCAAATTATGACAAAAAAGCAAAAAAGATAATCCCATAGATTGTGTTCGGTTTTTAATTCTAAAAAGATTTAAAAACTTTGCCGGAAGAACTAATAAAAAAGCCCCTAAAAGGGGCGTAAATAAAATATCTGTTAATGAGTTAAGACCAATTCCTATTCAATAACCAACACGGACACGTATTAATAATCCAAATCACGGATAAATGTCTTTACACATCGGAGAAATTACTTCAAGAATTCCTTCTTGGCCGTAGTATAGACACTACCACGAACGCCCAAAATGACGTTCTTTCTCATCGACATCTTTCGCTGCCTGTTCTTGCGTAGTCTGTTTACCTTTCATCCTAGATTCACCTCCAGCCAAGAACTGAGAATAATCCGCCTGCTCTCCTTTATCTAACTCAAGCTGAATAGCATCAAGTCTTTGGTTGATCATGCTTGTGCAGTGCTTAACGTCAGATAGGACAGTTTTCAAGAAATCAGGGCTTTGTTGAAGGGAACCAAGCCATGATTTAAGGTAAGCTACACTGTCACTCTTCACATGCTTGGTAAGACCGTGCTGGCTGGCTATAAGTGCAGCCGATAGCTCGGCGGTAAGTTCCTCCTTTGCATAATCTGGAGAGCCAAAGGATTGGCCTGGTTTAATACGGTCTAGCCTCGATTTGGCTCCCGTTGCATGAGCACACTCATGAAGCGTATTCGTGGCGAATGCCTCACCATCGATGAACTGTTCACGGGTCGGGACTACGATTTCGTCACGGACAGGGGAGTAGTAGGCACTGTCGCCCTTCACTTGGTTGATTGGGCAGAAAAAGAGATTATCATCAATCATCTTGTCAATCGCCGGAACGCTATTGAGATCCCCTTGATGTGTAATCTGTCCAGATGTCAGCTGCTTCAATTTCTCGTATAGTTCTGGTCTGGTTTCGGCGATATTAGTCTGTCCTGCGACGTTGAACACGTTGAAAACTTGAAGTTTAGGGTAAACCTTGTATTTGGCCTGATCCTCCTTCGAAAGAATCCGGTAGTCATCATATGGGATCTTTTCTTTCGTCTTGGGATCAACGACGGTGAAGGTCGTGAGGAAGACAGGAAAGGATTTTTCTCCCTTGTTGACGGTTACCTGGGGAAGTTTGAACCCATTCTCGTCCCGAGCATAAAAAACGTTTCCGTGCTTGTCCTTGATCGTGTTCAGGTTAGTGATGCGGTCAAACGTACCCCATACAGGAATGTCATAACCCATCTTCTCAGCCTGCAACATCAGCATGAGGGAATTACCC
>JAEEGL011343046.1_pt1 | contig 11340 bp, 8 predicted proteins | sample 9134231 | NCBI WGS metagenome assembly JAEEGL01 (sample SAMN16246548, study PRJNA631951) | gut metagenome | biome: gut microbiome; feature: rumen; material: fiber-attached | host: Bos | place: Iran: Karaj | collected 2018-10
ACGGCGGGGTAGGGGGATGAGGCGTTGACGAGGCCTCGGACCGAACGGTTCGTCGCGCAGCGGGCGGTGAAGAGCTCAAGTGCCGACCCCGCTGAAAAGGCGAATGAGCCGCGCGAGGCGAGAATCCTTCCGTCCGCGAGGCAAATGGACTGCCACAAGTTCGTCTGGACGGTTGCCCCTCTGTCGAAGGAAGAGTATGGTTCGTAGATGTAGCCAATGTCGCCCGCACGTGTCGCAGGACCGTTGAAGTGAACGATGGGGAGTCCCTGCCCGTATGTGTGCCACGGTTTGCAGACGGTGTTGGTTGAGCCGGAAAGGGTGCAGGAGTAGATGAGGTCGCCATTGGCGTCTTCGTGGTAGGACACCCCTTGGTAGCTTTGCCAGTTGTTCCGGTGACCGTTGCGCCGGGGATCGTTGACCTGCCACCCGCACGGCGACAGGAACCGATAGGGTTCCTCGTTGAAGTCCGAGTCGGGATCGGGGTCGTACGCCATGGCTTCGTCGACCCAGCGTTCGCCAAGTCGCACGCGTGTGATGAGGCGGATTTCATTGGTGACGATGATTTCACGCCGGACCCAGTAGGTTTCGTTCGACTCGACGAATGACGTGTATCGCTGGACGCCGATGGGCAGGTTCTCATAGTGGCTGTACAGGGTGTTCGTACCGCGATTGTCGGTCTCCCATGTGACGGAATCGATTTGCGAGACTTTAGCGGCAATGTCGTCCGACTTTGTGAAGTTGACGATTCTTACGGGGAAGGAAACATATCCCGCCGGAGGCGCTGTGAAGACGGAGAACTCGGAACTGGTTCCGTTCTCCATCCGCTCGATGCGATTCGTGAGAGTAAAGCCGTACTCGCTTCTCGAAGGGAGGAAGATTATGTCATTGGTCCAGTTCGAGTCGGTATGGGAGTAAACCGATGGTGTCCAGTTGGTGTAGACGGCGACGATGAGCTCGGCCTCGTCCTCTTCACGTATGGGGTTTGGGACGAACGGGTGCCAGAGCTCGACCGCGGCGGCGTAGCAGTTGGTATAGCCAAAAGAGAGCGGCACTTGCGCGACGGCGATTTCGTTTATGAGCGGAACGTCCTCCTGGGGCCAGTCGTCTCGCCATGGGGCAGGGGAGGGAGATTGCGGGATGCGGTCGCCATCGAGGAAATTGACGAGATTCCACGCGATTGCTTCAGGTGCCGCGAAACCGCAGAAGTCGAGGCGATTTGTCACTTCCGCCAGCCAGGCGCGGAAAGCCCGACTTTCGTAGTGCCTCTCTAAGTCGACGGTGCTGCTGAGACTGCCGGTGAAATCGTTTGTCCAGCCGTTTATATCGAGTTTGGGCGCGGTGCTTTCGCCGATGTTGATCTGCGAGTAGTCACTGTAGACCGCGCCGTTCGTGACGGTGACATCCGGGGCTGGATCGTAAGAAAAATGCAGAAGATGGTGCGGCGGTGAAGACAGACCCCGATTGCGGAGGAGCAGGTCGCGGTACGAGACATAGCCTTCAATGTCGGTTCCCAGGGCCGGCGCCATTTGGATGGCACGATCCTCCATGAAGCGGTTGGCGTCGTCGATGTCGCCTTTGTCGCGGGCGAGACGGGCTATTTGGTTGCTTGTAATGGCGTTGGCATCAAGGAAACCCGAAAGATCTATGACGGCGTAGGCGTACAGGGCGTTCGTGTAGATGGTGCGGTTGGAGTCTTCTTCGACTGACTCGATGGGTATCCAATCGGCGCTGAGGGGTGTCAGTTCCTTGTGGAGGATAGCGGGGATGTAGTTTGTGGAAATATTGTTGAGAAAGTTGTCGCACGTGCCGCAGTCATGGGAGTCGTAGAGACAGGAAGTGAAGGCGCGTTTCGTGTAATAGTCGTCGTTTTCCCCAAGCGCTGCGGCGAGGGAGGAGAAGTCGACTTTGCCAAAGAACTGGCTGATGGAGATGTTTTCACCGTTGCCCCGTGTTCCAAGAAGATGAAGGGGGACTTCCCGTCCCATCACGATGGAAACGATGCTGTCGATGTGTTGGAGCGCCAGCATTGAATCGCGTGACTGGCGGGCGGCGAGGCGCTCTGTGCGGGCGGAGAAGGCGTATGCGAAGATAAGCGCCGTCATGATCGCCAGAACGCCGAGGACCACGACGAGGGCGCTGCCGTTGGCGCGCCTCCGACGCGCGCCAACGGCAGCGCCCTCGTCGTGGCCAGATAATAGATAATAGATAGTAGATAATAGATAATAGATATGGTTGCGGCGCTTTCGCCCGCATTTCGCGTCGCGTGTTTCAAGTTGTAAATTGGATGCCATAAAACGAACAAACGAACAAACGAATCAACGGTTAAACGGTTCAACGGACAAACGGTTCAACGGTCTACGGCAGCATCTTTCTGGCGGTGCCGATGGGGGCGCGGCGGGATATGCGGATGACATGGTTCTGGATATAGAGGTCACGGCGCTCGTCATCGGTGATCTTATTCGCGCGGCGTTGGTGGAGTGGTGAGAGAAGTTCCAGGTAGATGTCGGCGCAAACAGGTGGACCGGGCGGGTCGTCGTTTGGATTCCAGACCATTAAGTCGAGGCGCCTGTTTTCGTTGGTGGAGAAGCAGAGAGGCGTGATGACAACGTTTTGGATGGAGCCCCAAATGGCTGGGGCAAGTGTCTTTACGGATACGCCGCTGTCTGCATTTCTTGGAAGGGAATAGGGAACTTTGACGGAATTTGTTTTGACGACGAGTTCCGTGAGGTCCCGTTCGTTTTCCTCGCGTAGCCAGATGCCGGCCGTCCGCTCGTCGGCACCTTCAAAATCCTCTTCCGGAACGATATCCACCCAGCGCGTTTCCGAGTCGTATGAGGTGCCATTTGGATAGGTGTTTGTTTCCGCGCCGCCATAATGCCAGCTGTTGGTCGGAACCAGCGATTCCTCAACGTCGAAGAGCAGCTGATAGCGGGTCTGCGTATTCCAATTGTGGCCAACGCGGATTGTCATGCCATTTGTGGTTACCTCCCTCACGATGACAAGTTCCATCTGCCTTTTGTACTCCTGCGAAGCGAGAGGCGTTGCGTTTGGTCCAGTTGCAGCGACAGTGGACTGCGCCGAGAAGGCCGTGGCGAAGTCCTGCGGAGCCAGACGCTCCTCGTATGACAGAATTTCGGAAACAAATACCGGCAACGCGCCGCCTGCAGTATCCTTCGGGGCAAATTCGTTTGTGAAGGAGACCGGTCCAAGGCCTGATACAACGTTGGATAGGGCGCCGAACGCACCGGTACCTGCATCTAGGTCGACTGTCAGAAGGTCGAGCATTTCAGAGAACTGGAAGTTGGCGGCCGCATATGTAACGGTGGATGTTGCGGCGGCGGCGACATCCGCTGCGGAGGCGTATGTGTTTGTGCGGCCATTGACAACGATAGAGACGCCGGAGATGATCCCATTGGTGTCAATGGGGGCGGACTCGCCCCATGACCAGTAATTGGAGACGATAAGCGGCGAGTCGTAAGGACCGTATAGGAGTTCGCCGCTGACGAGTCCATTGGTTGACGAGACATATGGCGTGTCGGGGTAGGTGACTGAGCCCATATCGTTCGTTGCGGACGGCGTGTTCATGTCCGCGACTAATGAATCAATGGTGTTTGTGGACACGACTACCACATCGTTGGTGTTTGTGGACACGACAGGGATGTCGTTGGTCACGGACGTGGGGACGCCGTTGGTCACGGAGACGGGGACGTCGTTGGTCACGGAGGCGGGGACGCCGTTGGTCACGGAGACGGGGATGTCGTTGGTCACGGAGGCGGGGACGTCGTTGGTTACGGATGCGGGGACGTCGTTGGTCACGGATGCGGGGACGTCGTTGGTCACGGATGCGGGGACGTCGTTGGTCACGGAGGCGGGGATGTCGTTGGTCACGGACGCGGGGAGGTCGTTGGTGTTGGAATAGGCGGGTTGGGGGATGGAATCGTATGCCGCAATCGAAGCAAGGAGAGTCGTTCGGGCCGTGGCGTTGGTTTCGTCAATGGGAAAAGAGGCCACTGCCAACGGAACATTGGTATAGTCAAGGTAACCCGGGGACATGAAGAAGTTGGTCGTCAAGTTTTCGGCGTCGATTTCCGCCGTTGCCGTTATTCGCGCAATGCGCGTGGAGGGAGGAGGCCAACGACCAATGACTGGTTTGCGGATTGTGAGGGTGTTTTCGCCTGAATGATCGCTCTTGAAAGTGATGTCGGCAAAAACGGTATTCGTGCCCTCGAAAAGCGAAGGAAGGCTGGTGATATGGGCGTCGAGGGAAGTGCGTGTGCCGTATGTCGTCGCGGAGGAGCCGTAAGTGACTGGCACGCGAATGGTGTCGCCTGCCGCGGCTGCAGGTATGTGGGTGCCCATTTCCTCTGCGGAGTAGGCGTTTGTGACGGTGAATGAATCACGCTTGGCCGTATTGTATGTCACCATGTTGACATTGGAGTGGAGAAGCTGGTCGCCGGGAATGCTGCTTCGGGCGATTCGCTCCACGGACGAAGTCGGATTGCGCGAGGTCCCGGATGCGAAGTCGAAGCGCGTGGAATAGTATGGGGTGTCGGCATAGGCGTCGCCATTTTGGCGTGAATGCGGATGGACGGCATACCGTATGAGGGCCAGGGTGAGTTTCCCGTCTTTGTCGTCGGCGTTGTATTCCGTAAGCCAGATGTTCGTGTCGGCAACATGCGCAAGTTGGTTGGCAAGGTCATCGAGGAGGGCTCGTCCTTCCGTCATAAGTCTGGTCTGGGACTCCGACTCTGCACGGAGTCGATGGACGCGCGTCAGAGCGGTGGTCGCAAGCGCGAAAATGGAGACAACAATCGCGCAGGAGATGACGAGTTCGAGCAGCGTAAATCCGTTGTGCTGTGAAGATCTCATGGCATCCTCCGCTGGTTTGTGAAGACTGCGAAGAAAGTCGTGTCGGACGATTCCGTGGCGAGGGACGTGCCACTCCAGACATGGAGCGTCACGGCGAAATAGCGGGGCTGACTATAGCCGCGACCTGTGTCTTCGGTCTCGGAAGACGGGGCGATGCTGATCGCGTAGCGCAAGGCGAAATCGGCACGGACCAAGTTCATTCCGCCTTCCTCCTGCCTCACACTTGCGGGACACCAGAAATTCGTGTGAACCCCCTTGGATGTGTCAAGGCTGGGGATGGATTTGTTCCCGTCGGGTATCCATACTTCGGAGGCGAATCCAGTCAACTGCGTGATGATGGTTCCTCCGGAAGTCAGAGGTTCGGGGTCGTTCCACGAGATTTGCCTGGCCCATTCGCCAGAATTCGGATCCAGTTTTGCCCACAGTTTCGTCCATGCGTCAGGATCCGGATCAGTTGCCGCTCGGTCGTTCATGAGCCGGAGTGTGGCAATCGCATCGTCCGCGAAGAGGGCGGCGCGCGTTGCGGCGTCGCTGTCCGTTGCGGCGCGTTGCCCAAGGTGGAGGATGGCCGCGAGTGCGAGAAGGGCGACGCCGATGACGAACGCGGCGACGGCGAGTTCGATTAGCATGAAGCCCCGGTCTCTCATTGCTTCGCCTCCGATTTCATCTCAATCGCAGAAATATTCGCCAGGCCTGTTCGTGCGTTCACGACAATCTCGCGCGATTCCTGCTGGTCGGTGGCGGCAGTGGCGGATTTTGACTGGAGGCCATGCAACTTCATTCCGTATTCGGCAAAATCCGCTTCCTCGGCAAGACGATCTTCTTCGGTGCAGCACGAGCCGTCGGGGCGGAAGAAGAACGTTCTGTATGGCTCAACATGCGTCCATTCCAGGCGGTTCGTTCGGGAGATCGGGAACCACTCCTCGCCCTTCTCAGGATCAAGGCGGTCGATTGCGACTAGATCGCCGCGATCTCCGTCGAAAAACGAGACACGGGTAGCGCAGCAGCGGGCCAGGGCGTATGCGCGGGCGCGCTCGAATTCGGCAAGGAGACGTGTCATGGAGGCGTCGTTGGCCGTGGTTCGGATCCAGGTGTGGTACCCGGCCGCCGCTATGCCGAGAAGCGCGACGGCCAGCACAGCGACCACCAGGAGTTCTACAAGCGTGTAACCCCGATTGCGCGTCATCTGGGGCTCCATGATCCCACGATGCGCGTGGGTGACGCTTGGTTTGTGATCATCATCGGGTCGCCCCACGAAAAGGCGGCTGCGTCATCCGGCGTCTCGACTAGGTTTGCGAGGCGGATTCCTGCGGACGAACTGTCCGTGTGGTCGGCGGTTACGGAAAAGGCGTCGGCATTGCCAGACACGACGAAGGAAAGGCCGCCCTCGATGCGGGTGACATTGGCCCCTGCCTTGCCATCATGCTGCACCGGACGGGACATGACCAGTACATATGGCCGCCCCCACGGGTCGTATGGGTAGGCGGTTCTGTCATGGCGATTGGTGCGAAGGCAGCTGCGTGAAAGTTCAAGAAACTGGATCGCCCGCGGGTTGTAAGACCGGTATTTTGAGGAGTCGTCGCCGAGTAGGACATGGACGACGTCCGACAGGTCGATTTCGTCTTCCTGCAGCTTTTCGTTGTCGCCGTCTGGCGGGCGCTTCGCGGTCAGGAGCACGCTTTTGGCAATCCCCGCATCTTCCTCGCAGGGCCACGAGCCGTAAACGCGGCGGAATTCCAATGCCGCGCTGGCGATTTCCATCGCTTCGGACGCGGCTTCATGTCGCTGGGCGTTCGAGCGAGCGGAGCGGAAGGCGGGGAGAGTCGCCAGAAGAAGGACTGTCAGCAGCGAGATGACGGTCAGCACCTCGATGAGCGTGAAAGCCGCGAGGGTGCGCCCGGGCGCATCCTCGTGTTTCTCTGCCGACTGTGCCTTGCGTCTCATTGCCAGCTTCCAATGAGGTAGTCCTCATTGTCCGTTGTCAGTTCAGGATTGTGTGTCCAGACAATGACGCTTCCCCGGAACCGGCGGTTCGAAGGGAGCAGTTTCACAGCATAGGCGTTTTCATAGCCGTCGGAGACGAACTGAACGGCATTGTCCCCGTCCGCGTCGACTGCCACATGGTAGCGGCATTTGTCCTTGTCGTAGCGTCCGCTTGCACCCCAAGGGTTGAGCGGGATGCCGTCATTCGTCATGCGGGAGAACTCGATGAAGATCATCTTGTCCGGATTGCCGCCGTCGTCGCGATTCCCGGTTGTGACGTCCGTCCCGTCAAGGATCTTGGCGAGTGCGGCGTCAATTGGCACGTCGTCTCTGTCTTCTGCGTCTTTCGCAAGGATGCCTGGCCAGTTTTGATAGTGGGCGTAGTACTGCTTGAAGGCCGTTTCGATGCTTTTGAGTTCGGCGCGTGCGGCGGTCTTTCGCGCGGTGCGGTCCACCGCGCGAATGGCACTGAGCGCGATGCAGTAGAGGATGGTCATGACCATCATCACCATGAGAAGCTCAGTGAGCGTGAAGCCCGTGCGGTCACGGAGGCGAGATGTCATCGTCAGTTCCCTCCTTTCCGTCCGGTCCAAGGGAGGCGAGGATGTAGAGCGTGTCGTCATCCGGCTTTGTTTCCGCTCCCGGTCCGAGCTCTGGGTTATAGACGCGGTAGAGATAGGAGTGCGACCAAGGATCAATGGCCGTAAAGCCTTTGGGTAGGAGTTTGGCGAATGCGAATTCCCCCCTCTCGTTCTCGGCCGAGTCTGAGTAGCCGAGCGAATCCCGCTTGTATGTGACGAGGTTAGTCGCCGAGTCAACTGGTGGGTATTCGCCGAAGACGAGTTGGAAGCGGTCAAGCGCGTCGGCAAGGGTCTGGAGGTCGCTTTCCGCCCTTGAAACGCGCGAAATCTGGTTGGCGTAGCGGGCGGAACCGAGGACAATGCCCAGCAGGATGCTGACGATGAAAAGCACCGCCAGCATTTCCACGAGTGTGAAGCCCAATTTTGCGCGCGCGTGTGACATTGCAAAAATAATGCTAGCAGAAAATGTGCCGATTTGGTAGAGTAAAAGGCGTAAAAGGAAGGAACTTTTCACATGGAACAGGACTTTGAGAAGCTTGGAGCATTCTATCTTGGACGCAAGACGCAGGAGGACGGCGGCCTCCTCCTGTACAATTCAAAGCACCTCACGACGCACGCGATGATCGTGGGCATGACGGGCTCGGGCAAGACCGGCCTCGCCCTGACGATGATGGAGGAGGCGGCCATTGACGGCGTCCCCGCCATCCTCATCGACCCCAAGGGCGACCTCACAAACATCCTGCTGCAGTTCCCCGACCTCTCCCCGGCGGATTTCCGCCCGTGGATTGACGCGGCCGAAGCGCAGCGCGCCGGCCTCACCGTGGACGAATGCGCCGACAAAACGGCCAAACAGTGGCGCGACGGTCTCGCGAAGTGGGGGCAGGACGGGAACCGCATCCGCCGCCTCGCGCAATCAGCCGATTTCTCAGTTTACACGCCGGGCGACACAACTGGCCGCCCTCTCCAGATTCTCCGCTCGTTCACACCTCCTGAGGGCGCGGACGAAATCACCCTCCGCGACTCGATCATCAACAACGTCTCAAGCCTCCTCGGCCTCATCGGCATTCAGGCCGACCCGGTTCAGTCCAGGGAGCACATCCTTCTTTCGGCCATTTTCTACAGCCAGTGGAAGCAGGGACAGGGACTACCCCTGGAACAGCTCATCAACTACGTCGCCACTCCGCCTTTCGCAAAAATCGGCGTGTTTGACGTGGAGAGCTTCTACCCCTCAAAGGACCGCATGAAACTCGCCATGCAGCTTAACAGCCTCTTGGCTTCCCCAAGCTTCGAGGCCTGGCGCAAGGGCGAGCCCCTTGACATCGGCCGCCTTCTCCACACCGAGAACGGACGTCCGCGCATTACGGTGCTCTCCATCTCGCACCTCACTGACGCGGAGCGAATGTTCTTCGTCACCGCGGTTCTCACGGAAACGGTCGCCTGGATGCGCCGCCAGACCGGTACCGGAAGTCTCCGTGCCCTCCTCTATATGGACGAAATCTTCGGTTACTTCCCGCCGACTTCGAATCCGCCCTCCAAGCCGCCGATGCTCACGCTCCTTAAGCAGGCCCGCGCCTTCGGTCTCGGCATCGTCCTTTCCACGCAAAATCCGGTTGACCTCGACTACAAGGGCCTCTCCAACTGCGGCACGTGGTTCATCGGACGCCTCCAGACGGACCGCGACAAGCAGCGCGTCCTCGACGGACTCGAAGGCGCCGCCGCCGATTCCGGCTCGCGCTTCGACCGCGCCGCCATCGACAAGCTTATTTCAGGCCTCGGCAAGCGCGTCTTCCTGATGCGCGACGCCAACGACGACCAGCCCGTCCTCTTCGAAACCCGCTGGGCAATGAGCTACATGCGCGGTCCGCTCTCCATGGCCGAAATCAAGTCGCTTATCCATAAGGGCGACGCAGAGACTCCTTCCGCCGCCGTCGTGTCGCCGTTTGACGTAGGCGGCCTCGGCGGAATGCCGTCGCCCTTCGATTCGACCTTTTCCGCCTCCGGAGAGGCGACCGTTCCGGCACCCGTCTCCGAAGAGCCTGAGGCCGCCGCCGATGTCGTGGCCTCCGTGCGCCTCCACTTTGTCAACGCCAAGACTGCGACGGATGTCTGGCAGACGCGTTACTACCGCGCCGAAGTCGGTGCGGACGGCTATCCGGACTGGTGCGATTCGGACGAGCTCGATACGATGCCCGCTGGCGCACGTTCCATCGGCGCCATGGTTTCCGAGAAGAAGCTTTCCGCCTGGCAGAAGGCCCTTGTCGCCTATCTTTATCAGGAATGCTCGCTTTCCTTCTGGCGCGACCCCGAGACCAAGGTCACTTCCAACCGCGGCGAGACAGAGGGCGATTTCCGCGTGCGCGTTGCGCAGGTGCACCGCGAAAAGCGTGACGACGCGATCGAAAAAATAAAGGACGCCTACAGGCTCAAGCTGCAGCGCGCAGGCGATGCGGTTCGCAAGGCCGACGCGAAGATCGAGCGCGAGAAGGCCATGGCCAAGCAGAAAAAGGCCGGCGCCGCGATTTCCTGGGGCACGGCCATTTTCGGCGCCATTCTGGGCGGCATCGGCAAGGTCAGCACAGTCAGCCGCGCCGGAACTGCCGTCAGAAGCTCCACGATGATCAGCAAGAAACAGCAGGATGTCGCACAGGCCGAGGAATCGGCCGAAGTCGCGCACGAACGCTACGACGCCCTTGAGAAGGAGTTCGAGGAGGCCCTTCAGGCTGCGCAGGAGGAAATCAACCCTGCGGCGATAGAGCTGGACGAAATCGTCGTCCGTCCGCGCAAGACGGACATCGTCGTCGAGAAGCTTCTTGAGGTTTAGGTCGACCGCTACGGGTCTTCGCCAGTTCTGCTAGCCCTTTTTGCGGGCCAGCGCGAATGTGGCGAAGACCAGCAAGACGGCGATTGCCGTCAGCCTTTCGGGAACGGCCATTTCCGAATTCGGAAAAGCGGCCAGAATGGCAAAGGCAACCGCCGCCCAGAGTTTTGAAACATCGTCGCGCACCCAGTTCCCTTCGCGCCGGTTCCAAGGCCAAGTAATTCTGCGGTGTGCGTCGATGATGACCTGCCGCCGGGCATCCGTCGGCGAGAGAACGAGCGTCACGGGTGTGTTGTGAACTTCAATAGGCAGTGGGAGTCGTGGGCGGAATACGATGTCGGTGGTTGAGCACTGACCATGCGTATCGGTGCCGACTGCCATCTCGCCCCTTGCCGGACGCAAGTCCATGTGGTAGGCGGCGAATGCGCCGTTGTCATCGCAGTATGGGCACAGCGTCCATTTCACTGGTGTCCCTTCCATTGTGCATTTGGCCACCGATTCCAAAAAGGCCGTTGTGAATGCAGAAAAGTCGGGGGCGAGCGGATCTGGCGCGAAAGTCATCTTTGCGCACCGCCTGTCCTGGGCGATGTTCAGCCATTCTGGTAGCGTAGCCAGAACGGCCGCGACCATGCAGGCCCAGGGGTGGGATGGCACAATCGCCGCAGCGGCGGACAAAGCGAGTGCGCCGTCGCAGAAGGCGGTGAAGACCGGACTTGTGCGACGGCGCAGGAGGCGTGAAATGGGAGTGGTGATTCCCACGGTTGGGACAGGGGCTAGAACGCGTAGTTCAGGCCCAATGTCAGGGCGACGTACTCGTTTTCAAACCCGGCGTAATCTTCGCCCTCTTCGTACTCGCCCTCGCCATAGTTGTCGAGTGTCATGTCGCCTTCGTGAAGGCTGGCCTTCTGCCAGTCGAGCGCGAGGGTCAAGGTGACCTGTTCGGTGACATGCCAGTCAAGGGCGACGCCGAGGGCGTAGACTTCGCCTTCATCGTAGTCGAAGTCGCCTTTGAAGTCCTTGTCGGCGGCGAGGTGCTTGTCGTGGTCCTTGCCGCCGTAGACGGGCGCCCAGGAAAGGTATGCGGAGAGG
>JAEEGL012923861.1_pt1 | contig 11340 bp, 9 predicted proteins | sample 9134231 | NCBI WGS metagenome assembly JAEEGL01 (sample SAMN16246548, study PRJNA631951) | gut metagenome | biome: gut microbiome; feature: rumen; material: fiber-attached | host: Bos | place: Iran: Karaj | collected 2018-10
ACTTCCCTGATTCAGACCATCGGCCGCGCGGCCCGCAACGCCGAGGGAAAGGTCATCCTCTACGCCGACGTCATGACGCGGTCGATCCGTGCCGCCGTCGCCGAAACCAATCGCCGGCGCGCGATTCAGCAGGCCTACAACGAAGCCAACGGCATCACGCCGCAGACCGTCCGGAAAGCCGTCCGGGATCTCATCGAGATCGGTCTGAACACCGCCAGAGCCGAAAAGGAAGCCGAAAAACCGGCCCGCGCACTCTCCGGCAGCGAAAGAACGGCTCTCGCCGAGGATCTGACGAAGCAGATGAAGGAGGCCGCCCGCCGGCTGGATTTCGAGCGCGCCGCTTATCTGCGCGACAAGATCGCCGCGCTCCGCCTTGCCTAATTCTCCGTCCGAAAGGAACCGTTACCCGATATGTCATATCCCAAGATCACCGTCAAGGGCGCGCGCGTCCACAATCTCCGCAATATCGACCTCACCATTCCGCGGGACAAGCTGGTCGTGTTTACCGGGCTTTCCGGCTCGGGGAAATCGTCGCTGGCCTTTGACACCCTGTATGCGGAAGGACACCGCCGCTTCGTTGAATCGCTGTCCTCCTACGCGCGGATGTTCCTCGGACAACTCGACAAGCCAGACGTCGATCTGATCGAGGGGCTTTCCCCTTCGATCTCCATCGACCAGACGACCACCTCCAAAAACCCACGTTCCACCGTTGGGACCGTCCCCGAGATCTACGACTATCTCCGTCTGATGTACGCCCGGATCGGGATCCCGCACTGCCCGGGCTGCGGCAAGGAGATCCGCCAGCAGAGTATCGACCAGATCCTGGACGATATCCTGGCGCTCCCCGCAGGAACGCGGTTTCTTCTGCTCGCACCGGTGGTCCGCAGCAAGAAGGGACAGCATGAAAAGGTCTTCGAGGAGGCGCGGAAAAACGGTTACGTCCGCGTCCGCGTCGACGGAGAGACCTACGATCTTTCCGACGTGCCGGAGCTGGACAAAAACAAAAAGCATACGGTGGAGGTCATCGTCGATCGCCTGATCCTGAAGGACGGCCTGCGGGCGCGTCTGACCGACTCGGCCGAAAACGCGCTGAATCTGGCCAAAGGCAACCTGCTGGTCGCGATCCTGAATCCCGACGGCACCGTGACCGAACGCGCCTATTCGCAGAATTACGCCTGCGAGGAGCATAATTTCAGTATACCTGAGCTCTCGCCCCGGATGTTTTCCTTCAACAACCCGCTCGGCGCCTGCGAACGCTGCGCGGGGATCGGAGAGCTCCGCACCGTTTCCCGCGAGCTGGTCTGTCCCGACGAATCGCTTTCGCTGGCGCAGGGCGCCATAGCGGTAAACGGCTTCAAATCCATCGAAGACAGCACCTGGACGGCGCCTCTCTACGAGGCCGTCGGCGCCCGGCACGGCTTCACGCTCACCATGCCGATCCGCGACTATCCGCCCGAGGCCCGAAATGCGCTGTTTTACGGAACCGGCGACGAGATCTACGAGATCGACCGCGTTTTCGAGGCCCGCCACGTTCATCAGCGCGTTCGTTTCGAGGGGATCCTGCCTTTGATCGAACAGCGCTACGAAGCGGGACAGAACGACTACTACGAGAGCTTTTTCGAATTCATCCCCTGTCCCGCCTGCGGAGGCCGGCGGCTCCGCCCCGAGATTCTGGCCGTCACGATCGGCGGAAAAAACATAGACGAATTCTGCGCCATGTCGGTCGCCGAGCCGCTGGCCTTCGTCGAATCGCTTTCCCTTTCCCCCACGCAGGCGACCATCGCCCACGATATCGTCAAGGAACTGCGCTCCCGTCTCGGCTTTCTGAAAAACGTCGGATTGAACTATCTGACGCTTTCCCGCCGGGCAGGCTCGCTCTCGGGCGGCGAAGCTCAGCGGATCCGGCTCGCCACGCAGATCGGATCCTCCCTCATGGGCGTCCTCTATATCCTGGACGAGCCGAGCATCGGCCTGCACCAACGCGACAACCGCAAGCTGGTCCGCGCGCTCAAAGACCTGCGCGACGTCGGCAACACCGTCATCGTGGTCGAACACGATGAGGAGATGATGACCGAAGCCGATTATATCGTCGACATCGGCCCCGGCGCCGGCGTCAACGGCGGCCGCATCGTCGCCGCCGGCACTCCGGAGGAGATCATGCGGAATCCCGATTCCCTCACCGGTCAGTATCTGAGCGGAAAGAAGCGGATCCCCGTCCCGGCGTCGCGCCGCCCCGGGAACGGACGGTTCCTGCAGATCGTCGGGGCGCGGCAGAACAATCTGAAAAATATCGACGTGATCTTCCCGCTCGGGACCTTTATCTGCGTCACCGGCGTCTCGGGATCGGGAAAATCCTCTCTCATCAACGGGATCCTCTATCCCGTGCTGGCCAAAAAGCTCAATCGCGCCATGACACGGCCCGGCCGGCACGACCGCGTGGAGGGGACCGAGGCGCTCGACAAGGTCATCGCCATCGATCAAAGCCCCATCGGCCGTACCCCCCGCTCCAATCCCGCCACCTATACCGGTCTTTTCAACGACATCCGGGAACTCTTCGCGTCGACCAATGACGCCAAGATCCGCGGCTACAAAGCCGGACGGTTCTCCTTCAACGTCAAGGGCGGCCGCTGCGAGACCTGCGAGGGCGACGGCGTCAAATGTATCGAAATGCATTTTCTCCCCGACGTCTACGTCACCTGCGACGTCTGCAAGGGGAAGCGTTACAACCGGGATACCCTCGAGGTCCGCTACAAGGGCAAAAACATTTCCGACGTCCTCGATATGACCGTCGACGAGGGACTGGCTTTCTTCGAGAACCTGCCCAAGCTGCGCCGGAAACTGCAGACGCTGTCCGACGTCGGGCTCGGCTATATCCGGATCGGACAGTCCTCCACGACGCTCTCCGGCGGCGAGGCGCAGCGCGTGAAGCTTGCGACCGAGCTGGCGAAACGCGGGACCGGACAGACCGTCTATCTCCTCGACGAGCCGACCACCGGCCTTCATACCGACGACGTCAGCCGCCTGATCGCGATCCTGCAGCGCCTCACCGATCAGGGCAATACCGTGATCGTCATCGAGCACAACCTCGATCTCATCAAGACCGCCGATTATCTGCTGGATCTCGGCCCGGAGGGAGGAGACAAAGGCGGCACCGTCGTTGCCTGCGGCACGCCGGAGCAGGTCGCGGACTGCCCCGGTTCCTACACCGGTCAGTATCTGAAGCAGATCCTGGCGCGCTGACCGCCGGCCGTTCCCGACACGATTCCCTCCCGAAAGGAGACCGCCATGGCCCGTATCCGACGAATCCTTCTGCTGCTGCTCGTTCTGCCGCTGCTGGCCGGATGCCGGCAGGATCATCGCGGACCGCGCAGCACCGACATCCCGCTCTATTCCGGCCCCGTCAAAACCGACGATCCTCTCCCGCAGACACTGCGCCTTTTCTTCTGGCAGGGAGGCGACGGAACGGCGGCTGAGGTACCGGTCGGCGAGACGCTCGGTTGCTTTCTCTCCTCCGCCAACCGGCTGTCGGACGGGGCCGGAGACGATCGTTTCCTTCGTTTTTCGATCGTCTGCGATACCGGAACGTGGGACAGCCCCGCCGTCTCATCGGACGTGACGCTGTCCTTCAACTTCGGCTACGATGACGTTTTCCTGTCTCTCGCACCGAACGATCAGCCCGCGGAGAAATGGAGCCGCCTTTCGCAGAATCACTTTTCCTCCGACGGGGAACCGATCCGGTGTGAACTCGATTTTACCCGCGCTTTTGAGATCGCGACCCGCGAAGTCACGGAAGCCGGAAAAACCGAACAAGAGTACAAGGATGAAATGTGGACCGTCACCTCCTATCAGTGGGGGTTCCGGTATCACACCGCCGAAATCTGGTCGGTCTTTCCCGACGGCTCTTATCCGGCCGCCTATTCCGCCGCCGTCTGTCATGATCTTTCGCTGACGCTGTATCTGACTTTTTCGGTCCGGTTCGAAGACGGATCCGTCCTGAGAGGCACGGGAGAAGCCGAACTGCTCTGGCGCTCTCCCTTTACCATGCCGGGAGCCGACGTCCTCTCCTGGGACGGCGTCGAGCCCTGTCCCTACGTTTCCCTCACTTTCACGTCTCTCTCTGCAGCGCTCTCGTGACGCGGTGCCGAACATACGAAAAACCGGCGGGAAAACCCGCCGGTTTTTCGTCCCTTCCCCTTCATCGGAGAAAGAAGATTACCCGGTGTCAGCGATTGCCGTTTTTCAGATCGTTCTCGTACTTCTCGATCATTTTCTTGACCATCTGGCCGCCGATAGAACCGGCCTGACGGGCAGTGATGTCGCCGTTGTAGCTGTTGTTGAGGTTGATGCCGACTTCGCTGGCAGCTTCCATCTTGAATCTGTCAAGAGCCGCGCGGGCTTCGGGAACGACGTGCTTGTTGTTAGTAGCCATAATAAATCCTTCCTGCAGATCAGACTGCTTATGATTAGAACCGTTCTTTCCGGCTCTGACCTTATTATAAACGGAGATAAAAGAATTATGACAGGAAATGATTTCCGAAAAAAGAGCACAGGAGGGCACTTGCGATAGAGCGGCATCCCTCGCGGTTTGTTTACGGGTTAGATGCGAACGGATCGCAGTGAAATCCAAAACTAATATTTGAAGGTCACTACAAACGGAAAATGACGAGAACGTTGACGAGATATTCAAATGACGCGATCGGCTTGACTACGTTCAGCAAATGAATTCCATCCGTAACCGTACGGGAGAAATGGTATTAAGCAATATGATCAACAACTACACTCTCGGGTTGCTTCGTAAAAAACGGAGCGGCCCCCCTTTGTTCTTATCGGTCAAATATAGGTGATCATTTGCGTATAGCATAAGTCTGACATTTGTGATATCATAAACTCAACCGCCGGTTGTATTACTGTTGCGTTTGCGTCGCTTCATTTTTGTTCTGCGACGTGTTATAATCTATTCAACGGTACCGAAACAATCAAAAAGGAGATCAGGTTTTATGAAAGAAACAATGGGACAAATCATCCGTCGGCTGCGTAAGGAGAAAAATCTGACGCAGGAGGAACTGGCGGAACAATTAGCTATTTCGGCACAAGCCGTTTCCAAATGGGAAAACGAAAGCAGTCTTCCGGATATTTCGCAGGTCGTTCCGATAGCAAACCTGTTCGGCGTTCCGACCGACATACTGTTCGGTATGTACGGAACAGACAGCGTGAAAGAGGTCGAAGACCGTCTTTCCGAAATATTCAGAATGCTTGATACCTGTAAGGACGGAGAAGAGGGGCCGACGGCACTTGCCATTCTGGAAAAATATCGAGAATTGATGCGGCTGTACCCGAACAACGACTGCATTCTGACAAATGCTATGGCTTTTGCCAATATGGTCTCTGAGAATAACCGAGCTGAACTATCCGCATTGACAGGCGAGAAGGGGATCCGCGATCTTGAAAACGAAATGGTACGTTGGGCGGGACTTGTGATCAAGTACAGTTCCTCCATTGAAAGCGTCTTATCGGCGAAACAAAACTTGATAGATGTCTATCTGCGGCAAAAGGACTATGAGGCGGCGCTTGAAACACTCAAAGATTTTCCTCTTTACACACGGCACTTAAAATCATCGGCAAAAGCACGTGTCTTGCATGATGCCGGAAGGCAGGAAGAGGAGTTGAACGAACGCGGTTGGTATGTGTCAGAGTTGTTTCACACTTTCGCAAATGAAGTGTATAGAATTGAAAACCTATATCTTGAACAGAAAAAATACGTCGAGGCTTTGTATTGTTGCGAAACGATCCGAGATATTACGGAAGCGATATATCGCAGCGAAACCTATCGCCCGCCGCTGATGTACGATTATCGGGAGTTGTTTTACACGCATGCCCTTTGCCTTGTGAAACTCGGGCGGAAAGAAGAAGCCGTCGATGTTCTCAAAAAATGTGTGTCTTTCATCAAAGCGCAGGAAAAGGATTTCAATAAAAAAACAGATCTTAACATTCCTTTGTTTCCCAACGTTCGCTTCAGCTACGGATTCGACGGAAAAGCAGAATACGAGCACGCAGCCGAAAGAATCAAGACAATCGTTCTGGACGAAGCTTTTAAGCAGCTTGCCGAGATCGACGAATACAAGACGCTTGCAGAAAATGCGATAAAAGAAAGCTGACTCGCTTTTTCGCCAGCACAAGGCGGTGAAAACGCCCCGTCTCACCGAGCGCGCAGCGCTTTTGATGACCGCAGGTTGTCGAAAGCGCTTTTTGCGTTGGTTTCGATGAAAACGACACGGAATGGATAAAAGTGAAAAAACTCGGGACACCTGCTTTATCGCAGGCATCCCGATGCCAGACGCTGTTTTCACGCCGGCCGGCCATCGCTGCCGCCGCGAAAAATTGCAGAATGCCCTTGTATCTTCGACGTTTTTGTGTTATAATAAATAAGATAAAAAAGAAAAGGACGGCATAGCCGTCGCACCGCAGCCGATCCTGCGGCAGAAAGAACCTGCGATATGAAGTATTTTGTCCTCATTCCGGACGGCGCCGCCGACTATCCCATCCCGGAGCTAGGCGGCCGGACCCCCTTTGAAGTCGCCGAAAAACCCACTCTCGACCGGCTGGCCGCCGAAGCGGAGGTCGGTACCGTTTCCAACGTCCCCGACGGGATGGTGCCGGAAAGCGATACCGCCAACCTCGCCATCCTCTCTTATGATCCCGCGGTCTACTCCCGCGGACGGTCTCCGCTGGAAGCCGTTTCGATGGGTCTGACAATGCGGGAGGGCGACATCGCGTTCCGCTGCAACGTGGTAACGGTATCGGAAGAAGACGGCCCCTACGATGAAAAAACCATGGTCGATCACAGCGCCGACGAGATCTCGACCGCCGAAGCCGCCGGCCTGATCGCCGCCGTACAGGAGGCCCTCGGCACCGGGGAGCGCGCCTTTTATCCCGGCGTCAGCTACCGGCACTGCATGATCTGGCACTGTCCGCCCGCCTATACCGAATTCAGCCGGCCGCACGATTTTCTCTGCAGGCCGGTAAAAGATCAGATGCCTCCCGAACCCTACGCGTCGCTGATCCGCGAAAGCTACCGGATCCTGAATCACCACCCGATCAACGAAGCGCGGCGCGCCCGCGGCCTCCGGCCGGCCAATTCGATCTGGCTCTGGAGTCCCGGTGCCAAACCCGCCCTCGGATCCTTCCGTGAAAAATGGGGACTGCGGGGCGCCGTCATCTCGGCCGTCGACCTGATTAAAGGGATCGGTCTCTGCGCCGGCATGGAATCCATCGACGTCGAAGGCGCGACCGGCAATTACAAAACCAATTATCGCGGCAAAGCGGAGGCTGCCGTCGACGCTTTCCGGCGGGGTCTGGATCTCGTCTACGTCCACGTGGAAGCCCCCGACGAGTGCGGACACCGGGCGGAGCGGGACAATAAGATTTACGCGATCGGACAGATCAGCGAACAGATCCTGAAGCCGGTGACCGACTATCTGTCCGGAACGGGAGAACCCTACGCCGTGATGGTGCTTCCCGATCATCCCACCCCGATCTGCCGCCGCACGCACACCTCGGACCCCGTTCCCTTCCTGATCTGGCGCTCCGACCGCCGGGAAGAGGGCGTCGCCGTCTTCTCCGAAAAATCCGCCGCCGACCGGCACCACTACCTGCCTCACGGCTACGAGCTGATGGACAGACTGATCCGCGGCTGACCGACATCAAAAAACGAACAAGGATGGATACCCGGTTATGAACGAACCCGAATCGTCTGGACTTACCGTCAAACCCGCGAAAAAGCAATCTCTCTTCGCCGAATTGTACGACTGGCTGGAAATCGTTGCCGTTTCGATCGCGGTCGTCTTCTTTCTCTTCGCCTTCGTCGGCCGCGTCGCCGTCGTCGACGGCACCTCCATGACCAATACTCTGCAGGACAAAGACAAGCTGTTCGTCCGCGAGCTTCTCTATACGCCGAAGCAGGGCGACATCGTCGTCTGTCAGTCGGAATTCTTCGGATTCGGCCAACCGCTCGTCAAACGAGTCATCGCCACCGAGGGCCAGACCATCACGCTCGATACCAAGAACTGGACCGTTTACGTCGACGGCGTGGCGATGGACAATTCTTTCGTCAAATTCATAGACGGCCGCGCTATGGTCGGCTGGTCGTACGGTGAATCCTATACCGTCCCGGAGGGATGCGTTTTCGTCATGGGCGATAACCGGAACGGCTCCTGGGACAGCCGGGACAGCCGGATCGGTCCGATCGACATCCGTTACGTCGTCGGAAAGGTGATCTTCCGCTTCGCTCCGATCTCTTCCTTCGGCGCGGTTTCCTGAGCCCGTTGACCGCCGTTCCCGCCTCCCCGGTTGGAACGGCGTTTTTTTCCGCCGGCTCTTCCCGGCACGGTACCCTTTTCAGAAAGGAGGCGCGATATGCCCTCTGACGTCATCCAATGGTTCCCCGGCCACATGGCGAAAACACGGCGCATGATGAAAGAAATGCTGCCTCAGGTCGACGCCGTGATCGAGCTGCTCGACGCCCGTATCCCGTACAGCTCCCACAATCCCGAGCTCTACCGGATCACCGGCAGCAAGCCGATCCTCACCCTGTTCACCAAATCCGCGCTGGCAGATCCCGCCTCCACCGCCCGCTGGAAAAAGCGGTACGATGCCGAAGGCCGCCGCTGTCTCATCGTCGACAGCGTCTCCGGAGCCGGACTCTCCGCCATTCCGGAAGAGATCCGACGGCTCCTGGCCGACAGGATCGCCCGTTACGAAGAAAAAGGAATGTCCGGCCGCGCGCTTCGCGTCATGATCGTCGGGATCCCCAACGTCGGGAAATCCTCCCTCATCAACCGGCTGGCCGGCGGCAAACGCGCCAAAGTCGAGGATCGCCCCGGCGTCACGCGCGATAAGCAGTGGATCGTCACACCCGGCGGGCTTGAGCTGCTCGATACCCCCGGCGTCCTCTGGCCGAAGTTTGAAGATCAGACCGTCGGCGAAAATCTCGCCGTCACCGGCGCGATCCGGGATGAGATCCTCCATACCGAAAAAATCGCCGCCATCCTCTGCCGGCGGCTCCGCGAAAAATATCCCACCCTGTTGGCGGCCCGCTACAAACTCGGCGACGCGGCCGTCCGGGATACGCCGGACGATTTCGCCCTGCTCGAGACCATCGGCCGCAAGCGCGGCTTTCTGATCGCGGGCGGCGAGATCGACACCGAGCGCACCGCCGTCATGTTGCTCGACGAATTCCGGGGCGGCAAAATCGGACGGATCACCCTCGAGGAACCGTGACCGGGCCGATACGGACGGAAAAACACCTTTTCACCCGGAGGGTACGCTATGGAATATGATCTGGAACGGGAGGCGGCGGCGCAAGGATACACGCTGATCGCCGGCACCGACGAGGCGGGCCGCGGGCCGCTGGCCGGTTCGGTCTTCGCGGCCGCCGTCATCCTGCCCTGCGACCTTGTGATCGAAGGGCTCAACGACTCGAAAAAGCTCACCGAAAAAAAGAGAGAGGCACTTTTCGATATCATCACCGAAAAGGCCGTGACCTTCGGGATCGCCGAAGCGACAGCCGCCGAGATCGACGAATTCAACATCCTGAACGCCGCGCTGCTGGCCATGCGGCGCGCCGTGGCGCAGCTCTCCCCGCAGCCCGATTTTCTTCTCGTCGACGGGAATCAGACGCGCGGTTTTGCCGGCCCCGTCCGGGCGATCGTGAAAGGGGATTCCCTGTCGCCCTCGATCGCCGCCGCCTCGATCCTCGCCAAGGTCTCCCGGGACCGCTCCTGCCTGGAACTCGAACGCAGGTATCCCGGATACGGCTTTGCCCGGCACAAGGGTTATCCGACGAAAGAACACTACGAGGCGATCCGCCGCCTGGGGATCACACCGGAGCACCGGAAATCCTTCACTCTGTATAAATGAGGCCCTTTATGAAAACGATCCTGACGCAGAAGAAACTCTTTGTATTCGATCTCGACGGCACCGTTTATCTCGGAAAGCAGGTTTTCCCCTTCGCCGTTTCCTTCATCCGCCGCCTGCGGGAACACGGATACCGGGTGCTGTTCTTTACCAACAACGCTTCTCACGATCCGGCCTTTTACCGCGAAAAACTGACGGACATGGGCTTCGAGCCGCGGCCGGAGGAAATCCTGACATCGGGCGACGTCACGATCGCGTTCCTGCTCCGTCACCGCCGCGGCGTCCCCTGCTATCTGGTCGGGACGCCCGCTCTTTGCGGGCAGTTTGAGGCGGCCGGCATCACGCTTTCGGAGGAGGCGCCGATCGTCGTGACCAGCTTTGACACTACCCTGACCTACCGAAAGCTCGACATCGCCTGCCGCCTCATCCGGAACGGCGCTGAATTTCTCTCCACTCATCCCGATTTCAACTGCCCGACCGAAAACGGCTTCATCCCCGACAGCGGCGCCATCGCCGCCTTTGTGACCGCTTCGACCGGGAAGAAACCGCTCTATTTCGGAAAACCCTACCGGACCGCCGTCGAAATGATGGGCGAGATTACCGGCATTCCGCTCTCCGAGGTCGTCATCTTCGGGGACCGTCTCTACACCGATATCGCGCTGGGCCGCCGCAACGGCGTGACCGCGATCCTGGTCCTGACCGGAGAGACGACGGAAGAGGACGTCGCGGCGGCTGATCCCGCCGATCGTCCCGATTTTACGATCGCCTCGCTGGCAGAGGCCGACCGGATCCTGTTTGGATAAGAAAAACGGGAGCGCCGCTCTTCGCTTCGTTCGGTGTTTTTGAAAAATGGCCCCCGAGGGACGCTTGCCATAGAGCAGGCGTCCTTCATATTCAGCACAATATCAATGAGTGCTTGTATTTTAAACAATGAATTGATAATTGTTTTTTCGCAAAAAAGTGTTATAATTGAGTTGCACCGGTGAAAAATGAAAAAACATAGAGGTGAATTGTATGCAACTTGAATTAGGACAAAAGATTCGTGAACTCCGTCATCGCGACGGACGTACACAGGAAATGCTTGCAGACGCTTTAGGCGTAACTTCGCAAGCAATCTCGCGCTGGGAGGCGAACGGCGGTTATCCTGATATGGAAATGATTCCGTCGATAGCCAACTATTTCGGCGTTTCAATCGACGAGCTGTTTGGATATGAAAACGACCGCGAACGAAAAATCGACGCGATCATTGAACAGTCAGAGAAACTTCATCAAGTGGATCAAGGCAAAGACGTAGGGACGGATGAATGCATCGCATATCTACGCAACGCTCTGATCGAATTCCCGGGAAACGAGCAGATAATGATGCGGCTTGCGGTGGTTCTGCGTGACACGGGTTTCGTACGATACGGTCAGCACCCTATCTGGGAT
>JAEEGL013109335.1_pt1 | contig 11340 bp, 9 predicted proteins | sample 9134231 | NCBI WGS metagenome assembly JAEEGL01 (sample SAMN16246548, study PRJNA631951) | gut metagenome | biome: gut microbiome; feature: rumen; material: fiber-attached | host: Bos | place: Iran: Karaj | collected 2018-10
ACAATACAACATCATATTTATTCTTAAGCTTGTCAGTTATATAAATATCCTCTTCAGAATAATTTCTTCCTTTTGCTTTGTAAGACAAATCTGTCAAATATAAAATCTTTTTCAAAATTATGTATCCTTTCGTTCTTTCACTCAAAAAACTCATCTCATTAGTCGATTCTACTGTAATATAATCGTTCTATTGAACAGACGCAATTATATTATACTGCATTTATCAATGTGTTCTCCACCGGAATATGTTAAACTTAATCTGGCGCATTACATATAAAGAGCCGGCGACAAATCACCGGCTCTAATCTGTTTAATAATATAGTGCTGTTTATTCGTATTCTACCGTTGCAGGGGGCTTCGGAGTGTAATCAAACAAAACCCTGTTAATGCCCGGAACTTCGGTAGTAATTCGTTTTACCAGATGGTCGATTAATTCCGGCTTCAAATGTTCTACGGTAACTTCCATAACGTCTGTCGTATTGATGGCACGGATGATGCAGGGCCATGCAAAGGTACGCTTTCCGTCCGTGATTCCGGTGGATCTGAAATCAGGCACAACGGTAAAGTACTGCCAAACCTTGCCTGCAAGTCCGTTCTTTGCGAACTCCTCGCGAAGAATTGCATCGGATTCGCGAACCGCTTCGAGGCGGTCTCTCGTAATTGCACCCGGGCAACGAACGCCGAGTCCGGGGCCGGGGAACGGCTGACGATAAACCATACCCTCGGGAAGACCCAACTGAACACCTACCACACGAACTTCATCTTTGAAAAGAATACGTACCGGCTCAACCAGTTCAAAATTCAAATCCTCGGGAAGTCCGCCCGCATTATGATGTGCTTTGATTCCTGCTTCACTCTCCAGAATATCCGGCCAGATGGTTCCCTGTGCAAGGAATTCCACGCCGTCCAGTTTTCTTGCTTCTTCTGCGAATACTTCGATGAATTCGCCGCCGATGATTTTTCTCTTCTCTTCCGGATCGGTAACACCCGCAAGTTTGTCCAGGAAACGATCGGTTGCGTCCACATAGATTAAGTTTGCCTTCATCTGATTGCGGAATACTTCGATAACCTGCTCCGGTTCTCCCTTACGAAGAAGTCCGTGATTTACGTGAACACAGGTCAGCTGATCACCGATCGCCTTGATTAAAAGTGCCGCAACAACGGATGAGTCCACACCTCCGGAAAGTGCCAGAAGAACTTTCTTGTCTCCTACCTGCTCCTTCACCAGTTTAATCTGCTCTGCAATAAACGCATCCGCAAGTTCCGGTGTGGTAATCCGGACCATATCATCCGGTCTTCTGATTTCTGCCATTTTGTAACCCTCCTGTTTATATTTATTTATTAATTAACTACATCGGTACAAGTTTGAATACTCCCAGAAGGAGAATCCACGCCAATCCGTAGTAGGTAACTACCGCCACAAGGTCATTGATGGTGGAAATAAGCGGACCGCTTGCCACCGCGGGATCCACCTTGATTTTGTGGAAAAACATCGGAATCAGTGTTCCGACAAGACTTGAAATAATCATTGCCGTAAGCAGTGCCAGCCCGACACATCCCGAGATCAGGAATGACATCTGCGGCGGCTGGTGTTTGAAAAGCATTATGTAGACGCCGAGAATCGCAAACGCCATAATTCCGAGGAACAGTCCGTTGCAGAACCCGACCTTCATTTCCTTCCATGCCAATGCAACTTTCTGTTTCGCGCTGAGTTCCTCATCCATCAAAACACGAATCGTAACCGCCAGCGACTGCGTACCGACATTACCTGCCATACCGCAGATCAGGCTTTGGAAACAGATAACAATCGGAAGCACGGCTACCACGGATTCAAACACACCGATTACCGTGGATACCAGCATGCCAAGGAATAAAAGTGCAATCAGCCACGGCAGACGTTTCTTCATACTCTGGAAGGTTTTTTCTTCCAAATCTTCCTCTGCCGTCAAACCTGCCAGCTTTGCGTAATCATCACCCATCTCATCATCGACAACTTCGACAATGTCCTGTGAAGTGATGACACCGAGGATGGTGCCTTCCTCATCAACAACCGGAATGGAATCCTCCGCATAGTCCTTGATTCGTTCCAGGCAATCGCTGATTTTTTCATGATCACCGAGCGTCGGGAAGGATGTGGAAATCAAATCTTCCAGTTTCTTTCCTTCACGGGCGATAATCAAATCCTTTAAGTCCATTGCGCCGTAAAAATGATTGTCATCGTCCACCGCGTAAAGGATCGAAATATTATCGTTCTCACCCGCCTGGCGCACCAGTTCGCGCATCGCCTGCCGAACCGTCAGGTTATAGTGAATCTGGATAAAATTGGTAGTCATGATACTACCGACTTCATCGTCTTCGTAGGAAAGAATCAGCTGTACATCACGGCTGGAATCTTCATCCATCATCTCGACAATCTGCTTCTGCACATCGTCGTCGAGCTCTTCCAGAACGTCAACCGCATCGTCCGAGTCCATGTTGGATAAGACTTTTGCCGCGCTTTCAAGGTTGAGTTCCGCAAAGTATATATCCGGCTCTTCCACATAAGCGAGAATCTCGGATACGTATTCCGCCCCCAGAAGCGGATACAGTTTCTGGCGTTCCCCGGTTGTTAAAGATTCCAAAGCATCCGCGATATCCTTCTCATGATAATCATGAAGTGCATCGCTTAACTCTTCGGCAGAAAGAGGACTTCTTAGAATCTGAAGCAGTTCTTCCTCGACATCCTGCTCTTTGGAAGTAATATCCTTCGCCTCCTGCTCTTTGGCAGTCGGTTCTTTTAAAATCTCTTCTTCCAATGGTCCTTCCTCCTTTCCCGTCATTCCCTCGTCATTTTTACTCTTTTCAAACACGAAAGTACTTATATTTTATCTTTTTTTCACTCCCCGGACAATGATAAAATTCTATCTCTCGGGCGGACAAAGCGTAATCCTGAGTGCATTTCCCTCATATGCCGCCCCGGTCACAATCTGAAGCGTATCTTTGTTTAACTTATCCTTGTGATAAAAATGGACATGCCCCGCAAGTACCAGGAAAACCGGGCTTTCCTCTTTCACAATCTGCCTGTAGAATTTCTCGGTAATTTCATTCATGCTGCATCCATTCGGTCCGATACTGACTCTGGAATGCCCGTCATCCGACGGTCTCCAGACTTCTTTACACTGCTCGATAAAAGAATCGTCTTCGGTATCCGGCTCCAAGGGCACATGAAGACATACCACCACAGGCTTGCCCTTGGCGATTACCTCTTCAAATTTTTTGTATGCATCTTCCGTAATCTGATTGTTACTGTCATCTGCGGTAAATACAATCAGATCCTCATATTCCGCAACATGGTAGGACTGGTCTCCGTGGATTGTGTTCAGTCTCGGAAGGTATTCGGAATAAGCCTTTTCGGAAAAGTACTCATCGCCGTACTCAAAGTCATGATTGCCGGTCAGGTAATAGCACGGCATATCAAGTGTCTTAAGCTGATTCTCCACATGCTCAACGGATGCAAGCATGGCGGAATCGATGATGTCGCCGCCTAAGATTACCATATCGGCCTCTTCTTTTTTTGCATCGGCAATCATGGCGTCAAAGAAACGATATCCTGAGATTCCGTTGAAACTGAAGTTTCCGTTCCGCATGGCTTCCTTATTGCGGACAGCATCCGTATCACGTTCATCCGTTAAGGTAATATGCGAATCCGCAAGGAAATAAAGGGTGTAGGTATTCGTAAGTCCGCCAACATGCAAAGTTTCCTGCGATACATTTAACGGAACATTCATCCGACGATTTTTGAAATACCGCATTCCGATATAAAACACTGCCGCGATGCAAAGCACCGCAAACACCATCATCAGAATACTTGTAAGCTTTCTTCTGTCAATCAGGGTCATTTGTTTCTCCTACTGCCTGTGCAGGCTGCTCTTCCGTTTGTGTAAATTCTTCCGATATGGACTCTTCTGCTACAGGCGCGGCTGACGTCTTAGTTTTCTCCTGCGCGATTTCCTCCACGGGCTCCTCCACCTCAGGCGCCACACCTGTGCGCATTCTGGTTTCGTAATCCTCGGGCGGCATCGGTCTTGCAAAATAGTAGCCCTGAATCATATCACAGCCCTGACGTGCCAGGAAATCCACCTGTTCCTTTAATTCCACACCTTCCGCAACGGTTTCCATATGCAGACTCTTTGCCAGGCGAATCGCCTCGGATACAACAATCTCACCGCGTTCGTTTTCAAGATCCCCGCTGAAGAAGCCGGCATCCAGTTTCAGGATATTAAGCGGCATGTCCTTTAAGGAATTCAGAGAGGAATAGCCCGATCCGAAGTCGTCCATGGAAACCATGAATCCGTAACTTTGCAATCTTTGAATTGTCGTAACCAGAGCTTTCTTGTCATCGAAGAATGCGCTCTCGGTAACTTCCAGTTCCAAAAGTTCGTGCGGTGTTCCTACCGCATCGACCATGTCGCGAATCTGCTCCGCAAGATCGGGTTCGATAAAATGCGCACGCGATATATTGACCGAAATCGGCACGCAATTATAACCAGCATCCAGCCATTTTTTCTGGTCCCGCGCCACATGCGTAATCATGTAATGATCGATGTTGACGATGAACCCGTTCTTTTCGAAAATCGGAATCACCGCGCCGGGGCTCTTAAACCCGTGTCTCGGGGAGTCCCAGCGAAGCAAGGCTTCCGCGCCCTTTAAAACCTTCGTTCTCGGATCATACTTCGGCTGATAATATACTACGAATTCTTCCTTCTCAAGTGCCTTTTGCTGCTCCTCATGAACCACATCAATCCACTTCTGTTCCTCAATCAATTGCTCGCTTAAGAATGCGTATCCGGAATCATCGCTTTCTTCGAGTGTCGTTCTTGCCGCACAGGCATTATTGTATTCCTTCTCAAGGTCTACATTTTTCCGGCGTTGAATCTTACCGTTTGCATCCACGGAAACCGGCAAAAGTTCCGCACCGATATGGAATGCAAAATGATGATTCGGATCCATTCCCTGCAAGGTCGTAAGGAGATTCTCAATCCACTGCTTTAACTCCTCTTCCGTCTTGTACTGCTTTAGAAGCGCAAAGTTTGCGGATGCGTAATGCGAACAGATTTCTTTTTTGTTAAGCTGCTTATTCACGATTGCATTCACGTTACGAAGCAGTTTCTCGCCTTCCTCGACAGAGTGGCAGACGCAGTAATTACGATATTTGACAAAGACCAGATCCAACACCGCATAATTCGATTTGCGACTCTTGCCGTGGCGAAGAAGATGCTCGCCGCGAACAAGGAAATACATCCAGTTATGGTCCCTGGTTACCGAATCCATAAAGAAGATATGCGTCATTTTACGCTGGCTGGTTGCAGCGCTGATAATATTGACAAGCATCAAAACAAAAATGGTAAAAATCTGTAACCCGATGGCAACTGCAAAAATTGCCATGAAAATACCATCTCTTAAATCCGCCTGAAAATATGCCTTTCCGAATAACAGTTCCTGCCCGCCTTTGACTTCGATACAGAACCAGAACGGAAGGCCCAGCATTTTGGAAGAATTATCCTGCGTCAGCTGAGTATAACTTTCATTCTTTTTCAACATCCATTTAAAGAGTTCCGCCGGATCGATTTCCAAATCTCCGTCTTTTCCGTCTTTTTCCAGAATAAAATCATTGGATTCGGTATCCAGATAAATTTTAACTCCTCTGGAAAAATCGGTAAGCGAAAGGGTTCCGCTTATGTCACTGCAGGTATTCTCACCCTTCTGAAAGATGATGTTCCCGTCTTTGTCCTTAATGAAGAAATCTCTTTCCTTGGTGTCGATAATGGACTTGGATTCGGGATATCCCTGTTCTTCCGCATTTTCGTAAATAATCGCCATTTGTTGAATGGTGTTATATTCACTTGTCATCTTGTTATCCACAACATAGGATAGAAACGCGCTGACAAAGAGCGAAACAAACACGCATGCCAGAATTGCGGCAATTACAAAAAAGACGAGTGTAATCCAGGTATTGCTCTTTCTGAATTTTCGAAGGTTCCAGTCTGCCTTCTTACGTTTTGCCATGATGATTCCCCTTTCAACCATGCTTTTTGCACCACGGTGCAATTCTCTATATTACTACATCAAACTGTATGGATTTACCGTCCGCACTCGATGCACTTACTTTTCCTTTATGCGCCTCCGCAATGGATTTTACAATCGATAAACCGATTCCCGAGCCGCCCTTTTTCGAATTTCTGGATTCGTCAGGCCGGTAAAACCGTTCAAAAAACTGGTCTTTATTTCCCGCTTCCATTCCGCTTACGGTATTCCAAACCGTGATTTTATTTTTCTTGCCCTTCGCCGAAAGACGAACTTTAATTACGGCTCCGCCGGATTCTTTTTCCGCGGTCTTTTCTCCATGCCCGTCCGGTGCAGTCGCGTACTTGGTCGCATTTTCTACCAACAGCCCGACCATCTGACGAATCTTTCGTTCATCCCCTCGGAAAGTAATTCCTTCCTTGACGTCAATTACAAGTTCCTGACTGTTTCGCTCTGCAACCGCGACATAAGCTTCCGCCGTTTCCCTGACCGCATCGCTTAAGGAAAAATCGCTCATCTCGAGTTCGCTGCTTTCGTCCAGTCTCGATAATGTCACCATCTGCTCCACAAGCCCCGTCATGCGATCCACCTGATGCTTGATGCTTTTGCTCCATTCGTTCTCTTCGGATTCCATCTCCAAAACTTCCACATTTGCGGAGATAATGGTAAGCGGTGTTTTCAGTTCATGGCTGGCATCCGTGATAAAACGCTTCTGTTTACGGTCACTTTCCTCCACCGGTCTGAATACCTTTTTGGAGAAAAACCATACCAGTATAAATACGGCAAAGAGTCCGACAAACGACAGAATAATGCTGTAACGAAGAACCTTGTGAAAATTGTTCATCTCCTTCGTCACATCCAGAAATACGACCAGTCTTCCGCCGTTTTCGTCGGAAGAGAGTGCATAACGGTAATTTCCGTAGTAGCCTTTCTTCTTTGATGTTTTTTGTGTCTTTCGGATTACATTCTTTGCGTATTCCACTGCGTCATTTTCGGATACCGCCGCAATTCGCCCGGTATATGCGGTATACTGATCTCCCTCAAGCGGTTTGTATTCCACACTGAAGAATCTGGTCTCGTAAGGCGTTTCATTCGAGAAAGAAGGATCCTGCCATTTTTTTTCACGATTTCTTCCGTTCGGCTCTCCCGGAGGAAGTTCCGGTCGTTCGCCGCCGTCCGTCTGTTTCCAATCATCCGGCATTTCGTCCCTTCCCGGACGCATATCGCCAAACCCGGGATTGTTCACGTCCCCGAAATCCACGGGCCGTCCCATAAAGACATCCGGGAACTGACCGCCGTTTTCCACAAGCATGCCAAGAAGCTTGTCCGCACTTGAGGTCACGGAAACGAAGTTAGCCACGTTCAGTGTTCCGACAATTACGGCAAGCACAATAAACATGGACAGCATCGCAACGAGTATGAATTTTCTTCTCAGTTTATGAATCATGTATTATTCTTTCTGCTTAAAGAGTAACCCTGGTTTCTGACCGCCTTAATCTCAACATCCGCGCCGAGGGACGCCAGTTTCTTTCGGAGATTCGAAATATAAACCCACACCACGTTAATCTCGGTATCGGAATCATATCCCCAGATTTTTTCCATAAAACGATCCGTCGAGATTACCTGCCCGGGATTTACCATCAGCATTTCAAGCATTTGAAAATCCTTGTTTGCCAGTCTTATGCTTTCCTTGCCGACACTGACCTCAAACAGGGTACGGTTTAAGCTGACATTTCCAAACTGCACGGTATTGTCCGTCATTTCCGCCTGACGCCTCGTAATAGCGCGTACTCTGGCCAGAAGTTCCTTCATCACAAAAGGTTTCGACAGATAATCATCTGCGCCTGCATCCAGCCCTTCCACCTTGTCATCAATCTGCGACTTTGCGGTAAGCAGAAGAACCGGTACCTGATTCTTCTTTGCCCGGATTGTACGAAGTACTTCAAGACCGTTCTTCTTTGGCATCATAATATCGAGAATGACACCGTCGTACTCCGACATTTCCAGATAATCCAGCGCTTCCTCTCCGTCATATACACAATCCACGGAGTAATTATTATGTTTTAAAACCGCGGCCAGGGCCTGGTTTAAATCCACTTCATCTTCTGCAAGTAAAAGTTTCATCCGCTCTTCCTCTCGTCCTTATATTTTGCCGATAAAGAAAAGTATTCGGAGTATAAAACCCCGAATACTATTTTCCCACAAAACGGCTCTTTTTTCAATTATTCTGCTCGTTTTCCTGCTTTTTGTCCTTCTTTCCTTCACCGTTCGGACGCTCTTTCTTTTCTCCGCCTTCCGGACGCTTGTCAGGGTCAAATCCTTCCGGAACATTCGCAGGGTCAAACCCTCCCGGTGCATCTCCCGGCTCAAAACCTTCCGGTATTTCTCCGTCGCCGTCCGGTTTTCCTCCCTTGCCTCCGGGACCTCCGAAACCGCCGAATCCTCCGGGGCCGTTTCCGCCGAACTGGTTCGTGATTTCCTCGGTTTCCTCACCGTTTACAATAACGGTGCCGCCGTTATGCTCGGCTTTTCCGTCGTAATCAAACGGAAACTGCGCATTCACTTCCACGGTACCGCCGTTGATATAGATATCGCCGTTGGAATCGATACCGTCCGTATCTCCGCTTGCCATCGTAATAATCAGATGTCCGCCGTTGATCTCCACATAAGGAGTGTCGTACTTATCGGATTTGGCAGCTGCATTAATGCCGTCGTCGGAAGCATCGATGGTGATTGCTCCGCCGTTGATTAAGACCATGGTTCCCTCAATGCCTTCCTTGGAATCAATCTTTATGGTACCGTCGGCAATCCGCACACTGTCCTTGCCGGAAAGTCCGTCCTTGGCGGCTTTGATTGTAACGGTTCCGCCAGTGACCTTTAAGTCATCCTTGGAAACAATTCCGTGTCCTTTTTCGGAACTTACGTTAAGACTGCCCGAACCGTTTACGGTAAGATCCGTTTTTGCAAATACCGTTCCGTCGATATCATTTTCATCGATTGCAACAAAATCGCCGGTATTGGTAAGGACATTCTCGCTGCCCTTCGCCAGTGTTAAGAACACCTTATCCGCTTCTTTCACATAGATTGCCGCACTTGAAGCATTGGTAATTTCCACACCGTCCAGAATAATCTGAACCTTTGCATCATCCGGCGCATCTACCATAATCATTCCTTCAAAGCTGCCGCGAAGAATATAACTGCCGGCTTCCGTTATCGTAACGGTCCCGTCACTTACGGTCGCTCCGTCACCGGATATGCCTGCACTGCTGCCGTTAAGAGTAATCACGGTGCATTCGGACTCCGTATAGTCCCCGCTTAAATCCCTGTCGGAAAACATTTCGTTTCCCTGTGCATCGTTCTGCCCGTAGTTTTCGGTATCCTCACCCGCTTCTTCGCTTGCTTCCTCGCTTACTTCTTCCGAAGCAACCGTCTGTGATGCAACCCCCTGAAATACCGAAGCGAATGTGGTTCCCTTGCATCCCGATAACACGAGAACGCTGGATGCAAGTGCGATAAATCCCGCAATCGCCATTCCTTTTTTGAAATATTCTCTCTTTATCATAGCCGTGTCTCCTTTTATAATTCCGAATAATTGCTTCTTTCCTGTTTCGATAACGAAACCTCCAGATTTCCGTTCCTGCAGCGAATTTGATCCATAAACTCTTTTTCCTTGCCCGTCTGCTTCATGGTTACCTCATAAGTCAGTTTGTAAAGGCTTCCCATATTTGTCGTTTTCACATTCGTCAACTGATGCTTTGCGGTATATCCGTCCAAAAGATCGTCAAAGACATTCTCGTATTCCAAATTCTCGGGAATGGTGATATGAAGCGTTTTGTTTAAAACCGCTTTTTCCTTTTCTCCGGAGAAAACCACATTGAATATCACCATCGCAGCACCCAAAACGATTGCAAAGACTGCCGCATATCCGAGATATCCCATACCGGTCATCAGTCCGACGCCCATTGCGGAGAAAATCGCGCATATTTCTTTTGCGCTTCCCGGCGCGGATCTGAATCTTACCAGACTGAATGCACCCGCTACCGCAATTCCGGCTCCGACATTTCCGTTTACCATCATAATGACCACGCATACCACTGCCGGAATTAAGCCCATCGTAAGGATGAAGCTCTTGGTGTATTCATTTTTTATCGTATAAAGGAATGCCAGAAAGGCACCGATTGCAAGGGATACACCCATACATGCGAGAAAATCTCCCAGTTGCAATGTTGTTGCCGTACTTTCGAAAACTCCCTGAAATAATTCGCTCATCCTTACGCCCTCCTTTCTTTCCTTGTCTGTTCATCCGACAGTTTCATTTCATATGCTCTTCCGTATTTGGAAAAGGATGTCGGGAAAATCCCCAGTCTTGTCAGTTCTTTTGTTAACCACGTCGGCATTGCCGCCGCCACTTTTACTTCCATCAGACACTCTCCCGGAAACAGAACCGCGGTCCCGTATGCTTCCTTTCGGAGTGTTAGGTCTTCTTCTCTCCAGAGAATATTCTCATCCAGTGTGAGTCTGAATTCCGGATCTGCTTTTCCATAAAACGCTTCACGTTCATAGCTGATAAACATGGCCGGTTTCAATCCTTTATAGAAATTTCGGAAATAATCGATTTCTCCGGAAATCTGATCTTCGTGTCCGGCCAGTTTGATACCTCTGTTCAAGTAGGCGATGGCTTCCTTCTCTGTTGCGGAAGTTCTTCTTTTATAGACCACTCCGTCGAACTTCTTCTTAATCTCGATAAAAACCGTTTTCGCCGCATTTGCCGTTCCGTAGCTTCGAAGTCTTAACTTTTCTTTATAGACCGGCTTTTCCAAAGACGTCCGAATCAGCTGCCAGTCCGGTGTATCGTAATATATATTCTGAATGGTGGTTCTTCCGTACTGATCGAGCACCATGTGTTTTTCAATTGTTTTCATCAGCTCTCTTTTTTGAGAAGCACTCAAGAGATATTTGATTTCGTATCTTTTAAAAGTATCCTGATAACTCATATGCTTTTCCTCACTTTCTGAGGTCATTGTACAGAGCGAACCTAAAATGAACTTTAAAGAAATCATAAATTCCAAAAAGGCACAAAAAAACCGCACCCCGTTCGGGGTGCGGCTGCAAACTCAGTTCAAACGCTTCTTTAATTCCTCCACAACAATGGACAAAGCCTTGATTCTGGCATATTTCTTGTCCACGCTTTCGAGTACATGCCAGGGAGCATATACCGTGGATGTCTTGGCAATCATTTCATTTACGGCATCTTCGTAAAGATCCCATTTTTCACGG
>JAEEGL013241618.1_pt1 | contig 11340 bp, 9 predicted proteins | sample 9134231 | NCBI WGS metagenome assembly JAEEGL01 (sample SAMN16246548, study PRJNA631951) | gut metagenome | biome: gut microbiome; feature: rumen; material: fiber-attached | host: Bos | place: Iran: Karaj | collected 2018-10
TCCTCTACGGCTATGCAAAAGTCGGCGACAGGACAAATGCCTCTGCCAACGTTTATGGAATCGTATTGGCCGGTGACAATGGCGGTGAAGTGTTGCTCCCTTACAATGGTATGGCCTGGGTTGGCGGAAATGGTATGATGAGTTGGGCGCAAGGAGGTGTATATGACCCTGTCTTGGACAATGCTGTATATCTGTATCTATGGACAGCTACTTATAATAACACTAACGTGCCTTATGCCATCTGTGCATCTGCAAATAATGCGGCGGAGATAAATGTAACTGATGGTAATCTCGTCGTAAGTGATGCCTCCGGCCATGGTATGGGCGTCCGCTGCGTAGCAGAATAATCTATCAATTACTCTTTATAAATGGGTGGCCTCGCAGCCACCCATTTTTTTGTATTATATTAAAATGTTGTATAACTTTGAGCATAATGGAAATTATATATCACTTTAATAATATCTTACCGCAATGAAAAACAAACTTCTTTACGAAACACCTCAGAGCGAGGTATGCGAAGTCGTCTTGGAGGGTGCCTGCCTTCAGGTGGGCTCTCTGACTACCAACAATCCCGACAACCCTATGCCTTGGGACGATGAAGAAGAATAAATAAGCAAACAACAAATGAATATGAAAAGAGGTATTATTGTAACACTGCTGGCATTGGCGTTCGTCGCCTATTCCTGTACAGTAAATGAAGATCCCCTGCCTTCAGGGGGAACTGAAAACGACGGCAAGGTGGTGGCTGAACCCACCGCAACGATTGAGCCCTTCGTGTTCGACAACGGAACTGCTACCAAAACTGTGCTTTCGCTGGACGACAACACAGGTGCGAAATTTACATTCAAGGAAGACGACTGGCTGGGCGTATATCCCTATGCCCCGGAAGTGGGCAACCAGGTACAATTCACGGCAAAATCGGCGACGGCAGAATCGGCCGTATTCGACGGTTTGGGTTATACCCTCAAATATGGCCAGTCGTATGCTGCATACTACCCCCTCTGTGACGAAGGTTACGGTGATGTTTCTCAGGGTGTAGCATCATCCGATATGATGACGCAGATTCCTGTGGACTACACTGCACAGCGTCAGGTTTCCGCAGATGGCGAGACTTTTGACATAAGCTCAGCAGACTATCTGGTGGCAAACGGCATCACCCCCGAGGACGGAGCATGCCTCTTCACGATGAGCCATATCGGTGCACTGGTGGTTATGGATGTAACCTTTACAGAAGGTGGTACGTTCACCGAACTCTCCCTCACTTCCGAGACCACACCGTTCATACAGACCGGTACCATCGACCTTACTCAGCCCATCACCCTTAGCAGTGACGGCCCTGCCCAGGGCATTGCGATAGATGCGGAGCAGACAGGCACTACCGTTTCGCTCGCACTTGGCGAAGCCGGCGAAGGCCTCGAGATAGAGGACGGTGAGACAGCTCGTTTCTGCATGATGGTGGCCCCGGTTAATCTCAAGGATCCCGAATCTGCCCTCACCCTGTCGGTGACCGACGTTACAGGTATGCCGCACAGCGCCTCTGTCAACCCCAGGAACTTCAAGCAGGGTTATGCCTACAGGATAGCCTGTGCTCTGGATGCACCCGAACCCACCAACCTCAGCGAAAACGGTACGGCCAATACCTACATCGTGGATGTTGACAACATCAACCCCGGCGGTTATTATTTCACGACAACCGTTGCCGGCAACGGCATCAGCATGGAGGATGATTTTGACTATTTTGGGTATACTGATATTTCTCAACCTTATCCTGTGCTCGGAAAAGCCGAACTTCTCGCTACTCAAGGTGTTGAAGTCATCTGGAATCAGAACGACTGTATTTCTGACGTAGCGTTTGACGCAGCGTCCCAGACCATTTCGTTCAAGGCTACAGGTGTCAAGGGCAATGCCAAAGTGTCTGCTATATGTAATGGTATCAAGCATTGGACCTGGCTCATCTGGTGCACCGACCAGCCCGGTTCCATCGAGTTCACCAATGCCTGGACAGAAGATACCTACATTGTTATGGACCGTAACATCGGTGCCATTACCAACGGCGGTTCGACTAACGTTGAAGATATGGCTGGATTGTACTATCAATGGGGCAACCCGATTCCCTGGACACATAATGAGTTTGCTGCTGCATCGTTTGGCAATAACAATCTTAGACTTCAAGGTGCACTGTGGCAACCGACCACACCCAATGGCCAGGCTGCCTGGGCTGTTCAGTGGTTCTTCCCTGAAGGAAGTCACGGAAAGCAGTTATACGGAATCCTCTGGGGTGGCGGAAGCCTGGGAGCCCAGCAGGGTAATCTTGATCCCAAGTATCATTTACGTTACGGGAATACGTCAACCAAGACTTTGTATGACCCGTGTCCTGTCGGGTACAAGGTTGCACCATACGACTTGCTCGCCGGCTATATTCGCGTGAGAGAAGAGGAAAACGTTTCGGCTAACAAATATGGTATGCTCCTGATTGATGATAATGGCAATGATGAAGTTTTGCTTCCTTACAACGGCTTTGCCTGGTTCTCTTCAAGCGGATATGGCTGGGGTGTGCCTGGTATTTTTGGCGTTAACGACCCTTGCTATCTGAACCTTTGGACATCCGGATATAATAATAGCAACGTGGCTTATGGCATCTGTGCATCGGCCAACAGTGAGAACGAAATCAATCCTGGTATTGAAACCAGTCTTATCATCACAGATTCTCCGGCTCACGCTTGGGGCGTCCGCTGCGTAGCAGAGTAATCAGCATAAATACCATTTTTAAAGATTTGGGTAGTTCGTCTGAACTACCCATTTTTTTCTGAAAAATAATTATCTTTGTTGGAATAAGAACTGTATATACTTATAATATCTTACTGCAATGAAAAAGAAACTTCTTTACGAAACACCTCAGACAGAGGTATGTGAAGTCGTCCTGGAGAGTTCGTGCCTTCAGGTGGGCTCCCTGACTACCAACAATCCCGACAACCCTATGCCTTGGGACGATGAAGAAGAATAGATGCGCAAATAACAACAAATGAATATGAAAAGAGGTATTATTGCAACACTGCTGGCATTGGCGTTCGTCGCCTATTCCTGTACAGTAAATGAAGATCCCCTGCCTTCCGGGGGAACCGATAACGACGGCAAGGTGGTGGCTGAACCCACCGCAACGATTGAACCCTTTGTATTCGACGATGGGGCTGCTACCAAGACGGTGCTTTCAATCGACGAAAACACCGGAGCAAACTTTACCTTTGAATCCACAGACTGGCTTGGTGTATATCCCTACGATCCCGTAGTGGGCAATCAGGTGCAGTTCTCTGTTAAAGAGCAGACTGCAGATCACTGCACCTTCAACGGCGGCGGCTTCACCCTCACGTACGGTCAGTTGTATGCCGCATATTATCCCCTCTGCAACGAGGGTTACGGCAGCGCAACCGCCGGTATCTCTTCCGCCTCGATGATGACTCAGATTCCCGTGGATTATACCACACAGCGTCAGACCTCTACCGATGGCAAGACCTTCGATATCAGCAGAACCGATTACCTGGTGGCCAACGGTATCACTCCAGAAGATGGGACCTGCTATTTCACGATGAGCCATATCGGTGCACTGGTGGTAATGGACGTGACCTTTACGAAAGGTGGCACATTCACAGAACTCTCCCTTACTTCTGACGTGGCACCCTTCCTGCTGACCGGTACCATCGACCTGACTCAGCCCATCACCCTGAGCAGTGACGGCCCCGCCCAAGGCATTGTGATAGATGCCGAGAAGAGCAGCAGTTCGATTTCCCTCACGCTTGGCGAAGCCGGCGAGGGTCTCGAAATAGAGGACGGACAGACCGTCCGCTTCTGTATGATGGTGGCTCCGGTGAACCTCAAGGAGACCAAATCAAACCTCACCCTGTCGGTTTTCGAAGCCACCGGCAAACCGCACAGCGTGGCTGTCAAACCCAGGAATTTCCGGCAGGGTTACGCCTACAGAGTGTCCTGCACACTTGACGAACCCGTCCGTACCAACCTCAGCGAAAACGGTACTTCAAACTGCTACATCGTGGATGTTGACAATTTAGATGAGGCCGGTTATAGTTTCGACTGCACCGTTGCCGGCAACGGCGCTGCGGTTAACAAGTTCGCCGAAATCTTTGTCTATACAGATGGGAATAACTATGCGTATCCTAAGTATGGTGCAAGCACCCTTGCTGAGGGTTACTTTGTCCGTGTTCCTATGAACCAGAACAACTGTATAGATGCTTCGAGCGTTAAGATTGCCGACGGCAAAATATCCTTCAAGGCTACCGGAGCCAAGGGTAATGCCAAGATACAGATGAGGGATGCTAACGATGACGGCGTCTGGTCATGGACCATCTGGTGCACCGACAAACCCGCCGAAATAGAATTCGAGAACTTCTGGACAATGGAGACCCACACCATTCTGGACCGCAACCTTGGGGCAATTACAAGCGAGCCCGGCTGCACCGAGGCTGAATGTGGACTGTACTTTATGTTTGGATGCCCCCTCGGCTTCACAGTCTCTGATTTCGAAGGTGCCGAGGCTACAAATGTTTCTATGGAAACCCAGTTGGCGCATTTCCCTGTTCACCCGTTTGTGGGTCCCAGTTCTAATTGTGAGTGGTTTAACCAATTTGCGTCAGCCAGCTATGCAAATCAGGTTTACGCCTTTATGTGGGGTGGCTTTGGCAATGCGGCTTCAAGTACTTTTGGACCGTCATTCTCTATGCAACCTGCAGCCACAGCGCAGAAAACCATGTATGACCCGTGCCCTGTCGGATATAAGGTTATGGCCTATGACGTCCTCGACGGGTACTTTGATACCGATGACCCGGACCTGACAGAATTCTCTGCAGACAAGTACGGAACATATATAGAAGGCACCGACGGAACACTCTTCTTCCCGTATAACGGTATTGTACAGAAGGGTGGATATATCTATAATTGGTTCTATCACGGCCCTTATCATTCCGGTTCTGAATATACCGATTACGTCAGTTTATGGACATCCACCCATAACAGGTCAAATATGGCTTATGCCTATTTGATAACAGGACGCAGCGAAAGCTGGGCCGGTTCAGGAAGCGGAGCCTATGGAGGTGGCAATATTATCAGTCACGGTATGGGCGTTCGCTGCATCGCAGAATAGTTCCGATACACATAACGTACATTACAAAACCCCGAAAGATTTCTTTCGGGGTTTTGTCGTATTAAAGCGCCTGGATCTCATCTAGAGTGAGGCCTGTCACCTCTGCTATGATTTCGGCGGCTCCCTCTTCGCTTACTGTTTTATTGATTGACGACTGTCCGGTAGCAGAGCAGGGCGGCATCGTCGTCGGGGAGGCACTCCAGACTGTAGAAGGGGAGGGCGGCGCATATTCCCTCCATCGTACGGTGCCAGCCGTCGGCAAGGGATTTTATGGGCCGGAAAGCGGAAGCGGCCTCCATCAGGAAAATATATGACTGGACTACAGGCAACCTGGTAATCTTGTTGTACGGCGCCTGCTTCAGGTGGACGAGAGCGCCGGCCAGGGCGTCCTTGGATTTGTAACACGGTGTCTTGCCGCTCCAGGGGCTGCCATAGACCCGTACTGTTCCGTCGGGAAGCAGCCTTAGGATAGGGTTGTCGTCGTTCAAGAGTTCGGTGCCGGGGATGTTGCGCAGCCAGAGCCGGCTGTGGGTGCTCTTGCCGGTGCCGCTCTTGCCCAGGAAAAGGTAGCCGCGGCCATCTTTTGTAATGACGGATGAGTGCATCTCTAGAGCCCCCTTGCAGGCCGTGGAGAATGCAAACAGCAGCATCAGCGACGAGTTGACAGCATAGAGGTCGTCGTTCCCGAGCAGCACCAGTCGTGCTGACTTGAAGCCGGGGTCTGCAATCAATCTGCCGGCAACCGGCTTTGTGGGCAGCTGCTGCATTTCGAACAGGTAGCTGCCATCGCTGACGGTGTAGAGGGAGATGACAGAAGAGCGGGGTCCTTCTTGGCTGCGGTAAATCAAGTCTCTACCGTACTGAGGAAGGCTTTTCACTATCTTAAGCGTGAAGAGGCTTTCGCTGCCCGGCTCCGGCACGAAGAACGGCTGCAGATTGACCGCATCGAACGGCAAATCTTCTACGGTAAAGAAGAAATCCGCCACGCGGTATGTCTTGGTGCTGCTTTCCATATCACTGTTGAATTAAATCTACTCGGTCTTGACAGGAGATATTATTGCCAGCAGCAGATAAACGCAGAAGAGAAGCAGGGTGAAAAGGGCAAGGTAGCCGACGGGACGGATGCCGCGGGGGGCGACAAGGGCGATGCCGGCAACCAGGGCGAGGGCGCCGCCTGCGAGCAGCCAGTGGCGGATGTCCAATTTCCCTTTGAGGGAGAACATCGGTATGCGGCATACCAGCAATATGCAGAGCACGGCAGCCAGGACCGGTATGAACCAGGTGGTCTTGAGCAGGGCAAGGATGACGCTGGGGGCCGATGCCACGGCGCAGGTGTGTCCGTAGGCCACCGCAGAGGCCGATATCATTGCGCTGGCAGGTGTGGCCAGGCCTGTGAAGTAACTCTTGCCGCCGCTCTCGATGTTGAAACGGGCCAGACGGATGGCAGAGAATGCCACCAGCAGCAGGGGTACGAAGGCGAGGGGAGTGGCCGCCCCTTCGCAGTTGATTTTGAAATACCAAGAAAACAGCATCAGCGCCGGTGCCAGACCGAAGGTGACAAGGTCGCTGAGCGAATCCAGTTCCCTGCCCATCGGCGAGGATACACCCAGTGCCCTGGCAAGGGCGCCGTCGCAAAGGTCAAAAATCCCTCCGGCCAGTATTAAGCAGTATGCCTGCCAGAAATATCCCCAGAGGGCCAGTATCGAGGCGCAAACCCCCGACATCAGGTTCAGACACGTTACCAGGCTTGGAAGGAATTTCTTCATTACGGTTTAGTTTATACCCATTTTACTACGGATCTCCTTGGGAATGGCGTTTTTGTGGACCAAAATGTTCAGGGTCTTGTAGCGGACGAACGAGTCGGAGGCATACCAGATGCCGTTGTATTTGCCCGTTTCGCCCCAGGAGTTCTTCACCATATAGAATTTATTGCCGTTCTGGTCTTTGGCTATGCCGTATATGTGCATTCCGTGGTCGTCGGTGGTGGTCTTGTTGTCGTAGCCTTCCTGACGCATTTCTTGGGTTACGGTCATCTCGGGTGCTTCGTCGCGCATCCTGGCCAGTTGCTTTGCCTTTTCTTCGGGATCGACGCCCACCCAGCGCACTTGGTCGCTGCCGGCTTCTTCAACGGCAGAGAGGTCGGGGTTCAGTGCCAGGCCGCTGCGGGTGAAGCCCTGCTCGCTGACATCGGTGCCCCAGGCAACGGTGTAACCCTTTTCAATGGCGTTGTCTATGATCTGCATCATTTCTTCCATCGGGATGTTGTAGCTCAAATCCCAGCGCCAGTTGTCCTCTACCTCCAGTGCAAACTGGGTGTAGAACGGGTGGTGGGTAAAGGAGGTGATGGAGACGTAGTCTTCGGGCTTCAGGCCCAGAGAGGCAGCGTAGCTCTTGGGAGTGTATTTTTTGCCGTTAAATTCGAATACCTCGGGGCAGGGGCCAAGATATGCGTCCAGAATGCCCTGCAGAGCCCGTTTCCAGGCGGTTGAGAGTTTCTTGTTGGGGTTCTTGACGACCGCGTCCAGAAAGCCTTTCATACCGTTGCACAGCTCGCTGTGGCGGTTGAGCTTCTCGCCGTAGTTGAGGCCTTCCATCACTTGCTGGGGCACGATGCCGTAGTCCTGCCAGACGTGGAACACATCTTCTGCAGAGCTGCCCTGCGCAAAGTTGAGTTTGCCGTCCAGACGGACAAACTTCTCTGCCTTGTCGGCATAGGCCTTGCTCACCACGAACATCTCGGCCAGGTCGGTCTCGGGACCGCCCATACGCATAATCTCGGACTCTATGAATGAGATGGAGGAGTAGCACCAGCAGGTGCCGCTGCTGGCCTGGTTCTTGACGGGGGTGACAGGGTTTTCCTTGACTACCGTAAAGGTGTATTCTTTCTGTGCAGGTTGCTGGGTCTGAGCGTTCAGCAGGGTGGTGGATGCCAGTGCGAGGCAACCGAGGGTTGCGAATATATACTTCATATATACCTGTTTATATTATAATAATTTTTGCTGCATCATCAGTCTCAAAAGATTGAGGGCGTTGGAGGCGAAGCGCTGCATATTCACTTCGCGGCTGGCCGAAGCGCTCTTGACCAGACGCGACACCACCTCCGTCTCTCCGGTGAAGGGGTTGCGATGGGCGGCCGCAGTCCAGCAGATCCCCACCGGCTTCTGGTCGCTTCCGCCGCCGGGGCCGGCGATGCCGGTGGTGGCGACGCTCCAGTCGCTGTCAAGCAATATGGCCACGCCGCGCGCCATTGCCTCGGCGCATTCGCGGCTCACGGCTCCATATTTCTCCAGAATCTCCTCCGGAACGTTCAAAAGGTTGGTCTTGACCTCGTTGGCATAGCTGGTGACGCTCCCCTTGTAATATACGCTGCTGCCGGGCACGCTTGTGATAAGGTTGGATACCAGGCCGCCGGTGCAGGATTCGGCGACCGCGATGGTCTCCTGGCAGGTCGCCTCGGGGGGAGACTGGAGCAGACGGGGAATCACCGATTGAAGGGTGTCGCTGCCTTCGCCGTATATATAATTGCCAAGGATGTCGTAGAGCTTTGCCACGGCGACGTCCATAGCCTCTTTCCGGCCTGAAACGCCCGCTCCGTAGCAGGAGAGGCGCAGTCGCACGCCGTAAATAGAGTTGGGGAGATATGCCAGGTGGAGCCAGTCGGGGAGGGCCTCCTCCCAGCCGGCTATGTTGTTGGCCAGCACGCTCTCTGCCAGCCCGAATGTGCATATTGTGCGGTGCAGGATCTCTTCGGAGGGAAACTGTGCGCTGATGGCCTCCAGGATATCGTCCAGGGCCCCGACGGCTTCGTAGGGAACGCCGGGAAGGGAATACAGCAGCGCCTTGTGGCCGTATCGGCTTTCGTCAAACACAAACTCCATAACAGGTGCGGTTCCCAGGCGGTTGACGATGACATTCGCGGTGTCGGGAACGTCGGCCTGGGCGCGGTTGACCTCCAGCATCTCTATGCCGCGGCGCTGCAGGATGCTTTCGATGACCTCCATCTGCGCTTCGCTGCGGCGGTAAGACGTGGCGCCGCTCAAGGTTGCCAGGGCAGCTTTGGTGATGTCGTCTTTGGTGGGTCCGAGGCCCCCGGTGACCATCACTATGTCGTTGCTTTCCAGCAGGGAACCCAGATGGCGGATGATAGTGTCCCGGTCGTCTCCTATAGAAGATATACCGCCGACCCTGACACCTATTCCGTTGAGTGCGCGGGCAATGTGCGAGGAGTTGGTATCTACTATCTGCCCTATCAGGATCTCGTCGCCGATGGCGCAAATCGCTGCCGTTTTCATTTCTTCATCCGCTTTTTAAGGTGTTTGACTATACGTTTTGCAAACGCAGGCCCCTCGTAAATAAATCCGGTATAGACCTCTATCAAAGAGGCGCCGGCATCCATCATACGGCTGGCCTGGTCGGGGGTCATAATGCCGCCCGAGGCGATGATGGGGAGAAGTCCGTTGCTCTTGGCGTGGATATATCTGACCGTCTCAAGCGATTTCTCGAACAGCGGGGCACCGCTCAGTCCGCCCTCTCCGATGGCGGTGACTGTTTTCTCTGCAGTGACAAGGTTGCTGCGGCTGCGGGTGGTGTTGGTGGCCACAATGCCGTCCAGCCCGTTGATAAGGGCAAGATGTATGATTACATCCAGCTGGTCGCGGCTCATATCGGGTGATACCTTGAGCAGTACCGGGCGGGCCGTTTCGTTGTAGCGGATCACCTCCTTTACGCTGTCAAGCACCTGCTGCAGCATATTGTCGCCCTGAAGGCGGTCCAGATCCCTGACATTGGGGCAGGAAACGTTCAGCACAAAGAAATCGACAAAGTCGTAGAGCAGTGCAATACTGCGTGCATAGTCTTTGCCGGCCTCTTCGTTTGGAGTATCAGTGTTTTTGGATATGTTGGCACCTATAATAATTCTAGGGTGTTCCTGCTTGAGCGTCTGCAGTGCGCTGCGCACGCCGCGGTTGTTGATTCCCATACGGTTTATCAGGGCGCGGTCTTTGGGCAGGCGCCAGAGGCGGGGAGCGGGGTTGCCATCCTGCGGCAGAGGAGTCAGGGAACCTATCTCCATAAAGCCGAAGCCCAGGTTTGCCAGGTCGTTGTAATACTCGCCGTTCTTGTCAAGACCGGCTGCAAGTCCCACGGGATTGGGAAACTTGATGCCGAAGAGTTCTTTTTCGAGCAGTTTGGAGCGGCGGCGGAACATCAGACGTATCAGAAACCGGCAGCCTGGGATGTACCTGGCCACCTTGAGCGCTCCCAGGGCTATCTTGTGGGCCTGTTCGGGCGGAAATAAAAACAGCAGGGGTCTGATGAGAAGCTTGTACATATCAATACAAATGTAGTAAAAGTTTCTCTTCTTGTCAGACTATCTGATGTCGAAAGTGCCGTCGGTATATAAAATGGTGATCTGGGCGATGCGTTTTTCTGCAGAGGTGGTCACCTTAGGGGCTTTTATGCGATTCTCAGGGATTTCCCTGGGGGCTGCAGGGGGGTGTGGAGCTGTCACTGCGGGCTGCGATGTCTGGGCAAAAAGCTCTGGTTCTGTGTTTGTTGCAGTGTTTTCTTCAAGCGGAGCTTCAGCTTCTTCGGGGGTGGGTGGAGGTGTAACGGGAGCGGCATCCGTCTCTGTCCGCGGGCTGGTTTCTCCCTGCCCCATATCCCGGTAGGCTTTCCCGGTGCCCATTATCAGCCAGTCAGGATTCAGTTTGGGGTAGGCGACCAGCATCTTGTTGATGAATTCGAAACTGGGTTTGTTGCGACCCGACAGCAAGTGACTGACCCCCGATCGCTGGACGCCCAGTTTGTCGGCGAATTGACTGGGGGAGAGACCCTCCATTGCAAGGAAAAGTTTAAGTCGTTCTTCCATAAAAATCCTGTAAACTATCTTTTACAAATGTAGTAACATTCGTTTACAATTACAAGTCAAACTTGTAAATCACAAATGTAAATTACACTTGTCTCATATATTGGAATCTGGAATTAAAATGAGAATAATCGTATATAGCTGATGTTTTAAATGCGATAATTTTTATAAATAACTGGGTTTGAATAGGATAACATTTTGTATAGTATCGAATTGTGCCACTAAGTGGTTCATTTCTTCCATTTGTTACAACTTTGATGCATCATTACTTCCTTCGATAAATCAGATAAATTTTATAAGTAGCTGGGAATAAGCTATGTAA